>OFFV01000448.1_pt1 | contig 33233 bp, 30 predicted proteins | sample 1521461 | NCBI WGS metagenome assembly OFFV01 (sample SAMEA3504120, study PRJEB24116) | mouse gut metagenome | biome: mouse gut; feature: mouse-associated habitat; material: faeces | place: Denmark | collected 2011 | reverse complement strand
GTACCGGTTCGATTCCGGTCTGCGGCATTTTTATTTGTGTGATTCAGAGTTCAAATTTATGTTTGGGCTCTTTTTTAGACACAAAAAATTATGAAAAGAAAGGAAGCTTGACATGAAAAAATGGATGGCAATGCTGCTTGCAGGCTGTCTGGCCTTTCAGGTATGGACCGGGCCGGGCACGGCGGTGTATGGCGCTGAGGCTGAGGCAGGTACGCAAGCATCGAAACGTGCAGAGGAGAGCGTTTTGGATGTGGAAGTCCGCTCTTCGGTATTGATTCCCTATCAGGGAGATGTAACCGTGCAGCTTGACGGAGGAGATGGAGAAGCGGCGCATGAAGTTAAGAAACTAAAGTTTAACGCGTCGGAATATTCTTCTAAAATCGCAAGATTTACAGTGCCTGCGGGTACTTATACGGTGACGGTTCTTGCAGATCAGTTTGCTGATTATACGCAGGAGGTCACTGCAAAAGAAGGCTGGACGACAAAAATAGTAGTTTCTTCCGCTAAGGTGGAAACGGGAAACCAAACGGCTCCGGGCTGGATTCGTTCCGGAGATGTCAACCGGGATCGAACGGTCGATCAAAAGGATATCGATGCAATCATGGGCTGGATGCGTTCGGGTTCGCAAGAGGTTTCCGGTGATATCAACGGCGACAAGAAAACAGACCTGACGGATCTGCAGTACGCCGTACAGAGCATGGGAGAAAGCCGTGAATCGAAAACGGTGCGCCTTGGCATGGTTCGGTCGGCGCAAACGGCAGGACAGACTACCGTAGAAGGCAGCCTGGATAATTTCTTAAATAATGCCGGAGCGATCGGTTTGAAACCTCAGGATCCGAATACAGCAATTTCGGAAGAAAACTTTGCAGGGCTTGATTTTGTACTGGCAGAGGGGGATGCATCTGTTTTGCTGGAGGGACTCGTTGTGGCGGCTCCTGCAGCAGCGGATGCGGACGGCATTATGTTCAGCGAGATTACGAACGGAGAAGCATCCGTTGTCTACATAGATGAAAACGGTGCGGAGCAGACCGCAGACTATTCGCTGGCAGAGACTGCAGCATATGCCGTGCAGAGATCCTCGGCAGGCGTACATGTGGAGCCGGACGGTTCTTTGGTTTTGGATTTCGGCGGACAGATCGCGGTGAAGAGGGTTACGATCAAGATTACGGGAACCAGAAAAACAGAGCCGTTAGTCAATATTGCAAAAGTAGAATTTGTTAATCGTATGGAAGAGAGGATACCGGCTCCTACGTTAAATATTCCGACTTTAAATCTGCCGGTTTCCGAGGATAAAGGACTTATGGTATCCTGGAATGAGCAGACGAATGTTACGGGATATGAAATATTTGTTTCCGGGCCGGTGAAAAACCAGCAGGAACATGAGACGCAGATTGTACGCGTATCCAAAACGCAGCACAGGATTTCTTCCATCAATGACAAAAGCTTAAAGAATTTTGAAAAGTATACGTTGAAAGTTCGTTCCGTAAACGGCGATTGGAGCAGTCCATGGTCAGATCCGCAGGTCGGTGAACCGAAACCGGGCAGCCGTCCGGCGCCTCCGGATTTTGTAAAGGCAGAAGGTAATTACCGTTCCGTTACGGTAAGCTGGAAAGATATGGACGATTCCAACGGCTATATGGTGTATTATAAAAAGAAACAGGAGCCGGACAGCGCATATCGTCCGGTTGTGGAAGGTTTTCAGCAGACGACGCAAGGCACAGGGAAATTAAATGGCGTCGGTTATGTGATCGGCGGACTTTTGGACGATACCGAATATTCCGTTTATGTTGTGGGCTGGAATGAGCTTGGCTGGAGCAGTCCTTCCCTCAGCGCGGTGGCAGTGACAAAAAGTATCGTGCCGCCGGAGCTGCCGGAGTATATGCTGTTGAATACTTCAAACGGGGAAGGGCAAAAGAGCGCCCATATTACGGCGGCGACCCATGGAAATCACGGCGGAGCAAAGATGATCGGAAGTATACTGGATACGGATGCATCCAGTGCATGGGGGCTTGTGGATGATAATTACGGTTCCTACTGGATGAAATCGGACTGGGATGACGGCGTGGCATATCCTGCCAACGGCAAGGGATTCCAGATCACATTGGATCAGGAATATAAGATGAATTATATTACGTTTGCGGCTGCGGATCAGAAAGAGGGCGTGAAATATGCCAGAGTTGAATATTTTAATGAAGAGCATCCGACAGAGAAGCAGCTGGTCGGCTCACGTGTGATTGAAAAGACAGACGATCATAACAACCCCTATTATATTATTAAGTTTGACGAAGCGGTTACGGCAAATAAAGTTTCGATCTGCCTGGGCAGGGACAGTTCCAGACAGCCTATGATGGTAGGGGAAATTCATTTCCATCGGTACGATTCTCTGGAAGACGATATTATGGGATTGTATGTGGATGAAATGCATACGACGCTTCGAGAAGACGTGACGGCACAGACGATTGCCGCGCTGGAAGCACGCCTGGAGACGCCGGAGACGGTAAGCGGAGAAAAGCATCCGCTGTATCAGGAGCTGAAGCTGGAATTACAGACGGCAAAAGAAATTCTGGAGGCTTCCTTAGAGCCTGCGTATGAAGTGGATTGGCGCATCACCGCAAGAAAAGACAGACATCTTGGGTTTGGAGGACTCAATGCATGGCAGCCGCTTGGGAAGGCGGTTTATGCGGGAGAACGTCTGTTGGTTTATGTCGGGCACAATACAAAACGGACCGGGGATGCTGCAGAGCTTCAGCTTGTGTTTACACAGCATCATGCGGAAGCTGCCAGCCTTGCAAGATCGGTCTCCCTGAAGATCGGAAGGAATGAGATTACGGTTCCGCAGATTGCATCGACGGATTGTGAACGCGGCGGACAGCTTTATGTTGCCTATACCGGAAATAACGATGCCGATCGCTATGCCGTCCGCATCAGCGGAGGAAGCAGTATCCCCGTATTGAATGTGTTCGGAAAAACACAGGACGAACGCATGGAGGCAATCGGAGAATATGTAGCGGAACTTGAGACGTATGTGTCGGGGATCGAAGCGCAGCACAATGAGAAACATGACGGAACAAAGAATGTAGATTATGAGTACAGTACGGCAAACTGCATTTTAAATGCAACGGATATCATGATGAAAGATATGATGTATTCCCTGCCGGCCGCACAGATTTGGGCGGGTATTCAGAATGCTCCGGACCGGGCGGTGAAGTTAGACAATGCACTGAAGGCGATGGAGAAGACGATGACGCTGTTTTATCAGCATAAAGGATTGAGTGATGAATCGGGAACGCAGAGAGGTAAGAACGCACTGCCGTCGCAGCATTTAAATATCCGGTATATGCGGATGTTTGCGGGAGCGTTTATGTATGCGGCCGGTAATCATATCGGTATTGAATACGGTTCCTCCGCTCTGAGCGGTCCGGACGACTGGTCGGGATTCGGATGGGGAATTGCCCATGAGATCGGTCATGACATCAATCAGGGCACGTATGCCGTTGCCGAAGTGACGAATAACTACTTTGCAATGCTGCTGACCGGAAAACAGAGATTTGATTACAGAAATGTATATACGAAAGTGACTTCCGGCACAGTCGGGCGCGCATCCAATGTATTTACGCAGCTTGCATTGTACTGGCAGCTGCATCTGGCATTTGACGACCAGTTGGATGACCGGCATATTTACGACAACTATAATGATCAGTTTGAAAATCTGTTCTTTGCAAGAATGGATACGTATTCCAGAAATCCCAAGGCGGCTCCGCAGGAGGGCTTGACGTTAAACGGCGGTTCGGATCAGAATCTGATGCGTCTTGCCTGTGCGGCGGCAAATAAAAATATCCTTCCGTTCTTTGAGCGGTGGGGTATGCGGGCGGATGAAGCGACGGCTGCTTATGCCGCAAAATACGGAGAGCCGGATCAGAAAGCGATTTACTATATCAATGACGATGCCAGAGATTATCGCGTGAATCATCCGGATGAAGCGGGAACCATAAAAGACCAGGATGCCGTGACATCGGCGTCTGTATCCGCAGAATCAAACCGTGCCGAAATTACGATCACAACGGATCGCGCAGAGGATTTGATTTTGGGATATGAAATCAGCCGCAGTATGATTTCCAACGGAGAGAAAAAGACAGAGGTTATCGGTTTTGTGCCGATCGAAACGGCTGCGTCAACCGTATTTGTGGATACGGTTTCTGCCGTCAACAACAGAGTGATGGAATATGAGGTTCGCGCCGTAGATCAGTATCTGAACTATTCCAACCTGAAATCGGCTGGTTCCGTGAAGATTCAGACAGACGGCGTATGGCCGAAAGAAGGCTGGACGGTGGAAACGACGATGACTTCAGAGGATGACATCTTCATAGACGCCGATGAGGAAGATCCGGACAGCGGATATCATGAGCAGGATCCGGACAGCGTAGAGCAAAAGAAAGTAAACAGCATCGAGCGGATTCTGGATAGCGACAGGACAGCGGCAGGCACTTACCGGGGAACGGCTGAGGGCAGCGCGGTGATTACGGTAGATATGCATAAAGTGCAGGAAGCGACGGCATTAAAATACCAGGGAGATGCTTTGTCCGATGTGACGGTGGAAGTCAGTGAAGACGGGGAAACCTGGACTGCGGTAAAAGAACATGCTGCATGTCAAGGCGGTGCAGAGGAGACGATCTGGTTTGATTCCGTCAGTGAAGAAGACAGAGATACATGGATCGGTACGTATTCGGCAAGATATGTCAGACTGACGCTTGCAGTTTCCGGTTCGGTTTCCATACAGGAGATCGAAGTATGCGGTCCGTCGGGAGATAATCTGGAATTTATGACGGCAGAAGACGGTCAGCCGGCAATCGGCGTATTGACGGAAGATTACCGGTACGGTGACGAAGCCGCAGATGTAATTCCGGCGGGATCCCTGCTCTTTACCGGAACTTATAAGGGCAATCCGGCGTACAACGTAGTTCTTTTATATGACACGGAAGGCAATGTGATCGGAGAAAAGGACGGCAGTGTACTGGCAAAACAGGTCATTCTTGCTACGGTACCGGAACATGGAAATCTGGGTGAAACTTCAGACGGAACATGGGTTTATTTTGTGGAACCGGGACAGTGGAGCCGTGAGCAGATTCAGAAACTTGGCGGCGTGCGCGGTGAATTGTACCGTGTGGACAATGCCTTAACGCTGGAAGGAGAGCGTATCGTCAGCGATACAAAAGTCCTTTCCATTCCGGAATCGCTGCCGGATATTACGCTTCAGGGAGGTCAACATGAAAAAATGGATTAAATATATGGCGCTCGTATGTTTCTTTGTGTTTGTTTTACCGGTCCATGCTGCTGCCGCTGGAGGCGGCAGCGGCGTCCTTACGGCAGACGGGAATGAAGTGTCGGTTGGATTAAAGCTTCCGGAGGGCAAAACGGAGACGATCACGTCTCTGCGCTTACAGCTTCGTGTAACGGCACAGGCAGGAACGATGGGAGAGCCGGGGTTTGCATTTGATAGTAAATTAAAGAGCACGGTAAAGGATGCGGAAGTGCATAAGGAAAAAGACGGCGTATACCTGGTGGACTTGATCCTTTCCGGAAAGAAAGACCAGGACATTTTTAACGGAAACGAGTATGCGGCGCTTGGAAGACTGTCGGTAAAACCAAAAGGCGACGAGTATCAGATTCTTGTGGAAATTGCAGGAGACTTAAGCGAAAGCGGTGAACCGGTCGTAAAATATATGGATGCCGGCGGTAAGGAAGCAATGCCTGCGCTGCTTGCAGATACAGGTGCTGCCGTTGTCAAGAACACGCGGAAATCTGCGTTTGGGCAGGAACCAAAGCTTAGGACTTCGGTGAAAAAAGGCTCGAATGCGGTAATGTTTCAGTGGTCAAAAAACGAAGAGGCGAACGGGTATATTCTGTATGAGTATGACGCCGCTTCTAAAACATACCGTGAGTTCAAGACGATCGGAAGTCCTGCAGTGACGGCTTACTCCATGAAATTTAAATATGCCACCCTGCACATGTTCCGGCTTCGGGCATATCGAAAATCCGCAGACGGAAGCATAACTTACGGGACGTACAGCCCGGTGTCAAGAGTGACGCTGCCGCCTGCGAAAGTAAAAGGATTTACCGTGAAAAAAAGCTCGAAACTTACGTTTTCCTGGAAAAAAACAGACGGGGCAAAAGGTTATCAGATTTATTCCGGAAAGAAAAAGAACGGAAAATATAAGCTTTTAAAAACCGTCAAAAAAGGGAAAACCAAAAAATGGAGTACGAAAAAAATGAACAGCAAGAAAACGTACTATAAAGTCAGGGCTTATGTGACCGGAGAAAACGGGAAACGCATCTATGGTGATTTCAGCAAAATAAAAGCGAAATAACGGTGTATGAAGGAATATCATCTTACAGAAGGAAATATATTAAAAACGCTGTTGCGGTTTGCCGTTCCGTTTTTGGCGGCAGCTTTGCTCCAGTCACTATATGGAGCGGCAGACTTGTTTGTGGTCGGGACATACTGCAGCGCCGAGAGCGTGGCTGCAGTTTCCACCGGAACACAGGTGACGCAGATTATCACAAGTTTGATTACCGGATTGACGCTGGGCAGTACGATTTTGATCGGACAGTATACCGGGAGCCGGGAAACGGAGACGGTGAAGCGTATTATCGGAACGACGTTTGTCGTATTTGGGATCACGGCGGCTGTACTGACGGTTGTATTGCTGGCATTTGAACAGCCTTTGCTGGTGCTGCTGCAAACGCCGGAGGAATCGTTTGTGCTTACCATGCATTATGTTGCGATCTGTCTTTGGGGTAATATTTTTGTCTGCGGTTATAATGCGGTAAGCGCCGTACTCCGCGGATATGGGGATTCGGTCCGTCCGATGGTCTTTATCGGAATTTCCTGTCTGATCAATATCGGTTTGGATATCTGGTTTGTAAGGGATCTGGGGCTTGGCTCGTCGGGAACTGCTTTGGCTACGATTTTATCTCAGGCTGTCAGTATGGGGATTGCAGTCGCTTATTTAAAGAAAAAAGAATTTATTTTTGATTTTAAATGGAGCAGCTTTCGGCTGGATACCGATATTGTAAAAAAGCTTCTGCGTATCGGGATACCGATTTCATTTCAGGAACTGATGGTTCGGATCTCGTTTTTATATCTTATGACGGTGATGAACCGCTGCGGTGTTTACGCCGCGGCAGTCGTGGGGATCGGAAGTAAATACGATGTGTTTGCCATGCTTTCCGCTACGTCGATGGCGAATGCCCTGTCGGCTCTGACGGCTCACAATCTTGGCGCCGGAAAACCGGAGCGGGCGGAACAATCCCTTTGGTATGGCTTGGGCATTGCTCTTTTTCCTGCCGTTTTGTTCTGGCTGTGGGCACAGCTTTCTCCGGCGTCTATGCTGCGTGTGTTTACGCAGGATGCGCAGGTAATCGCCGCCGGCATACCTTTTTTCCGCTCCTGCAGTTATGACTATATCATGGTGGCGATGGTATTTTGTTTCAACGGGTATCTGAACGGAAAACAAAAAACCGTCTGGACCATGGTAAGCAGCAGCATGGGGGCTTTATGCCTGCGGATGCCGCTGGTTTGGTTTTTCGGTAAAAATTTTTCCGGGGATCTTGGAATGCTTGGCAGAATCGCTCCTGCAGTTTCCGGAATTATGGCGTGTTATACGCTGGCCTATCTCTTGTATGAAAAAAGAAAACAAAGCGCTGTCCACTCACGTTAAGGGGAAGGACGGTGCTTTTTATTGCATTTTCAGGAAGTATCTTGTAAGATACAGGTAGATTGGTGCGGCAAGATGCTGTGTTTATACGGCGGTTCATAGGAGGAGTACGGGAGGTAATAAAGTGCAATTAACGAAAATAAAATGGGCAGCTATGGGGGTTTTCGCGTATCTGATATTGCTGGGAGGCATTTGGAAGGATGCTGTACCGGTTTTTGCAAGGGCTGAGAATATTTCTGATATGTTTGACGACAGCGCGGATAATACATGGATGTTTGCTGGCGGTACAGAGACGCAGGGACGGTATGAAGAAGTAAAGGGACGGAGGAATTTCGTCGGAGATATCGAAGAATCTATCCGGAAAGGCGGCAGCGGGGGCGCGCCGGAACATCAGCGCTATACGATTAATGTCGGTAAGGCGGGGCGCGATCTGGCAGGATTTTTAGAAGAGATGGACGACTATGTCGCACGCCTGGATCCCAAAGCAGTTTCTTATATGATTGAAGAAGAAGATTACGGTAAGGGCGTGTCAGGGGTGGCTGCTTTTCAGGAAAACCTGTCATTGTTGATTCAAAAGGGGCTTTCTATGAAAGAAGACGGAGGGTATGTAGTCATTCAGCTTCCCCATGCCGTTGCCGGAGATAAAAATGCGGATGCAGGACGCTATGCGGAGGCTGCCAGAGAAACGGTGGAAACATTTACCGATGATCGGGACCGTATCAGGATTGTGGATCATTACGCGAAGACGAATTCAAGCAGTTTTTTTAACGGCGGAAATCTTACGGAAACCGGACGTCTGAACGGAAACGGACATTTCTTGATTGCGGAGCAGTTTTGCCGTGATGTGGCGGGGGTATGGAACAATACGTCTCCGGTTACGAAAAACTGGGAAGAAACAGAAGGACCCAGGAACTATCTTCCGATACAGCCGATCGTTACGGCGTCTTCAGAGAGCCTTACGGTTTCGCTTCCGGAAGAGTTTGACAGCCGCCAGGGCGTTTGCTGGCATTTGGAAATAGCCGGAATGGAAATTGAGGGCACGGCAAAAGATGCTGTATTTGAGATTTCGGACCTTCCGCAGGGAAGAGACTACAAGCTTACCGTATATTCCAAAGACGGCGGTGTTTCGCTGACTTCGGTGTATGGAACGATATTGGACGGGGAAAAGGGCGGCGAACGCAAGTTAAATTCCATTCAGCAGAAGATCGCCGATAAGGTGAAAGACGAAGAACCACTGACGTGGCTGTTTTTGGGAGACTCGATTACGCATGGACTTGTACATACGAAAGGATACGATTCTACGGCGCAGTCGTTTGAAAAATATATAAAAGAGGACTTGCATAGAACAGACGATGTCGTGGTCAATACAGGAGTATCCGCTACGGATACGGCATGGGTACTGGAACATCTTTATCAGCGTGCAGAAAAGTATTGTCCGGATGTAGTATTTATTATGCTTGGAACAAATGACGTGTATTCGAATAAAAATGCGTATCACCAGGTCAACGGCGCAGGGCTTGTGATCACAAAAGAACTGTACTGCCAGAATATGAAAGCAATTGTAGAAAAGCTGCGCCGGGTCAACCCGGACGTTCGCATTGTTTTCCGTGCACCGTCTCCTGTCAACCGGGAGGAACGTAATGTTTATCTGGATCAGGGAGGGTATCTGGATGCGCTGGAAGAACTGGCAGAAGAGGACGGAGATATTCTGTATGTAGATCAGTACCGTGCATGGGACAAGGAGCTTCGTACATTTCCCTATATGTGGAATGTGAATTTTTATTTTGCGGACAGTACACTGCATCCCGGCGTAGAAGGACAAATGAGGATGACGCGTATGGTAATAGACGCGTGTGGGCTGAATACCGATACGAAAATGGCAAACCTTTCGTATCAGTTTCAATACGATTCGGAAGAAAGTGCAGCAAGACCGCCGATCATTTGCGGCGACCATAAAGTAAAGATAGAAAAAAAGGCTCTGCAGGAGGCGTACCGATCTGCGGGCGGAACCGGAACGATCGGACATCTGGAAATCTGTCTGACGGACAAGAACGGAAAGACCTACACGCAGCGAACATTGGCGGACGGAGCGGATTTTATTATGCGGGGAATTCCTTACGGCGTATATCGGGCAGACGTAACCGCGGTCAGAACAGATGCTGCGGTGTATACAACATTTGCTGCGCAGACGGTAGAATTGGATGAGACAATGAAAGAAAACGTGGAGATTCTTCTGGAGAGAACGGGCTTTACGGGACTGGACGCCGGGGATACGGCAGGCGTGATTTCGGCTGGGGACATGGCGCCGGACGGGCGGTTTACGTATACGCTTTGCAGCGGAGAAGGAAGCGAAGATAACGGATATTTTCAAATCAAAGGACGAACGCTGAAAATAAAGAAAGACCTGGAAAAAAACCGGGAATATAAGATTCGTATCCGGGCAGAACAAGGATCTGTTCATAAGGAGCGGGCTATGGTTTTGCTTACGGCACAGCCGGTCGATCTCGTGCGTTCGGAAGCAGGGAACGCTTTTATAGAGGATAAAACGGCGCTGGATATTGACACCGGAGCGTTTTCGTTTGACGGGAACAGATTTATAGATCTGGCGGATGCATCCGGCAGTTATTATGCAGACGGGGCATACCTTGAAGTTTTGAATCATCTGAAAGAGAATAGTACAGGAGGGACGATTGTATTCCGCTTTCGGACAAGTCAGCCGCAGGCGTTGATTTTTGGAGCAGGAAGCACGTCTGCAGACGACGGAAAAAATATGATTTTTGGTTTAGATGCATCGGGCAAATTGCGCGGGCATTTTCGGATTGCATCGGGCAATGGATTAAAAGGTTCTATGGGGGCTTCTCTGGCCGACGGAGCATGGCATACGGTTGCCATGAGCTTTGATCTGACGAAAGAGGATTTTCAGAATCAGGGGCTGGCCTGCATTGATGGCGAAGCCAGCTGTTTTCCTTCCGGCTGGTGGACAGAGGCGTACCGGACATGGTTTAGTGTCAATAACGCAGACATTACACAATTTGCCATTGGGGGAGGCGGGTATGCTCTGGAGAATGTATTTGGTGCATTTACCGGAGATATCGATTTTGTCACGATTACGGATCAGGTGTATGAGGAGGATATGCTTCAGGCGATTTCAAAAGAAGAGGCGCCGCCCAAAGCAGTGACGATGATTTCGGAAACGGGACCTTTTCTGGTAAATGGAGTGGAGATTTCCGTTTCCGGACAGAACGGTTTTCATATCGATCATTATGTTTGGAATCAGGACAGGAGCGAAGCGGAAATTTTTCTGACGGCACGGGACGGCTACACATTTGATGAGTCAGTTTCTGCGAGACAGGCGGACGGAAGCGGCTATGAGGCTTTAGTATTTTGGGAAACGGCAGGAGAAGCGTACGTTAAGCTGAAAAAAGCTGCTGTGCCGGAAGAACCGGATCCAAAGCCAGAAGAGGAAAAAATGCAGCTGGCAGCTCCGGAAATCATTTCTCTGTATATGGCTGCCGAGAAGAAAAAGGCTGGCGTTCGTGTTGCGGTTTCAAAAGTGACGGGCGGAGATCTTTATACCGTATACCGCATGTCCAAAGGGAAAACGGAACGCATCGGCACGACAGACGCAGGCGGCACCGTATACGATGAAAATCCCGTGAACAAGAAAGCAGCGTTGTATTATGCCGTAGCCGAATCCAAAAATTCCGCATATAAAACGAGCGGAAACGGGAAGACAAAGAGTATTGCGCTTCCTGCCGCCGTAAAAAAAGTGACCGCGAAGCAGAACAGCAAGAAAGCGCAGGTTCGTATCTCATGGAAAAAGGCGAACGGAGCGAAATCTTATCTGATTTACCGTTCGGAGAAAAAAGATACGGGGTTTGTAAGGATTACAAAAGCAAAAGGAGTAAAAAAACTTTCGTTTGACGATAAAAAGGTGAAAAAAGGGAAGACCTATTACTATAAAGTCGTTGTGAAAACGAAAAAAGGGTACAGTGCGCCGAAAACGTCAAAGAAAGTGAAGATAAGATAAGCCGGTTCTGGAGGATAGACGAGGAGAGCAAAGGGAGTTGTGTAATATTGAATTTGTTAGGAATGTTGTCGGGATATCTGTTCATATTGAATCTTGCGGGATTACTTGCGATGGGAGTGGATAAATACAGGGCGAAGCGCCATGCATGGAGAATACCGGAAGCGAATTTGTTTCTGATCAGCCTGCTGGGCGGGAGTATCGGAACATGGGCGGGGATGTATCTGTTTCGGCATAAGACAAAGCACCGACGATTTGTGATTCTAATGCCCTTGATTTGTATCGTTCATGTTTTTCTGGCAGTTTATGTATTTTATAGGTTATTTGGATGATTGTAGAAAAGAAAAGATAGAAACACCGAAATAATAAAAAGAAAGCGGGAGGATTTTTATATGTTGGAAGTAGGAACAAATGCGCCGGATTTTGAATTGCCGGATCAAAACGGAAAAGTGCATTCCCTTAAGGATTACAGAGGAAAGAAGGTTATTTTGTATTTTTATCCCAGGGATAATACGCCCGGATGTACGAAACAGGCGTGCGGGTTTTCCGAGAGGTATCCGCAGATACAAGAGAAAGGAGCGGTCGTTCTTGGAGTGAGCAAAGACAGTGTCGCTTCTCACAAGAGATTTGAAGAAAAACACGGCCTGAATTTTACGCTGCTTTCCGATCCGGAGCGAACAGTGATCGAGGCCTACGATGTATGGAAGGAAAAGAAGAATTACGGAAAAGTTTCCATGGGAGTAGTGAGAACAACCTACCTCATAGATGAAGAGGGGGTCATCCGAATGGCTAATGATAAGGTAAAAGCGGCAGACGACCCGGAACAAATGCTGGGTGCATTGGAATGAAGATGATTTTGTCTCCGGCAAAGAAGATGAACCGGGATTCCGATACGTTTGCGTTTGCCGGCCTGCCGGTATTTTTGGAGCAGACCAAAGAGATTCTTATCTGGCTGAAATCAAAGACGTACGAGGAATTACAGGCGTTATGGAAGTGCAATGATAAAATTGCAGAGCAGAATGCCAAAAGGCTGGAGTCTATGAATCTGCACAAAAATCTTACTCCCGCCGTTCTTTCCTATGAGGGGATCGCATTTCAATATATGGCACCGGCTGTATTTGAGAATGGCCACCTTTCTTATATAGAGGAACATTTGAGGATTCTCTCTGCATTTTACGGCGTGCTTCGGCCAATGGACGGAGTGGTGCCGTATCGGTTGGAAATGCAGGCGAAAGCAGGAATTTCCGGCTGCAGAGATTTATATGACTTTTGGGGAGAAAAACTATACCGGGAAGTACGAGATGAGTCCGGTGTTATCATCAATTTAGCGTCGAAAGAGTATGCAAAATGCATTGAGAAGTATTTGACGCCTGATGATACCTATATTACCTGTGTGTTTGGCGAGACGGTGCAGGATCGGTTTGTCACAAAAGGGACTTACGCAAAGATGGCAAGAGGCGAGATGGTTCGGTATATGGCGGAACATCAAATTGAGAATCCGAAGGATTTAAAATCCTTTGACAGACTCAACTATAAGTACCGGGAGGATCTCTCATCGGATTGGCAATATGTATTTGAGCGGTATACCGCTGTAAAATAAGTGATACATCCGGTTTTGTAAATACGGATATGCGGATGCGATTGATCTGGCATAATCGAAATACCCTCTGCATACAATGTAAAAACAAGTATCGCAGGGGATATTTTTTTGAAAAGTTATATTGAGGAAAGAGCTATGGAGATAGCCAAATATATTATTGACAATAACGCCACAGTAAGGCAGACGGCAAAGCAGTTTGGGATCAGCAAGAGTACGGTACATAAAGACGTAACAGAACGACTTCCGGAGATCAACCCCGCTCTGGCAAAGAGTGCAAGAAAGGTGCTGGATGTCAACAAATCCGAACGGCATATCAGAGGAGGTCTTGCCACAAGGGAAAAATACCTGCATCATCATATGTAATGATTTTTAACCAAAGATAATACGGAAGCTGCGCACGGAAATTTCGTGACGCAGCCTTTTCTTGCGTGCATGAGAATGTGTGCTATAATGATGGGAAGAATGTGTTGAAACATAGGATACGTTAGTATTTTTGAAAAGAAGGGGAACAATATGGATACGATCCGCAACAGCCAGTATGAAAAAATGACCGCAGAGCCGGTTGGGAAACTGGTGCTGTCCATGGGAATTCCAACGACAATCAGTATGCTGATTACGAACATTTATAATATGGCGGATACGTTTTATGTCAGCAGGATCAGTATTTCCGCCAGCGGGGCTACAGGAATCGTCTTTGCATTAATGGCTGTGCTGCAGGCATTTGGATTTATGTTCGGGCACGGCGCCGGAAGCAATATCAGCCGCCTGCTGGGGGCAAAAAAGACCGAACGGGCAAATGTGTTTACTTCCACCAGCGTAAGCCTTGCATTTGCAGCGGGAATACTGATCGGGATATTGGGATTGCTGTTTCCGGATGTGTTGGTGCGCCTGCTGGGCAGTACGGAAAGTATACAAAACGATGCCAAAACTTATGGAATTTTTATTTTGATTTCTGCTCCTGCCATGACGGTCGGATGCGTGCTGAACAATATACTGCGTTACGAAGGCAGGGCATCTTTTGCCATGGCGGGTTTATGTTCGGGGGCTCTTTTGAATTTGCTTTTAGATCCGGTATTGATCTACAGCTGTCATATGGGAATTGCGGGAGCGGGTCTGTCTACCGCTGTTTCCCAGTATATCAGCACAGGAATTTTACTGCTCCCGTTTTTATTTGGAAAAACGGTTACTAAGATTCGGTTTCGCTATATATCCAAAGCGTCCAAAGACATCCAAACTATACTGACGACGGGTCTGCCCAGTTTGGCCAGACAGGGGTTAAACAGCGTTTCGACAGCGCTTTTAAATGTGCAGGCGGCGGTTTACGGGGATGCGGCGGTTGCGGCAGTCAGTATCGTAGGCCGATGCGGGAATCTGCTGTTTAGCTTTGCATTGGGGATTGCCCAGGGATTTCAGCCGGTCTGCGCATTTAATTACGGTGCGGGAAACTATGAGAGGGTGGAGAAATCGGCATGGTTTACGTTATGTTCAGGGATCGGAATTATGGGCGTGCTTTGCGCATTGTGTGATTGGAATGCCCGTGCGATTATAGGTTTTTTCCGGAAAGAGGATGAGATTCTTGTTATGGGGACGGATGCGCTGCGCTGGATGTGCCGTATGCTATATCTGCTTCCGGTCTCGGCGGTGGGCAGTATGCTGTTCCAGAGCGTCGGGAAAGAGGGCAGGTCTCTTTTGATTGCTGCGCTGCAGAGCGGGCTGTTTTTCATTCCGCTGATTTTTCTTCTGCCCCGTTTTTTTGGAAAGACAGGGATCTGGGCGGCACAGCCATTTGCCTATCTGCTGGCAGGCGCGGCGGCTCTGCCGATTATGGTATCTTTTTTCCGCACGTTGAGAAAGAGACGGAACGAATGCGTGCCGTGACGGATGGTTCGGTCAAATGTATGAATAATTTTCTGGAAAATGGTAACGCTAAAGCCGAAATGACAATATCAATGTTGGAGGCTTTAGAACATGGAGAACACGGGTACAACCGCATTTGGTTTTAAGGACAAAATCGGTTATTTGTTTGGTGATTTCGGAAATGATTTTACATTTATATTTGCAAGCACGTATCTGATGGTATTTTATACGAAGGTGTGGGGCATCGATGCTGCTATGGTCGGCGTATTGTTTTTGGTGGCAAGATGTGTGGATGCGTTTACGGATGTCGGTATGGGGCGGATTGCAGATGCTTCGCCGGAAAATCCAAAGGGCAGGTTTCGGGTATGGATCCTGCGCATGTGCATACCCGTGGCAGTTTCGAGCTTTCTCATGTATCAGAGCGGACTGGCAGAAGCTTCTATGACGGTCAAAACAATTTATATGTTTGTAACGTACCTTCTCTGGGGTTCTATTTTTTATACATCGATTAATATACCTTACGGATCCATGGCTTCTGTGATTTCGGATCAGTCAAAGGACAGGCAGTCGCTGTCGGTTTACCGTTCTTTGGGTTCTACATTTGCCGCCGTTGCGATCAGTGTGATTGCACCTTTGTTTATTTATCAGACAGACGCCAACGGCAATCAGATTGTAATCGGAAGCCGGTTTACTCTGGTGGCAGGGGCATTTTCCATACTGGCGGTCGTTTGCTATCTGTTGTGTTATGCTCTGGTGACGGAACGGGTTGTCGTACGGAGAGAGGCATCGAAAAAAAGCCGGGCATCCATTGCAAAAACACTGGGAGATGTCCTGACGAATCGCGCGCTTTTGGCTATGATCCTGATTTCTATTCTGACGCTTTGTGCTACGATCATGAGCCAGTCCATCAGTACGTTTTTGTTTGCGGATTATTTTAAAGACACAAAAGCGCTGTCCGTCAACAATTTACTGGGTCTTCCGGCGGCGCTTCTTCTGGCGGCTGTAGCGGGAAAACTGGTGGAACGCTTTGGCAGAAAGGAACTGACTGCTGCGGGCTGTGTGCTTGCTGCCGTATTATTTTTTGTCATTTATCTACTGCGGCTGACGAATGTATGGGTCTATATTGTTTTGAATTTTATTGCAGGTGTGGGCGGAATGTATCTGTTTAATATGACCGTCTGGGCCATGATCACAGATGTGATCGACGATAAAGAAGTGAAAACGATGCAGAGAGATGACGGGACGATTTATGGTGTATATTCTTTTGCAAGAAAAGTAGGACAGGCGCTGGCAGGCGGTCTGGGCGGTTTTGCACTATCTGCAATCGGTTATGATTCTCTGGCGGCAGAACAGACAAACGCTGTCCGTTCTTCTATCTACGGGCTGTCTACGCTGTTTCCGGCGCTGATTTATACGGCAGTCGCATTTGTATTTATCGTGGTATACCCGCTGTCGAAGCGGCGCGTGGAAGAAAATACGAGAGAACTTGGACTGCGCAGGTAAAAAACTGCTTGTCATTCAAATTACACTTTCTTATAATGGTAATCGGTACAAAAAGACATGAGCAGGCGTATCCTGTCGGCGGCAGAGGAAACATTTTTTGTATAGCAGCCGCCGGATCAGGAGAGTCCCAGAGAGACATTAGGAGGAAGTGTGGAAATGAATCAGGAAAAAGTAATAGTGATTGACTTTGGAGGCCAGTATAATCAGTTAGTGGCGAGACGCGTCCGGGAGTGCAATGTATATTGTGAAATTTATTCGTACCGAACCAAACCGGAGCAGATCAAAGCGATGAATCCGAAAGGTATTATTTTAACCGGAGGACCAAACAGCTGTTATGAACAAGACGCTCCGACGTACGGCAAAGAGCTGTTTGAACTGGGGATTCCTGTTTTGGGGCTCTGTTACGGCGCACAGCTGATGATGTTTCTTCTGGGTGGTAAAGTAGAGGCGGCTCCTGTACGGGAATACGGAAAAACGGAAGTGTTTGTAGACACATCGTCCAAACTGTTTGCGGGTGTATCGGAGCAGACGGTTTGCTGGATGAGTCATTTTGATTATATTGCAAAAGAAGCGCCGGGGTTTGAGATCACGGCGCATACGGCGGACTGTCCGGTGGCTGCTGCAGAACGTGCGGCAGACAAGCTTTATGCGGTTCAGTTTCATCCGGAAGTGCTGCACACGCAGGAAGGTACAAAAATACTGCATAATTTCGTAAGAGGTATCTGCGGCTGCAGCGGTCTGTGGCGCATGGATTCTTTTGTGGAACAGTCGATTCAGGCGATTCGCCGAAAAGTCGGAAATGGAAAAGTGCTCTGCGCGCTTTCCGGCGGCGTGGATTCGTCTGTCGCGGCAGTGATGCTGTCAAAAGCCATCGGGAAGCAGCTTACCTGCGTTTTTGTAGATCACGGACTGCTCCGGAAAAATGAAGGAGATGAAGTTGAGGAAGTGTTTGGACCAAACGGACCGTATGAACTTAACTTTATCCGCGTCAATGCCCAGGACCGTTTTTATGTCAGATTAGCGGGTGTGACAGAGCCGGAGCAAAAGAGAAAGATCATCGGAGAAGAATTTATCCGCGTATTTGAGGAAGAAGCAAAAAAAATCGGAACCGTTGATTTTCTGGTACAGGGTACGATTTATCCGGATGTCGTGGAAAGCGGCCTGGGCGGGGAATCCGCTGTTATTAAGTCCCACCATAATGTAGGAGGGCTTCCGGACTATGTGGATTTTAAAGAAATCGTGGAACCGCTCAGGGATTTATTTAAAGACGAGGTGAGAAAAGCGGGACTTGAGCTTGGAATTCCCAAATACCTTGTATTTCGCCAGCCGTTCCCGGGACCGGGTCTTGGGATACGTATCATCGGAGATGTGACAGCAGAGAAAGTCCGGATCGTCCAGGAGGCGGATGCGATCTACCGGGAAGAAATTGCAGACGCCGGATTGGCAGAGTGCATTGACCAGTATTTTGCCGCGCTCACCAATATGCGTTCCGTCGGTGTTATGGGAGATGAGCGGACATATGATTATGCTGTCGCGCTGCGCGCCGTCAGTACGGTGGACTTTATGACCGCGGAGGCTTCCGAGATTCCGTTTGCCTTACTGCAGAAAGTTATGGGGCGGATTATTAATGAAGTCAGCGGAGTGAACCGGGTATTTTACGACCTTACGAGCAAGCCGCCGGGGACGGTGGAATTTGAATAAACAAAAATGCTTAGCGAATCCGGTGTTTATGCTGGTTTGTGGGCTTTGGAAAGGTCTTTTGATAACAAATTGATAACAGTCGTTTGAGTGCGATTATTCTTGCTGTCAAGTGGTTTTCTTTTTCTTTGGTGCAGGAAGTTCATCGTACATAGACAGAAACAGGTTGCAGAGAAATTCCTTATTGTTTATATCATCGATTAGAAGCATTTCCTTTGCTCCCTCATAGGGCAATTCGTAAGTTGCTGTCGGCATAAGGGCAACCCAGAGGCTGGGTGTTTTACAAGTAAGCGGTCGTCATAAATACCGCCAATGATTTTGTCACGGAAATAGAGGATATACTCGCCCATCATTGCACGATAGGAAATACCGTCTAAATCTGATAGCTGTTCTAATACAAAGGATAAATAATCTTTACTTGAAGCCATAATACACCTGCTTTCAATCGTCTGTTTTGAGTTTGGATTTAAAGGCATCAACAATGGTATCGCTAAACTCCTGCGAAGGAACCTCCGCCCAATGCTGCGTGGTGTCAAACTTCGGATAATTGTACCGCCACTGGTCGTAATCTTCCCTGCTGATTTCCCCGGCAGAGAACTTTGCAGCCTGTTCCTGCCAAGCGGTAAGCATTTGCAGTAACTCGGCGGCATGGCATTGAATGGGAGCATAAAGGCACGCATGAGAAACATTTGTCTGTTCTTGATTATAAAAAGCAGGAGCGTGAAAAAGAAGTCATCCAGCTTGCAGGGCAGATTTCGGAGAAAAGAGAGGAATTTCAAGCATTGTAGAATAGGGTGGAGAATTATGACAAAGGAATGGAAAACCTAAAAACTCTGGAACAGGTGCTTGACACTTCTCCAGAATACCAGTTGACGGAGCCGCAGGGGTTGATGTCGGAGAAGTCGTATAAGAATAAGGCGGCAGAGCCTTTGGTGCAAAAACTAAAATCGCTTGTTAAAACGACGCTTGTAAGGTGTTTTGAAGCGTGGGACAGCTACTATCGGCTGAATGTCACAAACAGAAATCTCTACTAAGCAAAAACAGTTCGGGAAATTGAAAAATCTTATGAATTCGTGTATTCTTAGAAAAAATCAGAATGAGAAATCGGGATTTATTTTGGAGGTGTACCATGAACAATAAAGAGATTATAAAATACTTTTATAAGTTGGTTGTTTCAGAAAACTTACTTAATGAGCTTCCACAATATATTTCAAAAAATTGCGTGCAAAAGGTTGGCGCAAACGAGATATTTATCGGTATAAACGGAATGAGGCAACACCTTGTGGCTGTCAAAAAAACATATCCCGATTACAAGATGGAGATTGTACGTCAATTTGAGGACGGTGAAACCGTTATTTCTGAACTTATTATGAGAGGAACGTAAAGGTGAGTTCAAAGGAATAACGCCGACAGATAAGATTATAGAAATAACTGGTGTAGATATTGACAGAGTTGTGAACGGAAAAATTGTTGAACATGGTGGTGCGGTAAACACCTTTGATGCTTTTTGGGAAAACGGTTTGATTAAGCCAGTATAAATAGAAAATCCAGTTTATTCGGGAGCTGCGTACAAAGAAAATCAGGATGAAGGAAAGTATGAGATGAAGATAATAAATAGAGATATAGATAGCGGAAAACCCTTTGACTGGGGGAAAACTTCTTTAGATTATGCGAAATTCCGTGACATTTATCCGCAAGAGTTTTATCAAAGAATCGTTGACCGTAAATTATGTTTAGACGGTCAATCTGTCCTTGATATTGGAACAGGAACGGGGGTTCTTCCTAGAAATATGTATCAGTATGGAGCGAAGTGGACGGCTGCGGATATTTCAGAAAACCAAATTGAACAAGCGAAAATTCTCTCAAAGGGTATGGATATAGATTATCATGTTATATCAACAGAGAATATAAGTTTTTCGGATAACTCTTTTGATGTAATTACAGCATGCCAGTGTTTTTGGTATTTCGACCATGAGATGGTTATGCCTAAGTTTTATCGTATGTTGAAACAAGGGGGAAGTATTCTTGTTTTATATATGGCATGGCTGCCGTTTGAGGATGAGATTGCAGGAGCCAGTGAAAAACTCGTGTTAAAATATAATCCAAATTGGAGCGGCGCAGGAGAAACGAAACACCAAATAGACATACCAGATTGCTACAAAGAAAACTTTGAGCTTGCATATCATGAAGAATATATTTTAAGAATACCGTTTACTCGTGAAAGTTGGAATGGAAGAATGAAGGCTTGTCGTGGAATCGGCGCTTCGCTTACCGAGAAGGAGATTTCGATGTGGGAACAAGAGCATATGACGCTCCTTGAACAAATTGCGCCGAATGAATTTGATATTTTACATTATGCTGCTATTGCAGAACTTAAAAAACAATAAATTCTGTCTGTTGAATTGAAATATGTGAGGTTTTACATAGATATGGATTATAAAATTCGAGAAATTAGAAAAAATGAATATCCCATATTATCTGATTTTTTGTATGAAGCAATTTTTATTTCATAGAGCATGGACAAGCCGCCAAAATCTATGATTGAACAGCCAGAGCTGCAAGTATATATTAAGGATTTTGGAAAAGCGGATGATTGGTGTTTCGTTGTGGAAATAAAAGAGAAGATTGTAGGTGCAGTATGGGGTCGTATCATGAATGCTTATGGTCATATTGATGATGAAACGTCCTCATTTGCCATGTCACTGTATGAGGAATACAGGAATTTAGGCATTGACGCCGCAACAGTGGATAAAGGCAACAGACGCAATCGGTATCATATCAAAATCGGGTAGGTACGGCGGTACATATGCCCATACAGATATAGCCTTTGAATTTGCGTCTTGGATTTCACCAGAATTTAAACTCTATATTATCAAGGACTACCAACGGTTAAAGAAAGAAGAAACAAACCAATTAGCGATTGGGTGGGATGCAGAGAGGGAACTTTCAAAAATAAATTACCGTATTCATACAGATGCAGTAAAGGAATTTCTGATAACACCGACACTGTCCCCGCAGGAAATGGCATATACATACGCATCTGAAGCAGATATTCTTAGTATGGCTTTGTTTGGCAAGACAGCACCACAATGGAGAAACGAAAAGGGAATAAGCGGAAAAACACCTAATATCAGAGATTTTGCTTCGGCAGAGGAATTAGTTGTACTTATCAATTTGGAAGATACGAATGCTGATTTGATTAGACAGGAAGTGCCTAAAATCGAGAGGCTAAAAATATTAAGAGAAAAGGCATATAGGCAACTTAAAATTTTGAGAAAAAATAAGGATACTATTGAAACATTGAAGAAAAACATTATTGAGGATGCAAAGAAAGATAATTAAGAAAATCGTATTTAGAGAAGTTGTTGAAAGTATTTCTTGCTTTTGAAAAAGAAGGATTTTATGCTTTTACTAAGGGTAGTTCTGTTTTAAAGTTAAATAGTGCCTATTATAAGGATTTTTCGTTAAATATAGATCGATTGTTGGCGATTGACACTATGATTAAGTTATATCTCTTATTTAATAAGTAAGCGCCAAATAAGAAAGTGTAAAGAAATCTTCTGTATTTTCCTGTAAACTTAGGGTTAGAGTTTTTAGTGTCCACTCTCAAAACTCTAAATCTAAGAAAAAGGAGCGATCCCATGGATATTTCATCTTTAACTCCTGATAAGCAGGTGAAACTTCAATACTGGCTGGATGCCATCCGGCAATGTAGAGCCTCCGGACTGACAAACCAGGCATGGTGCGAACAGAATCAGGTTTCTTTAAAAAGTTATTATTATTGGATTGCCAAAATACGCAGACTTGCTCTTGAAGAACTTCCCCGAAAGCGTAACGGCATTCATTCACAGCCTGACCGGAATACGATCCTTTTACCGGAAGCATCTTCCGGGTTTACAGAAGTCTCTCTTCCTGACAAACAGGCTCCCCATTCCTCTCTGGCCGCAGTCCTGCAGCTTAGAGATATGCGGATCGAAATTTTTGAAGATACATCCAGTGAATCACTGGCAAAGATTTTGAAAGCAGTGCAGTCATGTTAGGAGATATCTCCCATGTGGAAAACATCTATATCCGTACCGGGTACACGGATATGAGGAAACAGCTTAATGGGCTGGTGGATATCATCCAGTACAGTTTCAAACTTGATCCATACAGTAATTCCCTGTTCCTGTTCTGCGGCAGGCGGGCAGACCGGATCAAGGCAGTCCACTATGAAGGAGACGGATTCTGCCTTTTGTACAAACGGTATGAAAGCGGACGGCTAAAGTGGCCCAGAACCGGTGAAGAGGCAAAACAGATATCGGCACAGCAGCTCCGCTGGCTTCTGGAAGGATTGAATCCAGAACAGCCAAAGGCAGTTCAAAAATGGTACCCGGGACATCCGCAGAATCTCTGAAATTCCACAGAAACACTGGGAAATCCTGCGTTTTCATGGTATAATAAAACCATCAAAATGCAGGAGGCAGAGGATTTGTCAGACAGGGAACGGCAGTACCAAAACCAGATCAGAGAACTGGAACAGCAGATCCGGCTCCTGAAGGAGCAGGTTGATTTCCTGACCCGTAAACTTTATGGAACAAAATCTGAAAAGACATCCGTCCTTGATATTGAGGGACAGATGTCTCTTTTTAATGAGACGGAATATTTTGCAGACCCCAATGCAAAAGAACCAGAACTGGTTGAAGTTGAAAAACATCTCCGCAAAAGAAAATATGCCGGCCAGCGCGAAGAACTGCTCAAAGACCTTCCACACAGCAAAGTACTTCACACCATAGATGAAAGCGAACAGGTCTGCGAAAAATGCGGAAGCTCCATGGTAAAGGTCGGAGAAGAATTCGTCCATACCGAAGTACAGTTTATCCCTGCCAGCTTAAAAGTCATTGACCATTACCGGGAAACTTATGAGTGCAGGACCTGCCGGAAACAGGGAACACCATATATGGAAAAAGCACCGGTTCCATATCCGCCGGTCTTACATTCCCTTGCATCTGCATCCACGATCGCATGGCTGATCCACCAGAAGTTTGAACTGGGCATTCCATTATACCGCCAGGAAAAAGAATGGGAAGCCCTGGGACTGAAGCTGAGCAGAGCGACCATGTCAAACTGGCTTCTGGCCGTCTTTCGGGACTGGCTTTCCCATGTGGTCCGCCGCCTGAAGCAGGAACTGCTGAAACAGGATTACCTGCATATCGATGAGACCCACGTACAGGTGTTGAAAGAACCGGGGAGAAAAAATACATCGGATTCTTACATGTGGGTTTACTGCAGCATCAAAGATGCAGAGACTCCCATCCGGTATTTCGAGTATCAGCCGGGACGGAGTGGGAAATATCCGGAAGCATTTCTGGACGGGTATAACGGCTGCATCCATACGGATGCCTATTCCGGATACAATGGAATCCCGGGTGTAAAAAGATGTCTTTGTTATACCCATCTGCGCCGGGCCTTTGTGGATGCGCTTCCTAAGGAAGTCCATACCCCTGAAGCATCAAAACCTGCGGAAGCGGTCCTACGGCTGAACCAGCTGTTTGATATAGAAGCAGAACTGGAGGAACTGCTGCCCGATCAAAAGAAAAAAGAACGTCTCATCCGAGAGAAGCCTCTTCTCGAGGCTTTTTGGTCATGGGTTGAAAAAAATGCCGTTTCAGAACTTCCAAAATCCAAACTGTCCAAAGCGTTTGGTTACGCATTGAATCACCGACAGGAATTTTTTAATTATCTGGAAGACGGGCATTGTTCCATCAGCAACTCACTTGCTGAGAACTGCATCCGTCCATTTGTGATCGGAAGAAAGAACTGGCTGTTTGCAGGCAGTCCGAAAGGAGCCGCTGCAAGTGCCGGAATCTACACATTGATAGAAACAGCCAAAGCAAATGGTCTTGTGCCAATGAAGTATCTAAAATATATCCTGTCAGATATGCCGGGGAGTACATTTCTTGAAAATCCGGAATATCTGGATGACTATCTGCCATGGGATTCCATGGTACAGGAACGGTGCCGATAAGATAACCACTGCCCCTTTAGTATAAGCGGCTGGTGGTTATTTTTCTATCCACTATCTTACTTGACGTTTACTTTAATAAAGCAGAAACGGATAAAAAAATTAGCGAAGATAGTCGAACACCAATACCATATTATGTATTAGAATTTTTAGGGAAAGAATTTAAAAATATGGATTTTGTTCAAAGAAACGAGAAATTAAAGGGAGTATTTGCTAATAAACAGTCGATGAATATGATGTATGATTTTTATAAAAACCTTACCTCGCTTTATACAGAAGAATATGCAAGAGTCAATGGAGAGGAGTATAATAAGATGATTAAACAGGAAATTGAAAAAGACCGTATTTTTGTGTATAATTGGATCGGCGAATCAGGCGGATCAATCGGGATTAGGGACAATGATATGAATAGGAAAACAGAAGAATCAAGACTTACATACAATAAACTGGCGTTTCAATATGATGCGTCGAGAGAAGGAAAATACACAAAATTTCATAGAAAAGAGCTGTCGGATACAATAGATTTGAGGGATGGGAACATTGTTCTTGATGTTGCCTGCGGAAACGGAGCCCTGTTGAGGGAATTATCAAAAAAAGCAAATATTCAGGCAAATGGAATCGATATATCAGAGAACATGATTCATGCTGCAAAAATGCGTTATCCTGATATGAATTTTGAAATAAAGCCTTCGTATCCTCTTGCATGGAGGGAGGAAAGCATTGATCTCATAACGGTATGCTGTGCATTTCACCATTTTGAGAATCCCAGGGGATTTATACAGGAATGCAGAAGAGTTTTGAAGAAAAACGGTATTGTGTATCTTGCCGAACCCAACTTCGGAACAATCATGCGATTTTTTGCAAATAAATTCTGGTTCCGTTTTTCAAAAAGCGGAGATGTGAAGCTGTACAGCAAAAGAGAATTAGAGGCGTTATTTGTTCATTGTGGATTTCAATCCGTACAGGCTTACAGAAAAGGCAGAGGATTGTTTCTAAAAGCATGGCGGTAGAGCAGTGCGTGCAAAAATTCTTATACCTACACAATTATTACAGCCCACATATATAATGAAATAGAATGAGAAGTTGAAGTGGAAAGATGGCATCCAGTAAAAATTATTTGGAACTTATTTTAGGGCAGTTATCCGGGTTGGAAGAAATAACATATCGGGCGATGATGGGAGAGTTTCTTACCTACTATCGAGGGAAGCTTGCCGGTGGGATCTACAATGACAGATTACTTGTAAAGCCGAAAAAAGCCTATGTTCAAAAAGAAGGACGCGGTACATCAGCCGGACATTCCAGGGATGAAGCGCTGTGCGATCTGTAAGGTTTTGTTCTTACAATACAGAAGATGTTGCAGTGTGCGGGGGAATCCGACGATGCAGCAGAGTCGGAAATGAAGAAAATCTGTTTGTTCCGGCAGGCATGCAGACGTAACGTAATGGCGGAAGCAATACGACAGGAAAAAACAAAAAAATCTTGTGAGACGCTATAGTTATTTGCTATAATAAAACGGAAATTAAAGATAAGGAGAGCGTTGCCAATGAAACAGGATTTAATTATAATTTTAGATTTGGGCAGTACACAAAATACGGTACTTGCCCGTAATATTCGTGACCTTGGTGTGTACAGTGAGATTCACCCGCATGATATTACGGTGGAAGAATTAAATGGGCTTGAAAATGTAAAAGGTATTATTTTAAATGGCGGTAGGAACCGCGTCGTAGACGGACAGGCAGTAGAAATCCGGCCGGAACTTTACGATCTCGGATATCCGATGATTTCTATTGATTATCCGCAAGCCAGGTGTGAAAAACAGTATGCCGAAGATTTGGATTTGGAAGTATTGAAGACATTTCTTTTTGAAGACTGTAATGCCAAAGCAAACTGGAATATGAAAAATTTTATAGAAGACCAGGTAGAATTGATTCGTCAGCAGGTAGGCGAAAAAAAAGTATTACTGGCTCTTTCCGGAGGCGTGGATTCATCGGTAGTTGCGGCAATGCTGATTAAAGCGATCGGGCAGCAGCTTGTATGCGTACATGTCAACCATGGTCTGATGCGAAAAAATGAATCGGAGGATGTTGTAAAAGTTTTTCGTGACGAGCTGCATGCCAACTTAATTTACGTGGATGCTTCCGAACGTTTTCTGGGGAAATTAGAGAATGTCTCGGATCCGGAACAGAAGCGAAAAATTATCGGCGGAGAGTTTATCCGTGTGTTTGAAGAGGAAGCAAGAAAACTCAAAGGCATAGATTTTCTTGGACAGGGAACCATCTATCCGGATATCATTGAAAGTGGAACGAAGACGGCAAAAATGGTAAAATCTCATCATAATGTAGGCGGATTACCGGAAGATCTGAAGTTTGAGCTGGTGGAGCCGTTAAAGCAGCTGTTTAAAGATGAAGTGCGCGCTTGCGGCGTAGAACTGGGACTTCCGCATGATATGGTATACCGCCAGCCGTTCCCAGGACCAGGACTTGGCGTAAGGTGTCTCGGAGCGATTACGCGCGACCGCCTAGAGGCCGTTCGCGAGTCCGATGCGATACTGCGGGAAGAATTTGCGAAGGCGGGACTGGATAAAAAAGTCTGGCAGTATTTTACCGTGGTACCTGATTTTAAATCCGTAGGCATGAAGCATAATGCACGGGTTTTTGAATATATGGTGATTATCCGTGCAGTCAATACGGTGGATGCTATGACGGCTTCCGTTGAGAAGGTGGACTGGAATGTGCTTGAGAGAGTAACGGACCGGATTTTGGCTGAGGTGGAGAATGTGAATCGAGTTTGTTATGACATGAGTCCGAAGCCGCCGGCAACAATTGAGTTCGAGTGAGAGGGTAAATCCTCGCAAGTCTTGAAAAATCAAGGCTTGCGGGGATTTTTTGTGTGGCGATGGGTACGATTTGGGTACAGACTTCTTATTGACATTAATTATCGGTTATAGGAACCATTTCTTTTTGATATTCAAATTTAATTTGCGGAGGAACTTGGTTTATCATTTCAATGAAATGATCCTGACCTAACATTTTTGTTAAATTTGCAATTTGTTGAGCCTGTTGTTGTTTGTCATGATAGAAAATGGTAGTTTGAACACTGGAGCGATCTATTAAATCCTTCAGCACATCTTTATCGGTGACATCAAGAGAATGACCAAAAATATAGATATTGCCTTGGCAATCTTTTACTTTGGTTATGAACCTTTGATAATTATCATCTATGCTCTTAATCCAGCTTCGATATAAGAATCCAGTTTCGTTAATAATTCTTTGCGTAAATTTTTTATATATATTATAGTTTGTGTGGTTATCCTTATCAGTGCCGCGGTAGTACTCATCAATCCCTAAAACCATATTATTTTTTATAGATAGAGAACTTCGTGTTTCCCCATGTAGGTAATGGATAGGAGTAGCTTTACCGGGAGGATAAATAGAGGTAAATGTATGTGTGTAGTTGAAATTCAATACCTTATGTATGGTCAATTCCATAATATTGGGTGCAATTTTTGTGATAGGAATAGTTTCAACACATTCAGTAAGATAGATTTCAATACAGCGAACTAAACGTCTTAGATCAGAATATGATATATCTAAAAAATTACGGAATGTGGAATTATATTCATTGGAACTAATGTTTTTTTCATAAAATTGTGCAATTGGTAACCTCGAAAAGAATATATTTATTTTTTCATCTTTTTCAGAGGTTATCTTTCTAAAAGGAAGATATATATTTTCTTCCTCTTTGTCAATTCGTTCGATTATATGGCTTATTTCACCTTCAAAATCAATCCAATTAATGCCCTTCATTTTCCCCATAGAATAAATGTCCCATAAATATGTATACCAAATATTATTATCAAGGTTATCATATAATTCTTGGATAATAGGATTAGAATTTTTAAAGGCACTATTTCCTTTTTTCGTTCTTGAATCAAACGCGTTTATGATGTAATCGGAGACATAACTATTAAAATTTTTATTACTAAGATGTGTATTTATAAATTCGTTCTTTTCACCACGCCATTTAGAGGTAATATTTATTGCTTGCAAGAAGTTTAAAACATCGGAATATGATGTAGGCAAATCGTGCGCTAAATCAAAGCCATTTCCAATAACTAGAATATTCATTGTATATCCTTTCTCATGGCATTATTTTTGGGGGTTCAATCCAATATAATCCATAGTCTCATCATGTGTCTTTTGTAACTTCAAATTAGAATCAAACGGCTCCGACTCTGGATAAATATCCATCCAAAGGTTAAAAGCCGCCTCCGCTTTTAACAATGCTTCCCCACGCTTTTTCACATCTTTAATAGAATTACACTTCTCCACTTCCTTCATATATTCCTCATAGCGGTCACACCATGAGCGCATCAAAGAAAGTGTGCCAAAGCTGACAGCAACCGCATCATTACCGTCCTGATCTTTACACTCAAATAAATGCCCGTCATATTGCCGGAATACTTGAAAAAGTCTGTGCATGGCTTTGATGCCGTCAAAATCAGAGTTAGTTAATACCTCAACATTGACTGCCAATGCCCTTGCTAATATTTCAAGAGATTTTGGCTTAGGGTTACGTCTGCCGCTTTCGTATGCACGTATATATGCTTCACTTGCACCAACCAATTCCCCTAATTGTTTTTGCGTTAAGTTTCTTTCCTGCCTAATTCTTCTTATATTTTCTCCAACAGTCATAACGACCTCCTGCAAAGTAACTTCCAAAATTGAAATGATATAAATATAGCATACCACATAAAGAGAAAAAAATAAAGAAAAAGATATTGACACGAAACAAATGTTGCGATAGTATATACATACAACACGACAGAAACAAATGTTGCGTAGCAGAAACAAATATAGGAAAGAGAGGCAAAGACATGAACGAAAAACTTTATTACAATGCCGCAGACATTGCGGCGATGCTCGGCATCAGCATGGGAAAGTCCTACAAGATTTTACGGGAGATGAACAGCGAATTATCTTCCCAAGGCTTTCTCACAATCGCAGGGAAAATTCCCGTAGCCTATTTCAGAGAAAAATGGTACGGGGCGGCAAAGGAGGCAGTTGTATGAGTTGCAGTGCAAAGAAAGATCCAAACGGCACTTGGAGGATACAGTACCGTTGGACGGATTGGACGGGGGCGAAAAAGAAATCGCAGAAAAGAGGGTTCAAAACAAAGAAGGAAGCGGAAGAATGGTATGCGCACTTTCTGTTGCAGCAGTCCTCTGATCCGACAATGACGCTGGCTGACTTTTGGGAGATTTACAAGGCGGATATGGAAAAACGTCTGCGTAAAACAACCATGAAGCAGAAAGAGTATGTGATGAACGATAAGGTTCTGCCTTACTTTGGCAGTACGCCAATCAATGAAATCACTGCACCCATGATAAGAAAGTGGCAGGGCGAAATGATGGAGAAAGGATTCAAGCCGACTTATCTGAAAACCATACATAACCAGCTCAGCGCAATTCTGAATTACGCAGTCAATTTTTATGATCTGCGCTCCAATCCATGCCGGAAAGCGGGAAGCATGGGTAAGAGCAGGGCGGATGAAAGACCGTACTGGACTTTGGAGGAATTTCAGAAGTTCTCGGATGCGATTATGGATAAGCAGGATTCATGGGTTGCATTTCAGATTTTATTCTGGACGGGGATGCGTCTTGGAGAACTGCTTGCTCTTCAGGTAAAAGACATAAATTTTGAGGAAGGCACGATTACCGTTGATGAATCCCTTGCGAGGATTGACGGAGAGGATTTGATTACTGCTCCGAAAACGGAAAGCTCCATAAGGGTGATTACCATACACAAGGAATTACAGGAGGTAGTGAAAGAGTATATTTCAACGCTTTATCGGGCAAGGGCTGGCACACGTCTTTTTGCAGGTAGGACAAAAAGTTTCTTTGAGCATGAAATGGAACGTGGAATCAAGCTGTCAGGTGTGAAAAAGATTACTGTCCATTGTACCAGACACAGCCATGCGAGTATGCTCGTGCAGATGGGATTCAGTCCTGTTGAGATCGCAAAGCGTTTGGGGCATGGGAAAGTTACGACTACGATTGAAACATATTGTCATCAGTCTATGGATGCGCAGATAAAAATTGCGGACAGGCTAGGAAAGGTGGAGAGGGGTGAGGAAAGTGGCGTGTAAGCGTAAAGCGAGGTTTCGGCGAAATACAATCGCTTTTTGGCTGAGTGATGAGGAAAAAGCACAAGTAGAAGCAAGGGTTATCTTGTCGGGAATTCCTAAAGGAGATTATTACCGAAAAGCCATATTAGGGCAGGAAGTAACGGTAACTGCCGGAAATTATATGTCTAACAGGGTTGCAAAAGTATTAGAACAGATATTGGAACATCTGAAAAATGAGAATACGGAAGATGAGAAATTACTGCTGGAGTTGATAAAGCAGTTATTAGAAATCAGGCAGAATGGAAATGCCCCTGCTGGAAACAGGAGCATTTCGGAGACAGATTAGGTTGTTGGAGCAACTTAATCTGAGTGCAAAAAGGACGAGCCTCTTTGTATATATTTGCAGATTTATTATAACAGAGGCTTTTCCGGATGAAAAGGAGGGAAAGCTGTAAAATTGACTATTTTTTCAGAGGTAAAGGAACATCTGACAGCAAGGCAGGCGGCAGAATATTATGGTTTGCAGGTTAAAAGGAATGGTTTAGCGTGTTGCCCTTTCCATGATGACAGACACCCAAGCATGAAGATTGATAAGAATTATCACTGTTTTGCCTGTGGTGTCGGTGGAGATGCGATTGATTATGTTTCCCGCAGGTATGGATTGTCACAGTATGATGCGGCGTTAAAGCTGATAGAGGATTTTTCTCTGCCTGTTGACACAAGGGGAAATACGGAGTTGGGTGTGCAGGAAAAAGAGCGCATCCGCAGGGAAAAAGCAGAACGTGAAAGAGTAATAGATATTCGGAAACGTTTTGAAAAGTGGTGTAACCAGACGGTTGACATATTGAAGAACTGTATTTCAGAGCTTGACAGTGTAAACCGTTTCTTGATTGGAAAACCGCCTGACATTATTTTTTCAGAGGATTATGCGCAGATGCTTCATGCGGAGCCGGTTATGAACTATTGGCTTGACATTCTGTGCATGGGAGATGTTTCAGAGAGGCAGGAGTTATTTTTAAAAGACAGAAAGAAGGTGGAGGAAGTTGCAGGAAAAGTCTGCGCAGGCAGAAAACGAATTATGGAATGCAGTCGGGGAAGCGCTTGATGAGGAAATGAGTACAGTGGAGGATGTGCTGGAATCACTTGCTAGAACGCAGAAAGGAAATGTCAAATCCTCTATTGAAAACTGCATGACTATTTTATACAGAGATCCGGCGCTGAAAGATGCCATATGTAAAAATGAGCTGACAAATAAAACCGACATTGTGAAGCCGCTGTCATGGAAACGGAACGGAAGCTGTGTGACAGATGTGGATATGTACCAGATTCAGCGGTACATAGAAACAAATTATGGCATTTCCAATGATAAAGCCATTAACAAAGCTGTCAGTATTATAGCCAGTGAGAAAAGTTATCATCCTGTCAGGGAATTTCTCGAAAACCTGCAATGGGACGGGAAAAGCCGGATTGCAAGCCTGCTCCCGCGCTATCTTGGCGCAGATGATAATAAGTATACAAGGGAAATCATGCGGCTTCTGATGCTGGCGGCGATACACCGTATTTATGAGCCGGGCTGTAAGTTTGAGATTATGGTCTGCCTTGTGGGTGGTCAGGGCGCAGGAAAATCTACATTCTTCCGTTTTCTTGCTGTGAATGATGAGTGGTTTACAGACGATTTGAAGCGCATGGACGATGAAAATGTTTACAGCAAGATGCAGGGGCATTGGATTATTGAAATGTCGGAAATGCTTGCCACTGTCAATGCAAAAAGCATTGAAGATATTAAATCATTTTTGAGCAGACAGAAAGAAACATACCGTATCCCATATCAGACTTATGCGGAGGACAGACCAAGACAGTGTATCTTTGTCGGCACATCAAACAATCTTGATTTTCTTCCGCTGGACAGGACGGGGAACAGAAGGTTTGCGCCTGTTCTGGTTCATCAGGAGCGTGTGGAGAAACATATCCTTGAGGACGAAAAAGAGTCGAGGGAATATATTGTGCAGACGTGGGCGGAGGCAATGGTAATCTACAAGAACTGTTCGCATGAGCTGAAATTGTCAAAGGAAATGGAAGAATATCTGAGGGAAATGCAGAAACAGTTTATGCCGGAAGATACAAAGGTTGGAATTATTCAGGCATGGCTGGACGGCTGTACGGACGAGTATGTATGCAGCGAGATGATTTACAGAGAAGCGCTGCGGCATGAGTACGAAGAACCGAAACAATGGGAGATTAAGGAAATTAACAGCATTATGAACACCTGCATTGACGGGTGGGAAAAAGTCAGTTCCCACAGGTTTGATAGGTATGGATTGCAGAGGGGGTGGAAACATAAAACTGACAGCCAGGGATTTTCCCCATTGCCGGATAATGTGCAGACACCTTTTGGGTAAAGTATGGTATTATTTTAAACTCTTTTTTATTCCGTTTACAAAGCCTGTTTACCCTTTTGTAAACGGTGGGTTTACAGCATGATATAGGAAAAATAAGGTTTTCAGCTATTTGTAAACGGTGTAAACAGAAAAAACTGAAAACACAATAACAAGATTAACAACAATATGGAGGGCATTTATGATGCAGAAATATAACAACACTAAAATTATTATCGGGTTGGATCATGGCTACGGCAATATAAAAACAGCACACAGGGTATTCAAAACAGGCGTGGAATGTTTTGAGGAAGAACCGATAGTCAGT
>OFFV01000441.1_pt1 | contig 33386 bp, 34 predicted proteins | sample 1521461 | NCBI WGS metagenome assembly OFFV01 (sample SAMEA3504120, study PRJEB24116) | mouse gut metagenome | biome: mouse gut; feature: mouse-associated habitat; material: faeces | place: Denmark | collected 2011 | reverse complement strand
AGCGTGTGAAATGGGGGCAGAAACGCCAGATGGAGCAGGGAGTTGTGTTTGGGCGCAGTATGCTTGGCTACGATGTGAAAGATGGCAAAATGTATATTAATGAGGATGGGGCAAAAATTGTCCGTCTTATCTTCCAAAAGTTTGTAGATGAGGGGAAAGGAACTCATGTGATTGCCCGTGAACTTCGGGAGGAGGGCATTAAGCCCATGCGGGTAAAAGAATGGCAAAACACAGTGATTCTCCGTGTTATCCGCAATGAAAAATACTGCGGTGATTTAGTTCAGAAAAAAACCTATACGCCAGACTTTCTCTCGCATGAAAAGAAAGTAAACCTCGGACAGGAGGAATTTGTGATTATCAAAGACCACCATGAGCCAATTATTTCCCGTGAGCTGTTTGAAAAAGCGAATCGCATCTTGGATGAAAAATCACTTTCGCAACAGGGGAAATCAAAGCACAGCAACCGCTATCCATTTTCTGGGAAAATCAAGTGCGGATGCTGCGGTTCAAGTTATGTGGCGAGATATAAAACCCGAAAAAATGGAAGCCGCTATAAGGCGTGGCGGTGTCTTGAAGCTGCAAGGCATGGAAGCCTTCATGTGGACAAAGCAGGGAATCAAGTTGGATGCAGTGGACTTAGCATACGCAACGAAGATGCAACCCACATCATGTACCTTGTCACGAGCAGCTTAAAGTATGATAAGGAGAAAATCACTAACAATTTGCTTGCTATTATCAAGTCTATAATTTCCGCTGATTTGCCGGATGGCATAAAGGTATGCCCGAAAGGCGCTGCAGTGGATACCACAGGTACAGATAGTGAAAAACTAAAATCACAGATAAAAACGATTCAGGAAAAACACACAAACCTCATTGACCTTTATATATCTGGTGATATTACCAGAGATGAATTTTCAGCAGCAAGGGCAAAATGTGAGAATGAGATTGCCGAATTGAAATCCGTGATAGATAGTATAGACAAACAAAAGGAAATGATTGAAAAACTGCAAGAGCTTGTTACTGAAATTACAGACGCAATGAATGAGCTTGTAAACGGCGTGGAATACGAAGATGATTTTTATAAAGAAATCTTAGATAAAATGGTGATTCTCGACAAGGATAACATTGATGTGTATCTGAAACTGCTTCCTCTAAAATGGAGTTATACAGTTGCAAAAAACGTAAACTGTCCCGCAGGATAAACTGGTTATGGGAAAGCATCCACTGGAAGCATCTCCGCATATAGTGCGAAAAAAGCGCAAGCCCCTGAGATGGAACATTTCAGAGGCTTCTCTACCGATATCGGTCAATAGCCCTGCAACTTCTCGGTAAGGGATGGTGTAGCGTTGAGACAGATACCGCATGGAAGCAGCCAATTCACCATCGGGACCGCCGAACTGGCTGATGATTACTTGAGCGATCTTAGGGTTCGTCTGGGTAATGTTCACCGGGTATTGTAATCGTTTTTCATAATTCCACATTTAGCAATAACCTCCTTCCCAAGGCATGGGCTGCGTTGACCATAGCCACATCTGATCGGGTTTTGCAGTGTCAAGTGTCAAAGGACCGTAATTTTCTTCGTATTCCTTTAGAGCCTTTATACGCACTTCGCGAAAATGGTTGAAGTATGCAATGGCTTCCTGATCTGTGGGATGGGTGTCAAGATAGAGCACGATGTCGTTTACGGCGAAACTTACCATGTTAATCCATTGAAATAATTTTACCTGTTCCATTTGATTTCCTCTCATTTCATGCAGCCTCCTTTCCCATAAAAGGGTTTATTTAATTCTGGGAAAATGGTGCCGTATTGCAAGGCTTTATCTGGTTCATAGGTCTCATGCATGAATTGCCAGGGAACGTAAGCCATTGCGATCGCCATGCCAGCAAGAGGATCGTTTCTGTCTGTGCAGGGGCGAGGCTTTGGCATATGGTGTTTCATAGGCCGGGAGGCCGTGTTAGGTGTATGGGCGCTTGGACACTGAGGCCTGCGATTACATCCGCCGCAGTCAGAAGTCATATTATAATTTGCCATAATTATGGATCCTTTCTCATATATTTCTACTCCTTATAGAATATGACAAAATAAATAAATGGTGTAAAAGTTTCCCATTGTGGTAGTTTTTAAGAAAATAAATGCTATTGCGCTTCTGAAATTGTTAGTATATAATCAGAGTTAGTGATGTAGAACCACATAGGAAGGCAAGGAAGGCAGTATGACGATTTTAGAAGGTACAGTGAAACATGACTATATCGTGACGGATATTGTGATGGATGAGATGATTATGCGGCGTCTGGAAGCTTTGGGCATTAATAGTGGCACTAAGTTGCAGATGATGAACCAGAAGAAAAATGGAACTGTGATTATTAAGGTCCGCGGTACCCGCTGGGCAATGGGACGGGATATTGCGGGAGGCATTCAGGTGATTCCGGCAAAAGAGGAGGGATCTCATGGAGGCGATTAGAGTTGGCTTTGTGGGAAATCCCAATTGTGGGAAAACCACACTATTTAATGCGTATACAGGGGCGAACTTAAAGGTTGCAAACTGGCCAGGGGTTACAGTAGAGAAAATGGAAGGCGAGACCAGTTACAAGGGGCAGAAAATAAAGCTGATTGACATGCCGGGGATATACAGTCTGACCTCTTACTCTATGGAAGAAAAAGTGTCCAGGCGCTGTATCATGGAACAGGAAGTCGACGTGATTATCAATATCGTGGATGCGTCAGCGTTGGAGCGCAATCTTTATCTGACCATGCAGCTACTAGAAATGGGAAAGCCGGTGGTGCTGGCGCTGAACATGATGGATATCGTGGAAGAACGGGGCATGGAGATTGATTTGCACCGTTTGCCTGAAATGCTGGGAGGGATTCCAGTAGTTCCGGTTTCTGCAAGAAAGCGCAGCGGTTTGGATGTGCTGATGCATGCCGCAGTCCATCACTATGAGGAAAAGCATCGCGCAGACGTGGTTCATTACCAAGAGAATATAGAAGAAAAAATTTCTTTATTAGAAAGGATTCTCAAGGAACAATATAAGATTACAGAGAATGTCCGCTGGCATGCCATAAAATTACTGGAGCAGGACGAGGAAATTTGCAGGAAGTTTCCGGTAAATGCAGCAGAGTTTTTGGAGCGAAGCTATGAAAAAGACATTATTAATCAGAAATATGATTATATTGAGGAAATCATTGAAGACACCTTGTTTTACAAATCGGAGAAAGAGGCATTTACAGACAAGGTAGATCAAGTGCTGACGCATCCGGTTTGGGGAATGCCTATTTTTTTCGCAGTGATGGCGATCGTGTTTTTTCTGACTTTTTTTGTGGGTGATACTTTAAAAGGCGGCTTTGAAATTGTGTTAGACTCTGCCTCTGCAGGGACGACGCAAGCCTTGACGTATTTGAAAGTGGCGCCCTGGATGATTTCTCTAGTGGTAGATGGAATTATTGCGGGCGTAGGCGGCATTTTAACTTTCCTGCCAAATATATTTATCTTATTTTTGGCGCTGGCATTTTTGGAGGACAGCGGATATATGGCAAGGGTTGCCTTTGTGATGGATGGGCTTATGGGGCGCTTGGGACTGTCTGGCAAAGCGTTTCTCCCGATGGTGCTTGGATTTGGATGCACGGTTCCAGCAGTGATGGCGTCCCGCACTTTGGAAAAAGAGGCGGACCGCAGAAGGACCATTTGGATTACTCCATTTATGTCCTGCTCTGCCAGACTTCCCATATATGTCTTGTTTGCAGATATGTTTTTTGGAAAGTACGCTATGCTGGCAGCATTTTCGATGTATTTTCTGGGAATGCTGACTGCGATTGTGACAGCGTTGGTGCTTCACCGTTTGGAAACGCATACAGAACATCATACCCTGCTGATTGAACTGCCGGAATATAAGGCTCCCAATGCCAGGACGATCGCGGTGTATGTGTGGGAGAAAGTTAAGGATTATCTCACAAAGGCAGGCACCACCATTTTTATTGCTTCTATTATCATATGGTTTCTGCTGAATTTTGGAATGCATGGCATGGTTGGTGAAGTGACAGAAAGTTTCGGTGCGGTTTTGGGCCATTGGATGGAACCAGTCCTTGCTCCGGCAGGGCTTGGCATGTGGCAAATTGGCGTTGCGTTGATTTCTGGGATTTCTGCAAAAGAAGTGGTAGTCAGCAGTTTTTGCGTGCTGTTTGGGATCAGCAATGTGAATTCTGCGTCAGGCATGGCGGCGTTGACACAGCAACTTGCCCAAGTGGGATTTGGACCGTTGAATGCGTACAGCATGATGGTGTTTTGCCTTCTCTATGTTCCATGCGCTGCAACGATTGGCGCAATCCGAAAGGAAACACGTTCCATGAAGTTTACGCTTAAGATGATGATATTTCAGCTTCTTGTAGCATGGACGGCGGCAGTGCTTGTCTATCAAGTTGGAAATTTATTTTTCTAGTAGCCTGTCAGCAGTACAGCGCGCAACAGCATTTTGGTTTTATGAGAGAAATCTGGATGCGCGACTGAAAATCAATTTAAGAAATGCATGGGAATCTCTTGCAAGAAGGATGGGTGCCATGTTAAAATACTGATAAATATAAAGAGAGAGGTATCTACTATGTATGCAGATGAAAATGTGATTCGAATCAAACATGATGTACTACATGAAGTGGCAAAGCTTGCCTTTGCCGGAGAGCTGGATTCCAAGAGGGACCACATTGCAGTGGAGTTGATCCCAGGTCCGACGCCTCAGTTCCGCTGCTGTATCTACAAAGAGAGAGAGATTATCAGGCAGAGAGTTCGTCTTGCGGAAGGCAAGGCGCCAGGACGGGAGGATGACGGAAATATCATCCAAGTAATCAGTTCTGCATGTGAAGACTGTCCGATTTCCAGTTACACTGTGACAGAAAATTGTCAGAACTGTATTGGCAAGGCTTGTATCAGCGCATGTAAATTTGGCGCAATTTCTACTGGAAGGGAACGCTCCCATATTGACGCCTCTAAATGTAAGGAGTGCGGCAAGTGTGCGCAGGCTTGTCCTTATAATGCAATCGCCCACTTGAAAAGGCCATGTAAATATAGCTGTCCCGTAGACGCCATTACATATGACGAGCATGGCATTTCCGTGATAAACAAGGAGAAATGCATTCGCTGTGGCAAGTGCATCCATAGCTGTCCGTTTGGTGCGATCGGTTCTAAGACGTTTATCGTGGATGTCGTGGAAGCTTTGAAATCTGGAAGAAAAGTATATGCGATGGCTGCGCCTGCGACAGAAGGGCAGTTCGGGGCAGATATTACCATGGCGAGCTGGAGAAAAGCCATGAAGGAACTGGGATTTGAAGATTTCTATGATGTCGGGCTGGGCGGAGATATGACGGCCGCTTATGAGGCAGAGGAATGGGCGGAAGCTTATAAGGACGGAAAGAAGAAAGTGACTTCCTGCTGTCCGGCTTTTGTGAATATGGTGCGTCAGCATTATCCAGAATTGGCAGAATGCGTCTCCACGACGGTTTCCCCGATGTGTGCAGTTTCCCGTCTCATCAAGGCAAAAGATCCGGATGCGGTAACTGTATTTATTGGGCCTTGCATTGCCAAGAAATCAGAAGTTGTTGATCAGAGAATTCCAGGAAATGCAGATTTCGTGCTTACTTACAGCGAGATCCGCGCAATTATGAAAGCAAGAGACGTAAGTTTAGAGCCATGTGCCAATGATGATCAGATTGCATCTGTATATGGCAAACGGTTCGCAAATTCGGGCGGCGTTACAGAGGCTGTGCTTCAAAGCTTGAAGGAATCTGGGGATGAGATTAATGCGGCAGTTTTCAAGGCGAATGGAGCTGCAGACTGCAAGAAAGCCTTGCTGCTTTTGAAAGTCGCAAAGCTGCCGGAGGACTTTATTGAAGGAATGGTTTGTGATGGAGGCTGCGTAGGGGGACCAAGCGCCTTTAACGATCAGATGTCTTCCAGAAGGAACCGGGATGCCCTGATTTCTCAGGCTGATGAGCGGGGAATTCATGAGAATCTTGGTCATTATGAGATGGACAGCTTCTCCATGCATCGGGAATAGAGACAAGGGTGCACAGTTTGTAGCATAAGGAAGATTTTAAATAATTAAAGACGACTAAAATCGAATATTGCAGGGAATTTTGTTTTTGAGAAAGATTGAGGTAATTATGCATGGAAGCATTGCATAATTACCTCACATTTTTTTACAAATTCAAATGATGAGAGAAAAGCAGATGACATAACGGTGTCGTTGGTCAGTGAAAGAAAACCAGAGGGGCTTTTTCAATATTTCCAGGAACAGAAGAAGAATGCTGTTTACGAATGTAATTCAGATATTATCAATAGTTTTACGAGGTTTTCTGATATTTATCATGGGACCGTTGTTGTAAAAACACGAGAGAGCAGTTATAATATCAATATGGGAGGAGCAGTTGAATGGAAAGTGACAAGATGAAAGGGAGCATGGAAGTGTTGAATTCCTTTCAAATGACGAAAGGCATGGAGGGATTGGACCATGCCAGCAAGGAGTTATATAAAAATAAAGAAGTGCTTGCGGTAATTCTAAAAGGAGTTGCAAGGGAATTTGAAGGATACCATTATAAAGAGATTATGGGATTTATTGAGGGTGATTCCATTACAACTGATGAGGACGTGTCTTTGGGGCGTACCAACACAAGGATCATCGGGGATGATAAGGAATATGGAGCCCTAAACGAAAAGCTCGCCCTGTTCGATACGAAGTTCAGGGTGGTTAACCCAGAACTTTCTGGAGGAGAAGTAATCGTCAATCTCCATGTAGATGTAGAAGCGCAGAAGACATACCGTCCGGGATATTCGATAGAAAAAAGAGGAATATATTATCTGGCAAGGGAGCTTTCGTCTCAATTATCCCTGGTGATCATTCGCCTAGGGGATAAGATTTTTCATGAGATTGAGGACAAGGGAAAAAATGACATGATGGAATTTTTACATGCTGTGATGTATCCCCATAGAGAAAATTTCTTGGACACGATAAAAAAATATATCAATTTTTCGGAAAATGAAGAGCTTTGGAAGGAGGTTGGGAAAATGAGCGGACTAGGAATGAGCATTTTGGAAGAGGGAAGGATAGAGGGAAGAATCGAAGGAAGGGCGGAGGAAATCATAGAAAGCGGCTATGATTTTGGAATGTCCGAGCAAGACATCCTTGCCAGGTTGCAGAAGAAGCTACAGATTACGTTAGAGGAGGCGGAGAGATACCTGGAGACGTTTGGGAAGCAGCCAGTATAGGAATCAGACAAGGCGAGTAATACTGCGAATGGTTGATATATCTCAAGTACACAAAGTTTACTGTGCTTTCATGTATTCATACTTATAGGTGTTCGTCATTTTGGGAATGTCATTAGATATTTTTGCTGTTAAAAAAGAGAGAGTTTGCAATGTTTATGGTGTCGTATGCTGAAAAAAAATAACAGAAATGAAAAATATAGGAAATACTTTCTTTTATCCTGGAATATAATACAAATGTAGGACAAGGCAAAAGCTTCAATTTGGAAAGGGTGGGAAAGTATGGAAGTTTTGTTTTCTTTTTTAGTTGCTGTTACTTCAGGCGTCACCTGCCACTATATCATTCAGTGGCTAGATAATAACAACAAAAGATAACGATTAAAAAGAGCCGCGGACCGCCATCTGATATGCTCCCTCCTAAGTGACAAGTTTTTATTATTTCACTTGTCTACCTAGAAGGGAGCATATCATGTATTTACCTGTTTAAAAGGTCTTGTCGTTAATGTGGCAAAGACAGAATGCACAAAATTATTCTGGGAAGCTAGCTTCCCAAGATAATTTTTATGCATTTTGTTTGCATTGCTTTGCAATGGAAACCTTTTAAACGTGTAAATACATTCGTGCGATAGCCCCTTTTGCAATGAAATAGTACAAACAAAAAAAAACAAACGAAAGATTTTGTATTCGAACAAAGCTGATACAGATGATCCAAGGATTTGATAAGGCATAGGACCGCCATGCCTCGTTTTTTTATCATTCCAATGATTTTTCATTCTTTTATTCCTGTTCATTCAAACAGTTCTGTTTTCATAAGATATCCCTGGATGAGTCCACCTTGTTGCGCTGTCAAACTATCAATTTACGCTATCAGAGTCAAATAAATTTTTATTTTTCCGATATATGAAGTAAGGCATTTTAGGATAAATGCTGAAAATAGGAGATCGGGAATAGCTGCTGTTTGTTGATATTGAGCTGAAATTCAGGTATTCTTCCATGGACGGTAATGCCATAAATGGCATTGCACATGATAGTTTTGATGTGGGGACTTTCCAATGTAACGAGAGGAGCAAAGAAGTATATGGGATCATAGATATCAAAGTAATGAAAAACAGATCAGGCAACAGCAGAGGAGAACTATCTAAAAAGTAAGGTTGGAGGAATTAAAAAATGGGTATTCACAGAATAGAGGCAGGCTATCCTGCATGGAAAGAAATGCAAAATAATCAAAAGACGAGGAAAAATAGGTCGGAAGAGCAATTTGGATACAGGATGGCAGGCATAGCAGCAACAGTTGATTCTGAAAGTGCAAAAAAAGCAAATGTTATTTGTAAACGGGATCATTATGTGGGTGGAAATATGGCCAATATTTATATAAACGAAATGCCGTTGCAAGGCGGGCTGGTATTGAATCATGATCCTAATGGCAATATCCCTTTTGATGGAAAGACTGACAAGGAATGGGAAATTGAAATTTCGGATGCAGCGCCAATAAACCATTTCGCTAAGAGCGATAAAGCTAATGCTGCAACAGAGGGATATAAAGAGTTAAACAGGGCTGACCAAGAGTCCGAAACTGAGACGAATATTATTGTAAAACCGGATGGTTCAAGAGTATTGGTAGTTACCATGAATATTGGCGGAATGGAAACGACAATGAGCTTGGAGATTTCAAAGCCTACGCATACATTAAATGAAACTGCAAATCAAGAAGTGAGAGCTGACAAACAATCAGCAGTTAGCGATGGCAATTTGAGTGAAAATCAGGTTGCAGGCACATCTATGTAAGAGACATGCATGCAAAGTAACGCTTTGTTTAGGATATTATCATGATCGAAATCGAAGCGTATCACTTTTATGAAAAGTTATCTTTCAGTTTCTGAAGATCGTTCTGATCAATCCATTCCTCAGAATAGCCGCAGGAACAGCACACATATCGATGAACTAAGACAGCTGAAAAAATTGTCCATCCTGTCATGATGTTATTGCCAGAACCATATGCTCCGGCTTTTCCAGGTACTTTGATAATGTCGCTGCTGTTACATTTGGGACAAAGCTTTGTAAATTTCATCGAAATCCTCCCTGAAAATCCTGAATTATCTTTCTCTGCTAATTCCCATTATATCATAAATGGAAAGAAATACAATATTAGCCAATGGCATATTGATTGACAGATATATCGGCATATGATATATTAAATATATCGGAACATGATATATCAGTTTACGATAAGTGGAGAGGGGGCGGTTATTTGTCTGAGAAGCAGACGCCAATGACAGAAGCAGTGTATTATATTTTGTTGTCCCTGAAAACACCTGCTCATGGTTATGGAATAATACAAAAAGTATTAGAGTTCACCAATGGAAGGCTGGAACTGGGCGCTGGAACTCTTTATGGGGCGATTAACACATTGCTTGACAGAGGATGGATAAAATTATATAGCGAAGATAAACATTCCAGAAAGAAAAAGGAATATATTGTAACCGAACAGGGGGAGGCCGCATTGCGTCAAGAAATTCAAAGGTTGCAGGAACTGTTGCAAAATGGGAGGAAGATGATGGCGGAGAGATTGTAAAGTTATGAGGTGGAAACATGGTTTTTAAGTCCGTGAAAGCTTGCGGATTGCAAAGGAGGGAAATGTTTGAAAAAGTTTAAGCTGTATTTTGATAAGGAAGAGGAGGAGCAATGGCTAAATGAGATGTGTGGGAATGGCTGGGAAATGAAAGGATTTTTCATGGGCGTGTACCAATTTAAGCCATGCAGTCCAGGAAAGTATATTTATCAGGTCGATCTACCAGATATCAAGGGCGGAATGGGAGAGTGGGACAGGAAAAAGAGGGCTTACATTGATTTTGTGGAAGGGACGGGTGCGGAATTTGTATGTTCCTGGGGATTTTATCTGATTTTCCGCAAGGAAGCGGATCAAGGGGAATTCAAGCTGTATACGGATGCAGAATCTAAAATGAAATTATATCAGAGAATTAGATGTCTGCTTTTGGGCGTTGGATTATTTGAATTATGGCTTTCAATATTCCAAACTTGGAATTATTTGAACTTTAAAGCGCATGTGTCTTCTCCTGGTTTGAATCTGGTAATGCTATGTTGTCTTTTACTGGTATATGCTATGACAGGCACGATGTTCACGATGGTCGTCAAGATCACCAAAAAGATATGCCAGCTTCGATAAGTGTTTGTCTGTGAGACGATATAAATATTTTGAGTTTCCGCATTTTGCAATTCATAGCGCCAAAAGGTTTCCATCACAAAGTGATGAAAACACTTTGCACATAAAAGCGCTCTGAAAAGCTAGCTTTTCAAGCACTTTTTGTGCAAGACCTTTTGGCGCTATGAATTGCAAAATGCGGAAACTCAAATATAAATATCACTTGACAACAAAAATAATTTATTATATTATTGTATTAAGCAAATAGTACAATAATACATACAGAAAGGAAAGCCTATGAAAGAATTACTAAAAGTGCAGAACTTAAGAAAAACTTTTAAGATTTCAGCCAAACAGCAGAAAATTCAGAGAACCAAAGAACGTACCAAGGTGGCTGTGGATCAACTGAGCTTTACTGCATATGAAGGGGAAGTATTTGGACTGCTTGGACCGAACGGCGCGGGCAAAACCACTACGTTGCGGATGATGTCAGCGTTGATGAAGCCGGAGCAGGGGGATGTGCTGGTGGATGGTTCTAGCGTGGTAAAAAATCCAAATGAGGTGCGCAACAAGATTGGCTTTTTAACCAGCGAGCTGAAGTTGGAGGAATTCTTTACGCCAAATTATCTTTTTGACTTTTTTTCAGAGCTGCATGGAGTGGAGAAGTCCCAGGCAGCGCCCCGAAAGCAGAAACTGTTTGAACGGTTTGGGATTACGAAGTTTGCAGAGGTGAAAGTAGGGAATCTTTCCACTGGTATGAAACAGAAAATATCTCTGGTGGTGTCCATTGTACATGATCCAGATATTATTATTTTTGACGAGCCAACCAATGGCCTCGACGTCCTGACTGCCAAGGTGGTGACGGACTTCCTGCTGGAGTTAAAGGAGCAGGGGAAGACGATTATCGTATCTACGCATATTTTCAGCTTGATAGAGAAGATTTGCGACCGTGTGGGGGTTATCATTGATGGAACGATGGTAGTCTGCGATACGCTTCAAAACCTTACCATGGAGAAGTCCCTGGAGGAAAAGTTTTTTGATATTTATGCGGAAAGGGTAGGTGCGACTTATGAAAAATAGTATAATAACCGTGATGAAAAAAGAATTTACCCGTTTCTTTACCGATCGCAGAATGGTGATGACTACCTTGATTATGCCAGGACTGATGATTTATCTTCTATATTCTTTCTTGGGAAGCGGGCTCAGCTCTCAGTTTGAAACGGCGCAAGATTATACGGCGAGGGTATCTGTGGAGCATTTGCCAGATAGCATTCGGGCGATGGAAGATCAGGGGATGCCTGTAAGTTTTACTGAAATTTCAGCAAGTGAGACAGAACAGGCGTTGGAAGCAATCAAAAACAGTGAGGAAGGCTGCGACCTAGTGGCAGTGTTTCCAGAGGATTTTGATGCGCAGGTAGCAGAATATGATGTGTCTGACAACACGGCGGCTCCGGCGGGGAAACTTTTTTATAATTCTACTCAAAAGGATTCACAGTCTGCTTATACGATGATGCGCGAGATTTTAGACACTTATGAATCTGCGCTTGCTAATCGCTTTGATATTAACCCAGGCGAGGAAACGTATGACATGGCGACAGAGGAGGATATGTCGGCACAGGTATTTTCGATGATGGTTCCCATGCTTTTGATGATATTCCTTTTCAGCGGCTGCATGGCGGTGGCGCCAGAATCAATTGCAGGCGAGAAAGAGCGGGGAACGATAGCGACTCTGCTGGTTACGCCCATAAAGCGCAGTCATCTTGCCATCGGCAAAATTATCAGCCTTAGCGTAATCGCTATTCTAAGCGGGCTTTCCAGTTTCCTGGGAACCATGCTTTCTCTTCCGAAATTGATGGGAGGGGATGAGAGCGTCAATGCCAGCGTGTATGGAATTGGGGATTATATATTGACACTTTTGATAATCCTGTCAACAGTGCTGGTGATTATCACCTTGGTTTCCATTATCTCTGCCTTTGCCAAAAATGTCAAGGAGGCGACGGGATGGGTGACTCCGGTCATGATTATTTCCATGCTTTTAGGAGTTACTTCCATGGTGGAAAGCCTTTGCATGACAGAGCCAGTGTGGTTTTTAATCCCTCTTTATAACAGTGTCCAGAGCATGAACGGGATTTTCTCGATGGAGCCAGATTTGGTCAACATTGGCGTGACAGTGGTGGCGAATGTCGTTTTTGCCGGACTGGGTGCTTTTGTGCTGGCAAAGATGTTTGACAATGAGAAGATCATGTTCTCAAAATAAATTTGAAATCAGAGCAGGAGTCTGCGCATTGTGTTGTGAATAACAGATGCGCAGACGCTTTTTTGTCTTATAAGGTTAGGGGAGTCGAAGTCGGCTTGCCTGCTTTGTCAGGTACAGCTTTCTCGTACAATCAGACGACAGGGAAGTTCTAGCCGCACGATTTCGGAATGTCCATGTTCTTTGCGGTCCCAAAGCAGGCTTAATGCTAAATGAGCCATCTCTTTTTTGGGGATATTTATAGTGGTAAGCATAGGCGAAGTTTTTTCAGAGTCTGCGATATTGTCAATGGAAATCACAGAGGGCATATAGCCTCTTTTTTTATGCAATTTTAAAGCTTTGAGCACGCCAATGGCAGTCGTGTCGTTGGCACAAAAGATCGCCGAGGGAAAGGAGACGCCAGAACGAAGGATGGAGCACATAATGTCGTAGCCTTCCTGCAGTGTCTGCCTGCTGGGATGAATGTTTTGATAATTCAAGGGGATCTTATGTGCCAAGAGAGCTTGGTAATAACCAATGTAACGGGATTCAAAATTGCAGTCGCCGATATAGGCGATATGCCGGTGCCCGAGGGAAATCAGATATTCCACAGCTTTCATAGCGGCGGCGCTGCCGTCGCAAAATACCTCATCGTATAGATAATCCGTGGGATTGCGGTCGATCCCCACAATGCAGGCGTATCGTTTCCGCAAAGCAGGGATCAAGGATTCTGGGCATTTGCCAAGAATCACAAGACCCGTATTGTCTTTTCGGGAAATCAAGGCGGGAGAAATGACAGGCGTTTCCCTGCGGATGTTTTCAGAGGATTTGTAAGGCACCATGCCAGGAATAGAATTTTCATTAATTGGCATCATAAAGTTATCTGGATAGAGGAGATCGCCGAGAAGGCAGTTTTTGCATAGAAGCTCTTCTTTGATATGTTGAAACAGCTCCTGAAAAAAAGGATCTGTGTCCATGGACTCAAAACGTGTCAGGAACACGTCTGCCGTAAAAGGGGATGGTTCTTCTTTGGCGCCCATGCGCAACGCCTGAGCAAAGCCATTGGGCAGGTAGTTTAGTTCTTCGGCAATTTGCCAGATCTTTTCAGCAAGTCCTGGTTGATTGCAGGTATGCCCTGGCTGATGAAGTACCCGAGATACGGTTGATACGGATGTGCCGCTAAGCTTGGCAATTTTTTTCAGTGACAAGACGATTCCTCCTTATGTTCTTATTTGGAAAACATATGAAAACGTTTGCAAATAAATTAATATATAAACGAGTGAGCACAATATGGGTTGTAGAAATATCAAAATGAAATATAAGGAAAATATAACATGAGTTCCTAAAAAGATCAAGTGAAAACGTTTGCAAATATAATGGTATCATTAAATGACATTTTTCGGTACACTAGAATGGAATAGAAGAGAGGGAATGCCCTGCCGGGCAAAGATCAGGAGGAGGACAGATTATGAAGAATAAGAAAATACAAAGATTTTGCATGGTGGCGCTAGCTGCCGTTGCCATCATGGGAAGCGCAGGCTGTGGATCTAAGGGAGAAGACCAGGAAGTGTCCGTGGGCTATTTTAATAATGTCACCCATCCTCAGGCGCTGTATATGAAATCGCAAAAGACTCTGGAAGAGAGCCTGGGAACGGAGAAAAAGGTAAAATGGACTGCTTTTAACGCAGGGCCTGCCGAGGTGGAGGCATTGTTCTCCGGCGATATAGATATCGGATATATTGGCCCGGTTCCGGCAGTCAGCGCTAACGTTAAGAGTAATGGAGACGTGGTGATATTGTCTGGCTCTTCCACGGGAGGCGCAATCTTGGTGAAGCGTCCAGATGCGGATATTGAGACGGTAGACGACTTGGACGGAAAAAAAGTGGCAATTCCTCAGATCGGCAATACCCAGCATCTTTCACTTTTAAAGCTTTTGTCAGAGAATGGATTAAAGCCGGTGTCAGAAGGAGGAACTGTGACAGTTAGCGCAGTGGCAAATGCAGACGTGGCAAATATGATGGAGCGAGGCGATATTGATGCGGCGCTGGTGCCAGAACCCTGGGGAGCCACGCTTTTAAAAGACGGGGCGCAACTCTTGCTTGATTATGATGAATTTTATATGGAAGGCAACTATAACGTAGCAGTAGTAGTGGTGCGGAAAGAATTTATGGAAGAAAATCCGCAGGTGGTTGAGAAATTCCTGAAAGCGCACGAGGCGGCGTCAAAAGCGGTCAATGAGGATAAGGAAAACGCACTTTCGATCATCAATCAAGAGTTGAAAAACGCTACCGGAAAAGCTTTGGGCGAGGATATTATCGCAGAATCGTTTGAGCGGATTGGCGTGAGTACAGAATTGAATCAGGAATCTGTGCTGGATTTTGCACAGATCAGCAAAGATCAGGATTTTATTGACGATTTGCCAGAGGAATCGGCGCTGTTTGCGAAATAAAGAATCTAGATTGCTGAAACAGGACAAAGCAACATTTTTGAGATGTAACGTTGAATTTAAATATCTGTTTGTGCAGGAAAACGCACAGGAATGGAGGAATAATGTCTTTGGTATTGCAAGGCTTGTGCAAGCGTTTTGAGAACAGTGAGAAAGACACGCTGCATGAGATTGACTTGGAGGTAAAAACAGGAGAATTTGTCTGCATCGTGGGCGCTTCTGGATGCGGAAAAAGCACTCTGTTGAACCTGGTGGCTGGATTGGAGCAGCCTACACAGGGAAAAGTGCTCTTAGATGGCGTGGAAGTGACAAAGCCTGGAGCGGACCGTACGGTGATGTTTCAGGAGCATGGGCTTTTTCCCTGGCTTACGGTTTTTGAAAATGTCAAATTTGGAATGAAGCTTGCGGGGATTTCCAAGCAGCGGCAGGAGGAGAAGGCACGTCATTATTTGGAAATGATGAATCTTTGGGAGTACCGGGATTACCCGATTCACCAGATTTCCGGCGGAATGCGTCAGAGAACTGCTTTGGCAAGATCCCTGACCATGGAATCTAAGCTGCTTTTGATGGATGAACCGTTCTCTGCATTGGACAAGCAGACTTCTAACCGGTTGCGGGAAGAGCTGCAGCGGATTTGGATGGAGACAAAACAGACGATCCTATTTATTACACATAGTGTGGAGGAGGCTGTTTATCTTGCGGACCGGGTGGTGGTGCTTTCGCCTTCCACTGGAAAAGTGGCGGAGATTGTCACGGTCAAGCTTCCTCGTCCCAGACATGTCTATGCGTCTGAGTTTGTGCAACTGCGACATAAGATTTTGGAAGAAGTCAGAGGGGAGGCAGTGTGATGGGTTTTCTTATTTTTCTTGTTTTATTGATTGCAGTCTGGCAGGGCAGTTACTGGGTCGGCGTGGAGCTCTTTCATTGGTGGAAGCCTTATGCCATGCCCTCTCCGGTAGGAGTTGCAGAAAGCTTTCTTGACTTATGCGAGGGTGGAAAGCTGCTGGAGGCAACAGCCAACTCCCTGCTTCGGGGCATTGGAGGCTATGTCATTGCTTTGGCGGTGGGAGTGCTTCTTGGCCTTGTGATCAATCGTTTTAACTATCTACAAAAGAATTTAAAGCCTCTGGTATTGGGAATTCAGACCTTGCCCAGCGTGTGCTGGGTGCCGTTCTCTATTTTGTGGTTCGGATTGTCCGCCAAGGCGATCTTGTTTGTGGTAGTGATGGGTGCGGCGTTTAGCGTTGCTATTTCAGTAGATAATGCAATTAAAAATGTGCAGCCGATTTATACCAAGGCGGCGCTGACTCTGGGAGCGAATAAAAAGCAGCTATACCGTTATGTGATCTTTCCGGCATGTCTTCCAGAACTAGTGACGGGCATGAAACAGGGATGGTCCTTTGCTTGGCGCGCATTGATGGCTGGAGAAGTCATGACCACCTCTGTAGGGCTGGGACAGACGCTGATTATGGGGCGGGACTTAGCAGATATCAACCAGGTGATGCTGGTGATGCTGGTGATCGTACTTGTCGGAATCGTGATTGACAAATGCATTTTCTCTGTTGTCGAGCGTAAGATTTTAAGCAGGCGGGGACTGACAGGGGGAAACTAATAGCAGCTATTGAGAGAGTAAGGGGCTGCCGCATCTAGGAAGAGTTACATGGAAGCAGGAAAGACTTCGTCTTGCATATTCTGTGTCTTTGCTCCTTGGCGCGGCAGCCTCTTTGTCTTGTAAATTTTGGAATGGTAGTATATAATAGGCACAATAAAGCAAATAAAGGAGAATTACAATGAGCAAAGTACGAACAAGATATGCGCCAAGTCCAACAGGAAAAATGCATGTGGGAAATTTGCGGTCTGCATTATATGAATTTTTGATTGCCAAGCATGCAGGAGGAGATTTTATGCTCCGGATTGAGGACACTGACCAGGAACGTTTTGTGGAAGGAGCCACGGAGATTATTTACCGCACGTTGGATCAGGCGGGGCTTTGCCATGATGAAGGCCCAGATCGGGATGGCGGTTTCGGACCATATGTGCAGAGCGAGCGCATGAAGAGCGGCATTTACATGAAATATGCCAAAGAGCTGGTGGAGCGGGGAGAGGCTTATTACTGCTTCTGTGATAAGGAACGTCTGGAATCTTTGAAGACCGAGATCGTAGAGGGAAAAGAGATCATGATGTATGACAAACACTGCCTGTCTCTGTCTAAGGAAGAAGTAGAAGCAAACCTTGCGGCAGGAAAGCCGTTTGTGATCCGCCAGAATATTCCGAACGAAGGAAGCACCACCTTTTGCGATGAGCTGTATGGAGATATCACAGTGGAAAATGCCGAATTAGACGATATGATTCTAATTAAGTCAGACGGTTATCCCACGTACAATTTTGCAAATGTGGTGGACGACCACACGATGAATATTACTCATGTGGTAAGAGGGAATGAGTATCTTTCCTCCGCTCCAAAGTATCAGCGCCTCTACGACGCCTTTGGCTGGGAATCTCCGGTTTACATTCACTTGCCCCTGATTACGGATGAGAATCATAAGAAACTGTCAAAACGCAGCGGACATGCTTCTTTTGAAGACTTGGTAGCGCAGGGATTTCTGACAGAGGCTGTGGTAAACTATATCGCTCTTCTGGGATGGAGCCCTGAGGAGAACCGGGAAATTTTTACTTTGGAGGAATTGATCCAGGAGTTTGATTATCACAGAATCAGTAAATCGCCTGCGGTTTTTGACATTGTGAAACTGAAATGGATGAATGGGGAATATTTAAAAGCCATGGATTTTGATAAATTTTATCAGATGGCAGAGCCCTATATTAGAGAATGCATTACAAAAGAATATGACTTTAAAAAGATTGCCGCCATGGTCAAGACCAGGATAGAGATTTTTCCCGATATTGCAGATCATATTGATTTCTTCGAGAAAGTGCCAGAGTATGACAGTTCCATGTATGCTCATAAGAAAATGAAAACGACGCCGCAATCTGCTCTGGAAGTGCTAAAGGAGCTGATCCCCGTCTTCGAGGCCCAAGAAGATTATTCGAATGATGCGCTGTATGAGACGCTCTGTAACTATGTTGCGCAAAAGGGCTGCAAAAATGGTTATGCGATGTGGCCAGTGCGCACTGCAGTGTCAGGCAAGCAGATGACGCCAGGAGGCGCAACAGAGCTTATGGAAGTGCTGGGAAAGGAAGAATCCCTGGCAAGGCTGCGAATGGCAGTGGAGAAGCTTACGTCTGATTTGGCAAACCAGGAATAAAGCGGCGAGCGTTTGGTGGAAAGGATACGAATGAGTAAACAAAGAATTTCCTGGATTGATATCGCCAAATCTATAGGAATAGCTGCTATCGTTTTAGGTCATTGTTCTTCTGGAAATCTGCAATGCATTTGTTTTTCTTTTAACAGCATTATCTTCTTTACTTTGGCAGGAATGACTTTTTGCAGAAAGAGAGAAGAGACCGATGCCTATTTAAGTTTTGACAGTGGTCGTACCTTGAAGGTTTTTTTACGTGACTTGTTTCAAACATTAGGTATCCCGTATTTATTTTGGGGAATCGTAAGCATCTTGATTTATGCTTTGATGGGGAGGCTGACAGTAAATGCCTTAAACATGGATCAGTCTCATTTTGAAATTGGAAGTAACGTTATTTCCTTAATATATGGAAATTCTGATACTGGATATTTTGAGTGGAACAGGCCCTTATGGTTTTTGCCGTGCCTGTTTTTGGTAGAGCTGCTGTGGTTTTTCATTTTAAAAACATCGCAACGTTTTTGTAAAACTAGAAAGCAATTATGGATCGTTTATGCGTCAGTGATGGTGTTATCAGCAGCGAATATGTTTTTTATTTCTTATAGCAAGCACAAATTTGTTTTGGCATTTGAAATGGAAACGGCAATTAGCATGATGTTTTTTTTCGGCGTCGGGCTATTATGCAGAAATGATAAATTTCTGGGCTTGATACACAAGCATCTGCTATCTGGTAAAAAAGCGCTGCAATATTTCTATTTTGCGGGCGGAACGGGTCTTGCCATTGTACTGTCAGTTGCCAATGGGCTGACAGATACAAGGTCAGACGCTTATTCAAATGTGTTTCTATATATATTGAATGCCTTATGTGCTAGCTTTGCCGTTATTTTCATTTCCAGAATTATAAATGGTAATACTATCCTGGAGTATATTGGGCAAAGAACTATGGCGATCTTAGTAATGCATAAGTTTCCGATTATGTTTATAAGGGTATTTTTTCCTTTCCTAGATAAAAAGATATCCGAGGGAAACATTATTTGTGAGATTATGATTGGCATGTTTACGATTGGAAGCTGCCTTGCGGTTGAGAAAATAATCCGCATGATAGCGCCGGCGGTGTTTGGAAAAGGCAGGCGGCGCTCTTTGAAGGAAATTTAGTCGAAATAGCAATGGATTCAGCTTGATGCAACAGTTTGAAAAATACACAGATGGAGGAATGTTACAATATGGAGTATATCTTTGATAAGTCTCAAAACGAGGCCATCAGGCACTTTAAAGGAGCTTGCTTGTGCATAGCTGGACCAGGCAGTGGGTAAGACTACGGTCATTACAGAGCGAATCAAGCATCTGATTCAAAAACAGGGGATAGCTCCTGGCCAGATCCTTGTGATTACTTTCACCAAGGCGGCAGCGATGGAAATGAAAGAGCGTTTCCTGCGCTTGGTGGGGCAGGCAAGGTGCCCGGTTACTTTTGGAACGTTTCACGCCGTATTTTTCCAGATTTTAAAACATGCCTATGGATTTCACGGCGGAAACATTGCCAGAGAAGAGCAGCGTTTCCAATTCATGCGAGAGATCATTCATCAGATGCGTCTGGAATATCAGGATGAAGCGGAATTTATCGGGGAGCTGCTCGCAGAAGTGAGCTTGGTTAAAAATACGGGAATTCCGTTGCCTCATTATTATCCCCAAAATTGTGCCAAGGAATTTTTTGAACAGATTTATCAAGGTTACGACCAGCGGATGCGCAGAAACAGGCTGATTGATTTTGACGACATGTTGGTATACTGTCAGGAATTGCTGGAACAAAGAAAAGATATTTTATCGGCGTGGCAGCGTAAATTTCAATACATTTTGGTTGATGAATTTCAGGACATCAATAAGATTCAGTTTGATATTGTAAAAATGCTTGCAAAACCAGAGGACAATCTGTTTGTCGTAGGCGACGATGATCAGTCCATCTATCGGTTCCGGGGAGCGAAGCCAGAACTGATGCTGGGCTTTGAGAAATCATATCCCAAGGCAAAAAAGATCCTTTTGGATGTCAATTACCGTTGTCCCAAAGACGTGGTGGAAACTTCTCTGAACCTGATTTCCCACAATGCGCAGAGATTTGAAAAGCAGATCTCTGCTTGCAGTTGTGGAAAGAATGATGCGGGCGCAAAGGTACGATATCATCTCTGGGACGGACAGAAAGAGGAAGGCAAAGCGATTATAGAGCATATTTTGCAGTATTGCCGTCAGGGACACGCTTATAACGACTGTGCGGTGCTGTTTCGTACCAATACTCAGCCAAGGCTTTTTATGTCACAGTTGATGACCTACAATATCCCGTTTCGTACCAGGGATAATATCCCGAATCTATATGAACATTGGATAACAAAGGATATCCTTACCTATGTGCGCCTTGCGAAAGGGAAACGCAGTAGGAAAGATCTGCTTAAGATTATCAATCGCCCCAACCGCTATATTACCCGGGAAAGCATAGAGGAAGAGGAAGTCAAATTCGATGCGTGGGCAGATTATTTCTATGATAAGGGGCAATATTGGGTGGCGGAGCGCATAGAGCAACTGGAAGCAGATCTTCGGGTGATCAGCCGCCTTGGTCCTTATGCGGCGATAAATTATATACGGATGGCGGTCGGTTATGAGGAGTATCTTCGGGATCACGCATCATACCGCAGGATCAATGAGGAGAACTTGCTGGAAGTGCTCGATGAGCTGCAAGATGGGGCCAGGGAATATTCAGATTATGAGTCCTGGTTTCTTCATATGGAAGAGTATGCCAAAGAGCTGCAGAACCAGAAGCGTCAGCAGGAATTGCTGACAGACTGTGTGTCACTTGCCACGCTGCACAGTGCAAAGGGGCTGGAATATCCCGTGGTACATATTTTGGATGTCAATGAAGGGCTGATGCCTTATAAAAAAGCAATATTGGATGAGGAGCTTCAGGAGGAACGGCGGATGTTCTATGTGGGGATTACCCGCGCAAAGCGGGAATTGCACATTCACAGTGTCAAGAAATACAATGGAAAGCAGCTCGACGTCTCTCGGTTTATAGAAGAAATGAAACAGGAACGAGGATAAAGCCCGCTTCAATTCCCCTGCCAAGAGGTTTTGAGAGGGGCGCATTTTGACACTCTAATCCTCTAAAAAAGAACATTCTGTCCCTATGCCAGGAGAGAATGTTCTTTTTTAGAGATCAATTATCGTCCACGAGTTCTTCCCATTCTGCTTCATCTAGGAGTTCTTCAAACCGGTCCGCAACTGCCTCGTATTCTTCTTCGTCTTCAATATCCTCCAATCTAGGCTCTCCGTCCTCATTCTCGAAGTAGCGGTAAATAAATACCTCCCCTTCTTCATTGTCTTCTCCATTTTCATCCAGTGGCAGAAGAACAATGTAATCTGCTTCGTTTAGATCAAAAATGGTAAGGATCCGGCACTCCAGTTCTGAGTCATCATCCATGGTCAGGGTGACACGGACGTCTTCCATATCGTCATCGTCCAGGCTGCCCAGAGGAGTTGCATTCCGGTTATCGTTGTCATTCATATTAGTACCTCGTTCTTTCTGAAAATTTAAATGATAGCCTGGATGTAAAGATCCGGGCGTTTTGCCAGGTTCACATATTCATTGTTGGCAAGATGAATCAGAGGCCTTGAAAGCCATTGAGAATTCACCATGACGACATTTCCAATGGAGCCGTCATTGAGCAGTACTGAATTTCCCATATAAGTGTCTATGATGCGGGTCAGGAATGTGATGATATATTCGGTGTCGTATTTTTCCAATCCTTCGCGCTCAAAGGTCGCAATAACCTCAAAGGGACACAGGCCTTTGCGGTAGCATCGGTTGGAGGTCATGGCGTCATAAACGTCAGCAATGGCAATCAGTTTGGCAAAAGGAGAGATTTCTGCTGCGGAAAGCCCGGAGGGATATCCTTTGCCGTCACAGCGTTCATGATGCATCAGCGCGGCGTCGTGAATGCGGCGGTCTAATGATTGCGAACTGAGAAGCTTTGCTCCTTCTACTGGATGGCGTTTGATTTCATCGAATTCCTGAGGAGTCAGGGATTCCGGCTTTTTGAGGACTTTGGCGTCGATCGTGCATTTGCCAATGTCGTGAAGAAGGCCGGCGAGGGTCAATACATCTAAGTCCTCGTCTGGGAAATGGAGCCATTCGCCCATCATGCGCGAAATTAATGCGACATTGATGCTGTGTGCAAAGGTAGAGTCATCGATTTGGCGCATGTTATGCAGCATGTCAAATACCGAGAGAGAGGTCAGATGGTTGCTGTATAGGCTGCTCACCTGCTTGATCAGCGTGTTGGAATCCACAGGGATATGCTGAAGAATTAAATCATTGATGGACGATTCTAAGACTTCTGTCTTCTTGTTATAATCCACCTTGAACATATGAAATTCCCTGCTCTTACGCAGCCTCTGGGCATAAGTGACAAATTCTTCTTGCTCAGAAGCGTCATTTCCGTCGCTGTCGGATGCATCGTCTTGAATTGTAACCCACTCTATACCATAAAATTCCAAACGTGAGATCTGCTGCGTAGTCAGTAAGGAATGGGCGGGCAGTATCATCTGTCCGGTCTTGCTATGAACAGGCATAGCAGTGACCATGCCTGCCTGTAAATCTTTTATGGCTGTCTTATTCATGTTAGCCCCCCTTTTTTATTAAATTTAGAGAATAGATCCAAAAAATTTCCTGATTCTAGAATACCATAAATGGAAAAAAATTTCTACTGTTTTTATTGACATGACATATGGTTTATGATATATTTTGATTATCAAAATATTTGAATTTAAAAAGGAGATTGAGATATGTTAGAGAAAATGAAAGAAATAATTGCGGAGCAGTTAAGTACAGAGGCAGATGGGATCACGGCAGAGACTTCTTTTAAAGAAGATCTGGGAGCAGATTCCTTGGATTTGTTTGAATTGGTCATGGCGCTGGAAGATGAGTATTCTGTGGAGATCCCTTCCGAGGATTTAGAGAAGCTTGTCACAGTGGGAGACGTTATGGAATATTTAAAAGAAAAAGGTGTGGAATAATTGATGAAGACGAAGATTACAGAACTGCTGCAGATTGAGGTTCCGATTATTCAAGGCGGAATGGCATGGGTGGCAGAACATCATCTGGCATCGGCGGTGTCAGCGGCGGGCGGCTTAGGAATTATTGGAGCCGCAAATGCTCCGGCAGACTGGGTCCGTGGTGAGATCCGCAAGGCAAGAGAGATTACAGATAAGCCGATCGGGGTAAATGTCATGTTGTTAAGCCCTTATGCAGACGAGGTGGCCCAAGTACTGGTGGAGGAGAAAGTGCCTGTCATTACGACCGGCGCCGGAAATCCTGGAAAGTACATGGAAATGTGGAAGTCTGCAGGCAGCAAAGTGATTCCAGTGGTGGCAAGCGTAGCCCTTGCGAGAATGATGGAGCGGGGCGGCGCAGACGCTGTCATTGCTGAGGGAACAGAATCTGGCGGACATATCGGGGCGGCTACTACGATGACGCTCGTTCCCCAAGTAGTTGACGTGGTCCATGTTCCGGTGATTGCAGCCGGAGGGATTGGGGACGGCAGAGGAATGGCTGCCGCTTTTATGCTGGGCGCTGCCGCAGTGCAGCTTGGCACCCGGTTCGTGGTGGCAAAGGAATCGATCTGCCATGCGAATTATAAGGAACGCATCCTTAAGGCAAAAGATATTGACTCGGCAGTGACGGGAAGAAGCCATGGGCACCCCATCCGCCAGCTCAGGAATCAAATGACAAAGGAATATTTAAAGAAAGAACAGGACGGGGTTCCATTTGAGGAATTAGAGTTAATGACGGTGGGCGCGCTTCGCAATGCCGTCGTGGATGGAGACGTTAAACATGGAACAGTCATGGCAGGCCAGATTGCAGGGCTGATTAAGAAAGAACAGACTTGTCAGGAAATGATCGAAGAGATCGTTAAAGAAGCTTCAGAATTGCTACAAGGATCAAGGAGTGAATGAATTTGTTGATTCTTCCACTAACTACCTATTTGTGCAAAAGCACGCAGGATGGAGGAAAATATGAATAAAATAGCATTTATGTTCCCTGGGCAGGGCGCCCAATATACGGGAATGGGAAGAGATTTTTACGAAAACTATGACCGTGCCAAAGAGGTGTTTGCCATTGCAGACAAGGTTTCTGGCATGTCTATGGGGGAATTGATTTTCAGAGAAAACGAAGATCTGCATGTTACAAAGTATACGCAGGTGGCAATGCTGACAGTGGAGCTTGCGATCTTAAAGGTTTTAAAAGAACAGGGGATTACCTCCTGTGTAAATGCAGGATTAAGCTTGGGAGAATATGCTGCAATCACAGCTTCCGGCGGTTTGTCGGTGCATGACGCCCTAGCCTTGGTGGTCAAGCGCGGACTGTTCATGCAGGAGGCAGTTCCCACAGGCGGCGCCATGACAGCGGTAATGGGATTAGAAAATGAGAAGATTGAAGCGGTCTTGGCACAGATCGAAGGCATCGTGTCTGTCGCTAATTATAACTGCCCAGGACAGACGGTAATCAGCGGAGAACAGACAGCCGTGGATCAGGCAGCTTTGGCACTGAAAGAGGCGGGCGCCAAGCGGGGCATGCCCCTTAAGGTCAGCGGTCCGTTTCATTCGAAGATGCTTGAAGGAGCAGGAGAGAAATTGGCAAAGGAACTTTCGCATGTGGAGATCGGAGAGTTAAAGACCCCTTACATATCGAACGTGACGGCGGAATATGTCCGGGAAAAAGAGGAAGTGAAAGGTCTTTTAGAGCGTCAGGTGTCCTCTTCGGTACGCTGGCAGCAGAGCGTGGAGCGGATGATTGCAGAGGGCGTGGATGGATTTATCGAAATCGGTCCTAAGAAAACCTTGTCGGGATTTTTGAAAAAGATCAATCCTAAGATGGAGTGCCATCATGTGGAAACAGTGGCGGATATGGAAGAATTGTTGAACGTATTGAGTTAGTCGGAGGAATCTATGGGATTAGAAGGAAAGACAGCGTTGGTAACGGGAGGCTCCAGAGGAATCGGCAGGGCAATTGCCAAGGCTTTGGCCGCCAAAGGCGCAATGGTGATTGTAAATTATAACGGTTCAAAGCAAGCAGCGGAACAGGCAGTGGCTGAGATTGAGGCGGCAGGGGGAACTGCCATGGCCTGCGGGTGCAGCGTGGCAGATCCGCAAGCAGTGGAAGCAATGATCAAGGAGATTATTGCAAAACAGGGACGGTTGGATATTTTGGTGAATAACGCCGGGATTACCCGGGACAATTTGATACTGAAGATGAAAGAAGAAGATTTTGACGCAGTGCTGGACACGAATTTGAAAGGTACTTTTCATACTTGCAGGTATGCGGCCCGTCAGATGTTAAAGCAGAAATCAGGCAGCATCATCAATATCTCGTCTATTTCCGGGGTGATGGGGAATGCAGGGCAGACTAATTATGCAGCTTCCAAAGCGGGCGTGATCGGGCTTACCAAGTCCCTGGCGAGAGAGCTTGCTTCCAGGGAAATCCGTGTCAATGCGATTGCTCCTGGATTTATTGAGACAGATATGACGGAAAAATTGTCAGAAGCCGCAGTGGCAGCAGGAAAAGGCCAGATTCCTTTCGGAAGGTTTGGAAGAGCAGAAGAAGTGGCGAAGGCAGTGTGCTTTTTGGCTTCGGAGGATGCCTCCTATATTACTGGGCAGGTACTTCATGTAGACGGCGGCATGGGAATGTAGAAAAGGAGAAGCTATGAAGAGAGTTGTTGTGACCGGTATGGGCGCCATTACCCCAATCGGATTGAATACAGAAGAATTTTGGCACAACCTGAAAGAAGGAAATACAGGGTTTGCAGAGATTACCCAGTTTGATACTGCGGATTTCAAGGTCAAAGTGGCGGCAAGCGTCAAAGGCTTTGAAGGCAAAAATTACATGGACGTAAAATCGGCAAGGCGTATGGAATTGTTTTGCCAGTATGCTGTTGCAGCTGCCAAAGAAGCGATGGAGCAATCCGGCATAAATATGCAAGAGGAAGATCCCTACCGTGTGGGCTGCGCCATCGGTTCTGGCGTCGGGAGCCTGCAGGCGATGGAACGTGAGCATAAGAAGCTTTTGGAAAAGGGGCCAGGAAGGATCAATCCTTTGCTAGTACCGTTGATGATTACCAATATGGCGGCTGGAAATGTATCGATCCAGTATGGGCTAAAAGGCAAGAGCCTGAACGTGGTGACGGCATGTGCGACCGGAACGCATTCTATCGGAGAGGCATTTCGTACGATTCAAGCCGGAGATGCGGACGTGATGGTGGCCGGCGGGACGGAAAGCTCGATCACCCCTATTGGTATCGGGGGATTTACGGCATTGACAGCGTTGTCATCCAGCAATGACGTGACACGGTGCTCTATTCCTTTTGACAAGGACCGCAGCGGATTTGTCATGGGAGAAGGCGCAGGCGTGGTTGTACTGGAAGAGCTGGAACATGCCAGAAAACGAGGCGCAAGAATCTTTGCGGAAATGGCGGGATATGGAGCTACCAGCGACGCTTTCCATATCACTTCTCCGGCAGAGGATGGCATGGGGGCGGCCATGGCCATGAAGAATGCTGTAAAGGACGCTGGGATTGCCCTTGAGGACGTAGAATATATCAACGCTCATGGAACCAGCACCCATCATAACGACCTCTTTGAGACCCGCGCCATTAAGCTTGCCTTTGGAGAACATGCTTATAAGATGAAAATTAATTCCACAAAGTCAATGATCGGTCATCTGCTGGGAGCTGCAGGAGCCGTGGAAGTAATCGCATGTATTCAGCAGTTAAACCATGGATATATTCATGCTACCGTGGGCTTACAGGAATCAGAGGAAGAACTGGACTTAGACTATATGAAAGGCCAGGGAATGGAAAAAGAATTTAACTATGCTTTGACAAATTCACTGGGATTTGGCGGGCATAACGCCAGCCTGTTGTTGAAGAAATTTAAGGAGTAGTATGATGGAATTTGAAAATCTTGTAAAATTAATTCAGGCCGTTTCGGATTCAGAGCTGACCCAGTTTTCCTATGAAGAAAAAGGTGTAAGCCTGTCGATGAAAAAAGAAAAGAAAGAGAAAATCATTGCCGTTGAACATGCATCGATGCCGCAGGTTGCCACAGCCGAAGTCAATGGAGCTACGATGGAACTGGGTGAAACCAAAAAAGAGGCGTCTTTTGATGGAAATGTGGTGAAGTCTCCGCTGGTTGGAACTTTTTACACTGCTCCGTCCCCGGAAGACGATCCTTTTGTCAAGGTGGGAGACATTGTCAGCAAAGGGCAGGTGCTTGGAATTGTGGAAGCCATGAAGCTAATGAACGAAATTGAAAGTGAATATGATGGCGTTATAAAGCAGATTCTTGTCTCAAATGAAGATGTAATTGAGTTTGGCCAGCCGTTGTTTGTCATTGAATAGATGCGGGAGGAAATGGATATGTCTTTGCTTGGAACGAAAGAGATTATGGAGATTATTCCCCACAGACAGCCCTTTTTGCTGTTAGATACGATTGAAGAATTAGAGCCTGGAAAACGTGCGGTTGGAAAAAAATGCGTCACATATAATGAGCCGTTTTTTGCCGGGCATTTTCCAAATGAACCAGTGATGCCAGGAGTGTTGATTGTGGAAGCTCTTGCCCAGGCGGGCGCAGTGGCGATTTTAAGCAATCCTGAATTTAAGGGAAAAACGGCTTACTTTGGAGCGATCAACAATGCCAGGTTTAAGCAGAAAGTGGTGCCTGGGGACGTGTTGCTCTTAGAGCTTGAAATCATCAAACAGAAAGGGCCTGTAGGAGTCGGAAAAGCTACGGCGACTGTAAACGGAAAAGCCGCAGTGACAGCAGAATTAACCTTTGCGATAGGTTAATGGAATTTAGATTAAAGGAGCATTTGAAATGTTTCAAAAAATATTGATTGCCAACCGGGGAGAAATTGCGGTGCGCATTATCCGGGCGTGCAGAGAAATGGGAATTTTATCTGTCGCAGTATGCTCAGAGGCAGACAAAGAGGCTCTCCATGCCCAGCTTGCAGATGAAGCAGTTTGCATTGGTCCGGCACAGACGTCGGAGAGCTATCTTAATATGGAACGGATTTTAAGCGCAGCCATTGCCACAAAGGCGCAGGCGATCCATCCTGGTTTTGGCTTTTTATCCGAAAATGAGCATTTTGCAGATATGTGTGTAAAAAGCGGTATTGCATTTATCGGGCCATCTGGCGAGCTAATTGGCAAGATGGGCAATAAGTCAAAGGCTCGCGCAACGATGATAGAAGCCGGCATTCCCGTGGTGCCGGGAACCAAGGAGCCTGTGTTTGAGGCGGAGCGGGGACTTCAGATTGCGGACGAGATGGGCTATCCTGTGATGATTAAAGCTTCTTCTGGAGGCGGAGGAAAAGGGATGCGGATTGCGTCAAGCCATGAGGAGTTTGAAAATCATTTTCATTTGGCACAGCAGGAATCCATCAATGCCTTTGGCGATCATACGATGTATATTGAAAAATATATCGAGAAGCCCAGGCATATTGAAATCCAAATCCTTGCAGATAAGTATGGAAATACTTTGTGGCTGGGAGAGCGTGACTGTTCTATCCAGAGACGTCACCAGAAAGTGATGGAGGAATCTCCTTGCGCCGTGATAGATGCGGATCTGCGTCAGCGCATGGGAGAGACTGCGGTGCAGGCGGCTAAGGCAGTCGGCTATGAAAATGCAGGAACCATTGAATTTTTGCTGGATAAGGACAAAAACTTTTATTTTATGGAGATGAATACCAGAATTCAGGTGGAGCATCCGGTAACGGAGATGGTGACGGGCATTGACTTGGTAAAAGAGCAAATTCGGATTGCGGCAGGGGAAAAGCTGAAAATCAGACAGGAAGAAATCAAGCTCAAAGGTCATGCCATCGAGTGCCGTATCAATGCAGAGGATCCGCAGAAGAACTTTATGCCTTGCCCAGGCACCGTTGAGGACTTGCATTTTCCAGGAGGAAACGGCGTGCGCATTGAGTCGGCGCTGTATAATGGGTATGTCATTCCGCCCTACTATGATTCCATGGTGGCAAAAGTAATTGTTCATGGCGAGGACAGGATGGACGCTATACGAAAAATGCGCAGCGCATTGGGAGAAGTCGTGGTGGACGGGATCACCACTAATCTGGACTTTCAGTATGACATATTAAATCATCCGGCATTTTTGTCGGGGGATATCAATACGCATTTTATACCAGATTATTTTGAAAAAGAATAGATCAATTGGGACAGAAAGTAGGGAAATAAATGCTGAAATTTAAGAAAACCAGTTATATTCCAGTACAGGGAAAAGAGCCCCAGGTGCCGGAGGGGCTTTGGATCAAGTGTGATGGCTGCGGCGAATTGCTTTATAAGGAGGATGTAAAGCAGAACCATTACGTCTGCTATAAATGTGGAAAATATTTCCGCATTACCACAAGAAAACGCCTGAGAATGGTTGCGGATAAAGGTACCTATGAGAAATGGGATGAAGGGATCGCAGGCGAGGATCCGTTAAGCTATCCAGATTATCCCGAGAAAATTACAGCATTGAAAGAGCGGCTTGGAATTGACGAGGCAGTCACCTGTGGAAGATGCACCATCCATGGGGAGGATGCAGTGCTTTGTGTCTGTGACGGCAGGTTTTTGATGGGAAGCATGGGCTATGTGGTGGGCGAGAAGATCACAAGGGCCGTGGAGCGCGCAACAGAGCAGAAACTTCCAGTAATCATCTTCACTTGTTCTGGCGGTGCCAGGATGCAGGAAGGCATGGTGTCTCTGATGCAGATGGCGAAGACGTCTGCGGCGTTAAAGCGTCATTCTAAGGCAGGCTTGCTCTATATTTCTGTTTTGACTGACCCTACGACTGGAGGGGTGACTGCAAGCTTTGCGATGCTAGGGGACATAATTCTTGCGGAACCAGGAGCGTTGGTGGGTTTTGCAGGCCCCAGGGTCATTGAGCAGACGATCCGTCAAAAGCTCCCGGAAGGATTTCAGCGTGCAGAATTTCTTTTGGAGCATGGATTGATTGACGGGATTGTGGAACGGGAAGATTTAAAAGAAACGCTTGCAAAGCTGATTGTGATGCATCGACAGGTAGATGTGAAAGAAGCGCTGATACCAAACAGGGGGAAAGAGAGAACGGAAGAGACAGCCAGAAGAAGCCGGGAGATGGTTTCGGCTTGGGAGCGTGTTCAGCGAGCCAGAGCGCAGGAACGTCCCAGCGCTTTAGATTATATCCAGGAAATATTTACGGATTTTATAGAACTTCATGGCGACCGTCATTTTTCCGACGACGGTTCCATTGTGGGAGGAATCGCCTTTTTTGACGGCTGTCCCGTGACGGTAATTGGCCAGCAGAAAGGCAAGACCACCAAAGAAAACATTACCCGTAATTTTGGAATGCCTTCGCCGGAAGGTTATAGAAAAGCTCTGCGTCTTATGGAGCAGGCAGAAAAGTTTGGCCGTCCCATTCTCTGCTTTATAGATACTCCGGGAGCTTTTTGCGGCATGGAAGCAGAGGAGCGGGGACAGGGAGAGGCTATAGCAAGAAATCTGTTTGAGATGTCAGATCTTACGGTTCCGGTGTTAAGCATCGTGATTGGAGAGGGAGGCAGCGGCGGAGCTCTTGCCCTTGCGGTGGGAAATGAAGTATGGATGATGGAGAACGCTACCTATACGATATTATCTCCGGAAGGGTTTGCCTCTATATTATGGAAGGATTCTTCGAAAGCGCCTCAGGCAGCAGAACAGATGCGGGTAACGGCAAAGGAATTGAAAGAACTTGGAATCATTGAGCGTATCATCTGGGAGCCTGAGCCTGCCAGTCATCAGAATATAGAAAAGATCGCAGCAAATATGGCAGAGGAAATCCGCAGATTTATTCATTGGTACCTGCCTATGGACAGGGAAGCGCTGGCACAGTTACGTTACGATAGATTTCGCAGAATGTAGGAGAAAAGGTATGAGCAAAGCATTGGTAATCGGTGAGCTAAAAGCTCCCATTCCCGTGATACAGGGAGGCATGGGGGTTGGAGTCAGTCTTTCTAAGCTGGCAGGAAACGTCGCAAAATGCGGAGGGATCGGCATTATCTCCACGGCGCAGATTGGCTATCAGGAGCCCGGGTTTGAGGAACATCCCATCGAGACGAATCTCAAAGCGATTGGCAAGCATATCCGGCGCGCAAAAGAGATCGCCCAAGGCGGGATCGTGGGGGTCAACATCATGGTGGCAACCAGGCGATATGAAGATTATGTGAAAGCAGCGGTAAAAGCAGGAGCAGACTTGGTGATATCAGGCGCCGGGCTTCCGACGATGCTTCCTGCGCTGGTGGAAAAATCAAAGACGAAGATTGCCCCAATCGTATCTTCTGTGAAATCTGCGGCTGTAATCTGTAAATTATGGGATCGCAAGTACAAGCGCTGTCCAGATCTGATGGTCATTGAAGGACCGAAAGCAGGAGGTCATCTGGGATTTTCAAAACAAGAGCTGGAGCAAGTCACGGATGAATCATATGAAAAAGAAATTGAGGGCATATTGGAAGTTGCCAAAGAGTATGGCAGCAAATACAATTATCATGTTCCGGTAGTGGTTGCCGGGGGAATCTATGACAGCAAGGATATGGAACATGCTTTGAAGCTGGGGGCAGACGGAGTGCAGGTAGCGACCCGGTTTGTGACGACTTATGAGTGCGACGCCAGCGAGGCATACAAACAGGCATATATTGAGGCGAAGAAAGAGGATATCGTGCTGGTGCAAAGTCCGGTAGGGATGCCAGGGAGGGCAGTACGCAATGCGTTTATTCGCAAGACGGAAGAACAGAAAGAACAGGAATCTCGTCCGGCAGATGCCAGACCGTCCTGGAATTGCCGTCAATGCCTGGAAAAATGCAATCCGGCAAAGATACCCTATTGTATCACCGATGCATTGGTCAATGCTGTGAAAGGAAAGATAGACCAGGGATTGATATTCTGCGGGACAAATGCATACCGGGCGCAGAATTTGGAACATGTATCTGAGATTATGGAAGAATTTTCGAGAGCGTAAAAAAGAGTATAAGTTAGAATCATGGCTCTTTTTCTTAGCGTTGGATCATTAATTTTTACCAAACGTTCTGAGCCTGCCATTTAAGCGCACACTTTATGTTCTGTTATTTCTAGGGCAATAGAACATAAAGCGTGCGATATTTTTATCTAAATAACCTTAGCTCAAATCCTTTAAGAATTCCGTTCCTTGGCGTATAATTTTTTGGTATCTATTTGCATTTACGCTTTTGAGCCATGCAATTTTCCCTGAGATTTCATAGATTGTCTTGTTGGATACTGTACCGCCAGAATCTTTTAATTTCTGTGCATTATGTATCGAAGCTTTTAATATTTTCACCCATTTCTTAGGTACGCCGATTTCCTCATTGTTAATCACGATGCCAGTGATGTACTGTCTGTTGTGATTTCTTAATATATGGGTTTTTTCTTCTTTCATATGAAAGCCTTCGGATTCAATGATTTTACGGACGCTGCTTAAGAAGCTTCCTATGGCAAGGCATTGTGTGTCGCCCGTATAGCTAAAGCTCATATCGTCGGCATATCTTGTATAAGTGAATCCTAGCTTTTTGCATAAGCCATCCATCCGCTTGTCCATGGTACTGCATATAATATTTGTGATCATAGGGCTTGCCGGAGAGCCCTGCGGCAGGATTCTGCCCGATGTCTTGATGTATTTGACTTCCCCTTTGATTTCAAGAGGCATTCGCTCACAGTAGGTACAAAGCATGGCAAGCAGCGACGCAATATAGCCAGAGTAGCCAAAAGATTGAAACAAGCCTCTGACACGTTCGAAAGTTATCGTAGGGAAAAAGTTTTCCAAATCAATATTGATCAGTAAATCAGGACTTGTACGGTGTGTTTTTGCGCTTGTTAAAACAGATCTCGCTTTGATAAATCCATGGGATGAATCAGAGATCTCTGCTTTTTGCAGGATTTGCTCTAATACTTGCCTTTGAGCTGCTTTCAATTGTGTTTTG
>OFFV01000434.1_pt1 | contig 33698 bp, 23 predicted proteins | sample 1521461 | NCBI WGS metagenome assembly OFFV01 (sample SAMEA3504120, study PRJEB24116) | mouse gut metagenome | biome: mouse gut; feature: mouse-associated habitat; material: faeces | place: Denmark | collected 2011 | reverse complement strand
GCCAGATATTGAATTTTCAAGGTGCATAGCTAAAATCTATGTGCGAAGTTTGAGTAACAAAAATGACTGGAACCTGTGTCGTTCCGTTATATCCCCCGTTAATCCGTTTCGTGTTTAAGTTATAAGAGAAATTCCAGTCCGACAATTTTGCCAAAGTTGATAGTGGGGAATTAGTAATACTTAACACGCAGCATTTCTTTTTCTTAAACTGGTTAATTGCTTCAATCAGTCTTTCGGTTTCACCGCTTTCTGAAAAAGCAATAACAACTGTGTTTTTCCAGCGAAAAGAATCTATCGGATAAAGCGCATCTTCAAGCCCTACGGCAAAATGTCCCATATTGGAGAAATATCTTGCTCCGTATTTTGCTAATGTTCCCGATGAACCCATACCGATAAAGATTATCAAATCAGCTTTTCTAAGAACGTCAATCGCAAACAATAATTTTTCCTCAAAGGCATTTGAATTTGCCCTTGTAAAAAAATCCGAAAGTTCCTGTAAATCTTCCATAGGCGGGCAGGCAGCCTGTAAGGTAATTTCTTTTTTCAGAGCTTCCTTAAATTCTGAATACCCGTCAAAATTGTTTTTATTGCAAAAACGCAATATGGTAGACGTAGATACCTGGAGTTCTTTTGCAAGCTCTCTAATGGTCATGTATTGTATTTTATCAATATCAGAAACGATATATTTGTAAATGCGAATATCTGTTTCGTTGTACTTTTGTATTTCTTCATACGAAAACATACTGTATTTCCTCCAACGTATTTAGATGCCTTGATTATATACTGATTTTGTACGCTTTACAACTACTGGATATATACAGGAATGAATGAGTGGGCTTCCATAGCCGGTTATGCACATTTCCCCGCCCCTCGCCCTCATGCACAATCATTTTCTCGATAAACTCGTTGAGCATGGAGTTTGCAGAAAAGAATTTGACGAACTGTATTTGAGAAATGCTGATGGTGAAGCAGTAATCAAAAGAGTCAGTAAGAGTATTCTATGTCAAATAACCAATGCGGTCATATGACCGCATTTCTCTTGACTTTTTAGGATGCCTGGGTATAATATAAAGTACACGGAGGTGACTGAGTGAGTAATCAAGCGAGCACATCGAGCATTGCGGCATATCTTACCAATATCAAGAAATTGCTGTCCGCAGGGAAGTACGATTTCGTTCCAAGAAGAAAAAACATGCAGGCATAGGCGCAACATGGCCTTACGATCACAGATGCAAAGAATGAGATTTTAGGGCTTGTTGTCGGTGACTACTATAAAGGCCCTAAGCAGGATCATGATCTTAATCGTCCAGGAGACATATGGGAATTCAAAAAGAATATTGATGACATACAATTTTATGTAAAAGTCAAAATTGTACAGGAAAATGGAGAGAATATTCTGAAATGCATTGGATTCCATGAGGACGATTTTGCTTAGGAAAGGAGAGGGCGTCGATGAAGAAGTATTGTGAAGAATGTGGAAGAGAAGTTGAGACTAAAGTAATAACAAAGAAAGAAACATATGATGTCTGTAGCGAACCTATCGAGGTTGATGCCCAGGTATTAGTTTGTGCTGAGTGCGGAGAAGAATTCTATTGTGAAGAATTTGATAACGCCACTCTGATTAATGCTTATAATGAATATCGTAGGAGACATAAACTTCTGCTGCCAGAGGAGATTAAGAAAATAAGAGAGCAGTATGGCCTAAGCCAGAGAAGCTTTGCCAGGCTCTTGAACTGGGGAGATAAGACCATCTGTCGGTATGAGAATGGCTCTATTCAAGATAAGGCGCACAATAGCTTGATGCTGTTCTTGCGTGAACCAGAAAACATGCGGACATACCTTACAGAGAATGAGATCGTTCTTGACGAAAGAAAGATGGCAAAACTGTTAGATACTGTTGAAAAACTGGAACAGGATACAGAATATCAGGCAGGCAGGCGCTTTTTCGGGTTGTTTTTCACACAGATTCCATGTGAAGAAAATGGTTTCAAAGGATTTGATTATGAGAAGCTCTGTGCAATGGTTCTGTTTTTTGCACAAAAAAGCGCTGAGCTGTTGAAAACAAAGTTGATGAAGCTGCTCAACTATTCGGATATGATTTTCTATAAAGAGAATGGAATATCCATGTCAGGTTTGAAATATGCGCATCTCCCTTATGGACCTGTACCAGATCATTTTGATATGATTCTTGGTAAAATGGCGGCGGATCATATTGCTCATATTGAGGTGTTCTATGAGGGGGCTTATGAGAAACACCAGGTGATACCAGAATGTGATGTTCCTGAAGGCGTATTATCTGATGCGGAAATTACTGTGCTTAATCGCATATATGAAAAGTTTAAGAATTTTGGATCTGTTGAGATATCTGACTATTCACATAACGAAAAAGGGTACAGAGCTACAAAGACAGGAGAAATCATTTCATATGCTTATGCGATAGACATGGAATTGAACTGATCTTAAAATAAAAAAAGAACAGCAGCGGCATCCGACGATGAACCGGAAGCCGCTGTTTTCATGTTAAATTTTTTATAATAATCTATCTCATAGACGTCCGCCCGGAGCAGGATGTTCGTCATGTACATATCCGACAAACCGAAAGTTACCCCGGCAGATTATTTAGCTCTTTATATAACAGCCAAAAGCAAGGACATGATCTCGGCTGCATATTTTCGTCTCTGTCACAAGGATCTTCTGTACATTCTTTTACCTTTCTTGTAAAACCAAGCCGCTTATATAAACGAATATTAGCCGTATCTGTGATGTCAACACCAATGGATATCCTTTGGTATCCCAAAGCCTTTATGTAATCCATCACGTGGCAGATCAGCTTCGTTCCCAATCCCTGACCACGGAAATCTGTTCTGACTCTAAAAGCACAAAGATATGCAGTTTTTTTGCCATCTGCAAAATCTTTGTCTTCAAGGTTATAGAAAACATACAACTCTCCAATCAGTTCTCCGTCATAGTCGAGCGTCCAGAATTCGGTGTTCCCTCTTTTTATATTGTCGCAAAAGAATTTGGCATTAGAAGAAGCAGTATGAATACTCTCATATCCCCACAATTCCAACAGCTCATGCGCTGCTGCTTTTCTGATCTTCATGGCTTTTATCCTCCAAACCTCGATTTGTAATTCTATTCCGTATTGTCATTGTAGCACACAAGGGGGGATTCTGCCTTTTTTCTTTTTGTTTTGCTGAGACGTGAGGTTGGACACCGCCGCCGTCAGCCCCAAGGCGGTGAGAGACAGAATGACCGGGCACACCGGCATGATGAACTGGTAAAGCCCCATGACCTCCGCCCCACCAGCCGGGACAGGAGGGGGGGATCCGTTTTTGGTTGCGCCCCTGAGGGGCGTGTACTATAATGGGGCTATCTGAATGGACAAAGGAGTAGGACAATGAAAAAACGAATTTCTTTTCTTCTGGCGCTGGCGCTGTTGCTGACTTCATGCGGTGGCGGCTCCGGGGCCGCAGCCACAGCCACGGCCGCCACCATGCACCTGCGGAGGACCGAGGGGACGGTGAGCGTAGCCGACGGCGAGGGCAAAAGCGTGAAGCCCACGAAAGACCTGGGGCTGTTTTCCGGCTACGGGGTGGACACCCAGGCGGAGAGCTACGCATGGATCGACCTGGACGAGGTGAAGCTGACCAAGCTGGACCAGAACAGCGAGGTCGAGATTCAAAAAGAGGACAAGCGCCTCACCATCGAGGTGAAGTCCGGCAGCTTGTTCTTCAACGTCACTGAGCCCCTGGCCGAAGACGAGAGCCTGGAGATCCGTTGCTCCACCATGGTGGTGGGCATCCGGGGGACCTGCGGGTGGGTGACGGACAAGACCGCCGCTCTGCTGGAGGGTGTTGTCACCGTCACCGCCGGGGAGCAGGAGGTCACAATCAGCGCCGGAGAGATGGCCGTTATGACGGCGGAGGGCGCCCTGGAGGTGAAGCCCCTCAGCGCCGATTCCATCCCCGACTTCGTGAGAGAGGAGCAGGCGGAGGACAGCGCACTGGTAGAAGAGGAGGTCAAGGCCGACTCTGACTCCGGCATCGACGTGCTGGCCTCCGTTGACCCCTTATACCGGCGGGATATGTATACCTATTCCAGGATGTTGCACTACAATGCAGACGGTGTATTGACTAATGAGACGGAGTACTTCCCGGATGAACAGGGACGGATCGGCAGGGAGGTGTCTCATGCATCTAACCCCACCACTGGAATGGAGGTAACTTTAGAAACGATATACATCTATAACGACGAGGGGACTTTACAGACGAGGGAGAGTGACAATGGCGTGATATATACCGTTACTGAAAATACTGCGGACCACCGAAAGATGGTACGCGGGGATATAGATCTGGTATATATTCATTATTACGATGAGCAGGGACGTATGATCAGGTCGGAAAGCTTTTGGAACGGTGAGTTTGATAGCGACGGAAGCGGAACCTTTAACAATACTTATGACGCCGAGGGGAGACTGATTCGTTCGGACCTGTATGAAACAGATGGGGCCTCAAAAGGGTATGCACTATACGAGTATGACTGATCACGCTTGTCTCACAAATTCAGGAAACCCTGCGAATGTGTCATCATCCATGAAACCTTTGACCGGATGCGTGCCCTCCCGCTTCACCTGCAGGAACCGCTTCCGGACGGCCTGCACCATGCACTCTGTCAAGCACAACTGCCTGGAGACCGCCGTGCTGTTCGCTGTCCGGTATCAAGTGAGCACCGCCGTTTCCAACTCGGAAACAGCGTGGGAGAAGTACAGCAGGAAAAGCAAAAATAAATGGATGGTAAATCGCCACCCGATATGATAAGATAGATAAATATATTTTGCTGTATTTAAATAAAGGAGCTTGTTGCCGGATGTCCGATAGAATACTGATCGTTGATGACGAGGTCGAGATCGCGGATCTGATCGAGACCTATCTGCAAAGTGAAAATTATAGCGTATCCAAATGTTATTCCGCGAAAGAAGCGCTGGACTGTATTCAGACAACAGAGTTTGACCTGGCTGTTCTGGACATTATGATGCCGGAGATTGACGGGTTGACTCTGTGCCGGAAGATCAGGGAGCGCTATACGTATCCGGTCATCATGCTGACAGCCAGGGATGGGGAGACGGATAAGATCACCGGGCTGATGCTGGGGGCGGACGATTATGTCACCAAGCCCTTTTTGCCGCTGGAGCTGGTTGCAAGGATCAAATCCCAGCTGCGGCGGTACAAGAAATACAATCCGTCCCATACAGGAGAGGGGGAGCAGGAGCTGCTAAGCCATCTGGGGCTTGTACTGAATGGGAAAACACATGAGTGCACCCTGAACGGGAAGGCGCTTGTGCTGACGCCCACCGAATTTGCCATCCTGCGTATCCTTCTGGAAAACAGGGGACGCGTGATCGGCGCGGAGGAACTGTTCCATGCGGTATGGCAGGATGAGTATTACAGCAAGTCGAACAATACGATTCCGGTTCATATAAGACACCTGCGGGAGAAATTAAACGATACATTGAATAAGCCAAAATATATTAAGACGATATGGGGAGTCGGATACAAAATTGAAGAATCATAAAAGGGAAGAATATACGGCATTTCAGAGAAAGATCATGCGGCGGTTTTGTCTTAATATCTTCGGCTCGGTCTTTGTTGTGATCATCCTGTATTTGTTTCTGTGGAGGCGGCGGTTTGGAGACTGGACTGTGAAGGCTCTGGAATATTTTATGAAGATTGGGCATGAGCAGGCTTTTTACATCTACCACAGCTGTTTCAGGGAATATAAAGAGATCTTCTTTGCGGCGGCGATCATCCTCGTATTTGTTTTGATGCTCTGGCATCTGTTCCGGTGGATGACCCGCTATTTTACACAGATCGACCAGGGGATAGACGCACTGCTGCAGGAGGATCAGGGACAGATCTGTCTGTCACCGGAGATGCTGCCGTTTGAGCGGAAGTTAAACGCGGTGAAGCAGGAGTTGGAGGAGCAGAAGGCGGAACGTGCCATGGCGGAGCAGCGCAAGGATGAGCTTGTCATGTATCTGGCGCATGACATCCGCACGCCTCTGACGTCGGTGATCGGTTATCTGAATCTGCTGGAAGAAGATCCGGATATGCCGGCAGCGCAGAGGGCGAAGCATGTGCATATAACGCTGGAAAAGGCGAACCGCCTGGAAGAGATGATAAATGAGTTTTTTGAGATCACGCGTCTGAATACGGGACAGATCCGGCTCTCCAGGGAGCGGATCGATCTTTACTATATGCTGGTGCAGCTTTGTGATGAGGTCACGCCCGTGCTGGAAGCACACGGCAATTTTGTGGCATTGGAGGTGGATGAGGATCTGGCAGTCCGGGCCGATCCGGATAAGATAGCCCGGGTATTTGCCAACATCTTGAAAAATGCGGCGGCCTACAGTTATCCGCATACCGGGATACGCATTTTTGCCGAAAAGACGGACACGGATATTCTGCTCTCTTTTCAGAATCAGGGAAAAACGATCCCGCCGGAAAAGCTGCCGCTGCTGTTTGATAAATTCTATCGGCTGGATACCGCCCGCATGTCGGATACGGGCGGGACAGGTCTTGGGCTTGCGATCGCGAAGGAGATCCTTTCGCTTCACGGCGGGGAGATCCGGGCCGTGAGCGGGAAGGATACCGTCACGTTTGTTGTCCGGCTGCCGCTGCAGGGTTAAAGAAATCATCAGATCCTGTTAATATTTTCTTAAAGTTTAAACAATTTCCTGTTAAAGTTCTCTATGCCTCTGTTCAGTACAATGGTTACTGTACAGAGGCATATTTGTTTTGCCGGAGAAAGGAGTTTTTGAGCATGGGTGAAAGAAGCGGAACGGTGCGGGAGGTAAGGAAGCGCAGGAGAAGGCGGCAGAGAAGGCGCGCATGGGCCGTTGTAACGGCGCTGTTTCTCTGTATCATGGCAGCGGATTTTCTGGGAGGCTTTCTGGTCGGCTGCTCCTGGCAAAAGAGCACGGGACGGGAACCGCTCCCGGAGATTTTTGCCGCGGACACAGAGGGCGGTCCGGTGGCGGGGACCTGGGAGAATGCGGTATATCACGACGGGCAGGGCGATGCCGTACAGGACGATAATCCACCGTATGAAAACGGGCCGGAGGGCAGCGCGGACGAGACTGCGGGCGGTGCGGCCATGCAGGAGGAGTGTTTTGACGGGCAGTGGAATCTGCTTCTGGTGAACAACTGGCATCCGGTGCCGGAGAGCTGCGAAGTCGATCTGGTGGAAGTGGACGGCGGCGAGCAGGTGGACAGGCGCATCTATGAGCCTTTGATGACAATGCTGGAGGATGCGAGAGAGGCCAACTGGGGGCAGCTGCCCCGTGTCGTCTCCGGGTATCGGACAACTGAGAAGCAGCAACAGCTCTATGACGACAAGATTGCGGAGTACCGCAGGCAGGGCTACCCGGATGACGAGGCGGAAGAGCTGGCGCAGCAATGGGTGGCGATGCCGGGATTCAGTGAGCACCAGCTTGGTTTTGCGGTGGATATCAACGGCGCCACCTATGATGTTTATCTGTGGCTGCAGGAAAACAGTTACAGGTACGGCTTTATTTTCCGCTATCCGGGGCATAAAACAGAGCTTACCGGCGTGGCGGAGGAAGTATGGCATTATCGCTATGTCGGTGTTGAGGCGGCTGCCGAGATTTATGAACAGGGCATTTGTCTGGAGGAATATGTGGAAAACATGGAGAACAGGAACCTGTAACAGGCAGGACACGGGGGTTATGCAGTCAGCGGAAAGAGTGGAATCAGCGGAGAGAGTGAAAGCAGCAGAGAGATTGAAAGCAGCGGAGAGATTGAAAGCAGTGGAGAGATTGAAAGCAGTGGAGAGATTGAGAGCAGCAGAGAGATTGAAAGCAGCGGAGAGATCAGAAGCAGCGGAAAGACTGGAGTCAGAGAAAAAGATGGAAACAGCGGAAAGGATGGAAGCAATGAGAAAAAGAGCAGGAAAGAAAACGGTATGTTTACTGTCGGTCATCATGATGATGATGTCGCTGGCAGCAGGATGCGGCGGACAGGAAGAGGCAGCAGGCAGCGGCGGGCAGGACGGCGAAGGAGCGGGACAGCAGGCGACGATGGGAAGGTATGTGGAGTCGGAGAGGAATCTTCCGGACCCGCTGGAGGAGGCCGGCGGCATCTATAAGCTGCCGGACGGACAGCTGGTGCTCATCGGCAGGCAGGGGGAGCTTTTTGTGTCAAAGGACAATGGCGCCGTCTGGGTGCAGGACAGCAGACAGTGGCTTAAGGAGACTGCCACGGCCGCTGGGGCCTATATCATGGATGTGAAGATGGATTCCAAAGGGAATATGGGGATCGTTTATGCGGAGGATGACGGCATGGAGAGCGGGGAGACGGCGGTAAAGTGCGTGCTGCTGATGGCGGATGATACGGTTGTACCGATTGCGCTTTCGGGGGCAGCAGCGGAGGAAAGCATCGACCGGTTCTGGATCTCGGGCGATGACCGGTATTTCGTCTCAACGACAAGTGGCAATCTCTACGAGGTGAAGGAGGACGGCAGCAGCAGGCTGTATCTGACGGCAGAAGGCTATCCGCAGACCGTGTGTTTTCAGGGCAGCCTGATGATCCTGGACGGGTATGAATTAAAGGCGCCGCTTCTTTACGATATGGAAAAGGAAGCCTATGTGGAGGACGAAACGCTGGCGGCTTTTGTGCAGGACAATTATGCGGACAGAGGGTTCAACGGTGCCGGCTGGCAGAATATGTGCCTTTTTCCGGGAGAAGACGACGTGATCTATCTGGCGGGCAGGAAGGGCCTGCACCGGCATGTAATAGGCGGAGCCGGCATGGAACAGATCATTGACGGCAGGCTGTCACGTCTGGGAAATCCGCAGTACGGGACGCGGGGCATGGTATTTCTGGAAACAGGAGAATTTCTGGCGGCGTCAGATAACGGAAAGCTGATCCAGTTTACGTATGATCCCGATCGGGTGGCCGTACCGCAGGAAATACTTAAGGTGTACAGTCTGGAGAAAAACGTGGATCTGTCCACAGCAGTCTCTTTTTACCAGATCCAGAACCCGGATGTTTTTGTAGAATATGAAGTCGGTATGGACGAAGGAGAGGCCGTTACCAGAGAGGATGCGGTCAGGAAGCTGAATACGAAGATCCTGGCGGGGGAAGGCCCGGATGTCCTGCTGCTGGACGGGCTGCCGGTGGATTCCTATATGGAAAAAGGGATGCTTGCCGAGCTGAATGCCCTTGTCGAGGAGCTGGGTACAGAAGTGTTTGAGAATCTGATCACTGCTTTTGCCAAGGAGGACAGGATCTATGCGGTGCCCGGACAGGTCAGACTTCCGGTTGTGATGGGAAGGGCGGATGCGGTTTCCGGTATCACGGGGGCTGCGGATCTGGCGGACAGGATCGAAGAGATGCGCAGGGAACTGCCGCATCAGGATCTGATCGGTCATGGCTGTGAGAAGGCGATTCTAAAGATCTGCGCCATTTTTTCCGCCCCGGATTGGAAGGACGGGAACGGGGAAATTGACACAGATGCCATCGCCGGGTTTCTGACGCAGGGAAAGAGGATCTATGAGGCGCAGATGGACGGCCTTGAGGAGAAAAGCGTGGAGCGGCTTCAGCAGTCGATCGAAGCGCACGAGCAGTATGAAGGGGAAGACTGGATGTATGATCTGACCAGTTATGGATTTTATATGGACTATGCGGCGGGGAATACCGCTGTCTATGCCGGGGTCAGCCATTCACCCGGCAGCTGTGCGGAGCTGGCGTCCATCTCCCGGGCAGACGGATTTGAGGACACGGTGCTTGTGCCTGTAACAAGGGAGGACGGCAGTGTGTTCCTGCCGGAAACGGTACTCGGTATCAACGCGGCTACGCAGAAGAAGGAGCAGGCGGAAGGGTTTATCAGGCTCTTTCTGGGAAAAGAAAATCAGCGCAGCCTGAGCGGTTATGCGGTAAACAGAGCCGCGTTCGAGGAGGCGGCCGCACTGCAGGGGAAAGAAGCTGACGAAAACGGGGTGTATGGCAGAGTCGGCATGATGTACGAAGACGGCAGCGAGTTTTCACTGGAACTTTTCCTGCCGACAGACGCCGGGACCGCGGCGGTCAAAGAATGGATGGAGACGGCAGCGATACCTTACATAGAAGACAGAGTGCTGGAGGAAGGTATTTTTGAGGAGGGGGCGTTGTTTCTCCTCGGCGGGCGCGGGCTGGAGGAAACTCTGGATGCCATTGAGAAACGGCTGGCTGTTTATATTGCGGAGTAGAGATTTGCTCAGTCCGGTTCGGCCTTTTTACGCCTGTAGGCGTTGGGACTCATATGATAGTGCTGCCTGAACTTGCGGCAAAAATACCCGGCGCTTGTGAAGCCTGTTTCTTCCGCGATGGAAGAGACGGATTTCTGGGTGGTGTAGAGCAGCCCGGCAGCCTGGGCCAGACGATACTGGATCAGGTATGACACGGGCGCGATATGGATTCCGGTCTGGAAGATATGCAGGGCGCCGCTTTTGCTGATCGAGGCGGAGGCGGCGATCATCTCCAGTGAAATCTCCTCTGTGTAATGGTCATGGATGTACTGCATCATGGTCTGCAGCCTGGCTTGCCTGTGATTTACGCGGTGCGGATTTTGCGGGTCTGCAGACAGGTCCAGATGATTCCACAGAATATCCCAGATTTGGAAAAGGAGCTGCAGCATGCACAGTTCCTTTTTTTCTTCGCCTTCCTGCAGCGCAAAGATCTGCAATAAGAGCTGCAGCACATCATTCTGCCAGGGCGTATGCGGATCAAATATCTGGCAGGGAAGGGCGGCATGGATGACAGGACTGATGTATTTATCGTAGATAAGGCTTTCCTCTGGCGCCAGCAGAGATGGTGCAAAAACGATGTTTGGAAAAAAGGTGCTGCTTTTTGCCTCGAAACGGTGAAGGATACCGCTGTTGATAAACAGGCCGCAGCCTTTTGACAGCTCTATTTTATCTGCACCGATCAGACAGAGGGCGGCGCCCTCGGCGACATAGATGAATTCCAGCTCATGATGCCAGTGCCAGTCGATGCGGTGGAAGTCAAACTGCCAGATATTCTCCGGATAATATGCGAAAGGATAGCGGTCGTCTCCGTGCCGGACGGTTTCCCGCAGTGTTTCGTCCGTCATGATCTTATAAGTTCCCATAGCGCCTCCATGTATGCCGTGAACAGGCTGGTTTTGGGATATTGTATCATAAATATGGGATTCTATGCAATGATTCTGCATAAAAACTGCGATATAATACCAACTGGTGTGATGCCTTTTACGGGCATATATTCGCCGGACAGGGAGGAAATGCAAATGAAGAATCAATATAATAAAACGGTCACGGCCTGTTTCGTGGGCTATATTGTACAGGCGATCGTCAATAACTTTACGCCGCTGCTGTTCTTATTTTTTCAGAGGAGTTATCAGATTCCGCTGTCGCAGATAACGCTGCTGGTGACGTTTAATTTCGGAATACAGCTGCTTGTGGATCTGCTTTCCGTCGGCTTCGTGGACAGGATCGGATATCGCATATCCATGGTTGCGGCGCATGTTCTGGCGGCGGCAGGGCTGGTGCTGCTTACGATCCTGCCGGAGGTTACGGCGACTCCTTTTACCGGAATCCTGATCTCCGTGATGATCTATGCCATCGGCGGTGGCCTGCTGGAAGTTCTGGTCAGTCCGGTGGTGGAAGCGTGTCCTTCCGATAACAAGGAGAAGGCCATGAGTATGCTGCATTCTTTTTACTGCTGGGGTCATGCGGGCGTTGTGCTGCTCTCGACTTTGTTTTTCTATGTGGTCGGTATCGAAAACTGGAAAATGCTGGCCCTTTTGTGGGCGGTCGTTCCCATGGTCAACGCCTTTGTATTTGCCAGGGTGCCGATCGCGGCGCTGATGGAAGAAGGGGAGAACGGGCTGACGTTAAAAGAACTGTTTCGCCTGCGGATCTTCTGGATCCTGCTTGTGATGATGATATGCGCAGGGGCAAGCGAACAGGCGGTGAGTCAGTGGGCCTCCACATTCGCGGAGCAGGGACTTGGCATCTCCAAGACGGCGGGAGATCTGGCCGGGCCGCTGGCGTTTGCGGTCCTGATGGGGACGTCCAGACTGTTCTACGGCAAATACGGCGACCGCATTCATCTGGAACGGTTTATGGTCTACAGCAGCTGCCTGTGCATTTTGTCCTATCTGGGGATCTCGCTTTTCCCGGTTCCGCAGCTGAGCCTGCTTGCCTGTGCGGTCTGCGGCCTGTCGGTGGGGATCATGTGGCCGGGAACGTTCAGTAAGGCATCGGCGGCTTTGCCAAAAGGCGGGACGGCCATGTTTGCCCTGCTGGCGCTGGGCGGTGATGTGGGCTGTTCCGGCGGCCCGACGGTAGTTGGCATGGTGTCGGGCGCTCTGGGAGACGATTTGAAGAAAGGCGTTCTGGCGGGGGTTGTCTTTCCGGCGCTGCTGCTCGGCGGTATTATTCTCAGCAGGAAAACAAAAGGAAAAGCAAAAGAATAAAAAATGAGGAGAAGAAAGAGAGGAGAAGAAGATGGAATTCTTAAAATGCAGTCCGAAATGGACAAGAGAACCGAAACAGGTGCAGATCTGTGAGGACAAAGTTGTGATCACGACAGAAAGGGGGACTGACCTTTGGGCACGTACTTATTATGGCTTTCAGAATGATAATGCACCGGTATTGCAGATAGAGACAAGCGAGCCGTTTTTCTCTTTTATCATTAAGACGGAGTTTGAGAGTTCCTGCCGTTTTGACCAGTGTGGAGTGGTTATGTATTTAGACAGTGACAACTGGTTCAAAGCGTCTATCGAGTATGAAGACGAGAAGGTGCAGAGGCTTGGAAGCGTCGTCACGAATCACGGTTATTCTGATTGGGCGACAACGGATATTTCCTCCGATATCAAGAGTATGTGGTATCGTTTCTCGCGCAGGAACAGCGATTACTGTATCGAGTGCAGCGAGGACGGCATTCACTATGTGCAGATGCGGATTTTTCACATGTGGGAAGGGGCGGAAAAGATTACCTACGGAATCTATGCCTGCAGTCCGACAGAAGGATCTTATAAGGCTGTGTTTTCCAACATGCAGATCACGGAATGTCAGTGGAAATCAGATGCGGACTGGCGTGACTGACAAAGTTGACCGTATAGCAGCATCAAAAAACAGCGGGTATGGCGTCCGCTGTTTTTTGTATAGCTGTTTACATTACGGGAAATGCGGTATAAAATAATGAAAACAGTCCGGGATCATGAAAAAAGGGAAAGCTGTCTGCCTGCCGTTAGAAAAATGCCGGCAGACCGACAGGCAGAGAGGAAAGGAAAGACATGCACAGAGACAATACAAAGATCGTAAAAATAGGCGACCGGGTGATCGGAGGCGGGAATCCGATCCTGATCCAGTCCATGACGAACACGAAGACAGAAGATGTGGAGGCGACGGTGAAGCAGATCCTGCGGCTGGAGCAGGCCGGATGTGAGATCATCCGCTGTACAGTGCCGACTTTGGAGGCGGCAGCGGCGGTGCAGGAGATTAAGAAGCAGATACACATTCCGCTGGTGGCGGATATTCATTTTGACTATAAGATGGCGATCGCGGCCATGGAGAACGGGGCGGACAAGATCCGCATCAATCCGGGCAATATCGGAAGCCGTGACAAGGTTGCCGCAGTGGTGGCGGTGGCGAAAGAGCGGAATATTCCCATTCGAGTGGGGGTCAACAGCGGCTCTCTGGAAAAGGAGCTGGTGGAGAAATATCATGGCGTGACGGCGGAGGGCATTGTGGAGAGCGCTCTGGATAAGGTGGGGATCATCGAGGATCTGGGGTATGATAATCTGGTGATCAGCATCAAGTCTTCGGATGTGATGATGTGCGTGGCGGCGCATGAGCTGCTGGCGCAGAAGACGCAGTATCCGCTGCATGTGGGCATCACGGAGGCCGGAACGGTGACAAGCGGCAATATCAAGTCGGCCATCGGGCTGGGGCTTATCCTGCATCAGGGAATCGGCGACACGATCCGGGTCTCTCTGACCGGCGATCCGGTGGAAGAGATCAAGTCCGCCAGACTGATTCTGCGCACGCTGGGACTGCGGAAGGGCGGTATCGAGGTGGTATCCTGTCCCACCTGCGGCAGAACCCGTATCGACCTGATCGGGCTGGCCAATCAGGTGGAAAAGATGGTGGAAGATATTCCATTAGATATCAAGGTAGCCGTGATGGGCTGTGCGGTCAACGGTCCCGGCGAGGCGAAGGAAGCGGATATCGGCATCGCCGGCGGTCTGGGAGAGGGCCTGCTGATCAAGAAGGGTGAGATCGTGAAGAAGGTGCCGGAGGACCAGCTGCTTGCCACTTTGCGGGAGGAACTCCTGAACTGGGGGCAGGCATGAAGCAGCAGGGTACGAATGGGTATATTGTATATTTGGGAAAGGAATATTTAGTATAGATGGGCAAGAAATTTTTCGAGGTGTTTCCTTCTTTAAAACTGGATACGGGATTGCGGGATCTGTATGAGCAGGTTACGGTGGAGAAGGTTTCGGCTACAAAGCGGAAAGATTTTCTGCGCGTCTATATTTCTTCGGACAGGCTGATCCAGAAGGAGGATGTATTCCGGGCGGAAGGAGAGATCAAGAAGCAGTTTTTTCCGAATGTGCCGATGGTGATCAAGTTCTATGAGCGTTTTCATCTGTCCTCCCAGTATGACCCGAAGAAGCTGACGGAGATTTACCGGGACAGCATCCTGTTGGAGCTGCGGGAGTATTCTCCGGTGGAGTACAATCTGTTCAAGAAGGCGGATATCGCTTTTGCGGAGGAGAATACGCTGCAGCTGACCGTGGAGGATACGGTGCTTGGCAAAAGCAAGGCGGAAGAGCTGACCAGGATTCTGGAAAAGATCTATAACGAGCGCTGTGGTTTCGCGGTGTCGGTGCAGATTTCTTATAAGGAACATATAACGGGGAAGTATAAGAAGGAGGACGAGCACAGACTGGCCATGCAGGTGGCGGAGATTTCGGCCAGAGCAGGCTATGGCGGCGGCCGGCCGGATGGGTATATGGACGTTGCAGAGGCAGGGACTGACACAGGGGCCGGCATGGCAGGTTTACATAATTCTGAGTCCGGCTACAGTCAGGGAGCGGCATTGAGTGTGTATCAGGACGAATTTGCACCGTATATGCAGGGAGCAGCCGGAGACCTGGCGCCCGGCCAGTTGATGGCAGAGGGTCAGGGTGCAGCAGGCGGTTTCGGTGGCTTTGCGCCCGGGCAGAACGGGGCAGGCGGCCCCATGCAGGGACAGGCCGGGAACGGGGGCGTTTTACAGGCGCAGTCCGGAGCTGGCAGCATGGCCGGCGGGCAGAAGCCGGCGGGACAGCTTCTGCCGGGAGCGGGACAGGCAGGCCGTTATGGCGCAAAGTCGTCGTTCAAGGGCGGCAGAAAGGGCGAAGACGGAAAGAAGAGCGATTTCCGGCGGGCGCTGAAACGTTCCGACAATCCGGACGTGCTGTACGGTCGGGATTTTGATGAGGAGTCCATGCCGATCAACGATATCATCGGCGAGATGGGCGAGGTGGTCATCCGCGGCAAGATCCTCAATATGGACAAGCGGGAGATCAAGAACGAGCGGACGATCCTGATCTTTGATGTGACGGACTTCTCTGATACGATGACGATCAAGATGTTTCTGCACAACGATCAGGTGGCGGAGCTGACCGGGGATGTGAAGCCGGGCGCTTTCGTGAAGATCAAGGGCATGACGATGATGGACAAGTTTGACCATGAGCTGACCATCGGTTCTTTGACGGGGATCAAGAAGATACCGGATTTTACCACATCACGTCTGGATACCAGTGTGCGCAAGCGGGTGGAGCTGCACTGTCATACGAAGATGAGCGATATGGACGGCGTGTCCGAGGCCAAGGATATTGTCAAGAGGGCTTATCAGTGGGGACATCCAGCGATCGCCATCACGGATCACGGCGTGGTGCAGTCCTTTCCGGACGCCAACCATGTCTGGGAAGATCTGTGGAAGGCAGAGAAGAACAAGCGCAAAGAGGCGGGAGATCCGGACCCGGACAAGCAGGACTTTTTCAAGGTGATCTACGGGGTGGAAGCCTATCTGGTGGACGATCTGCATGAGATCGCCACCAATGACAAGGGGCAGGATTTCAGCCAGGATTTCGTGGTGTTCGATATTGAGACCACGGGCTTTTCCCCGGTGGAAAACAGAATCATAGAGATCGGCGCGGTGAAGGTCTGCGGCGGTAAGATCGTGGACCGCTTTTCGGTGTTCGTCAATCCGGAGGTGCCGATCCCTTTCGAGATCGAGAAGCTGACGGGAATCAAGGATGATATGGTGATTGACGCGGAGAAGATCGAGAGCGTGCTGCCGCAGTTTCTCAGCTTCTGCGAGGGGTGTATGCTGGTAGCCCACAATGCCGGGTTCGACATGAGCTTTATCATGGAAAACTGCGACAGGCAGGGGATTGCCCATGATTTCACCTATGTGGACACGGTGGGGATGGCGAGAGTGATGCTGCCGGCGCAGGCCAAACATACGCTGGACGCGGTGGCCAAGACGCTGGGTGTTTCGCTGGAGAATCATCACCGGGCGGTGGATGACGCGGAGGCCACGGCGCAGATCTTCGTCAAGTTGATTCCAATGATGGCAAAGGACGGCATCACCACGCTGGCCCAGATTAATGAAAAGGGAAATTTAAGTCCCGGCATTATAAAGAAACTGCCCACCTATCACGGCATCATTCTGGCCAAAAACAATGTGGGACGGATGAACCTGTATCGGCTGATCTCCCTGTCCCATCTGACTTATTTTGCCAGAAGGCCGCGGATTCCGAAGAGCCTTCTGAATCAGTACCGGGAAGGGCTGATCGTGGGCAGCGCCTGCGAGGCGGGAGAGCTTTACCGGGCGCTTCTGGAGCGGAAGCCGGATGCGGAGATCGCCAGACTTGTGGATTTCTATGATTATCTGGAGATCCAGCCGCTGGGCAACAACAAGTTCATGATCGAGTCCGAGCGGGTGCAGAATGTAAATTCCATGGAAGATATCATGGAGATCAACCGGAAGATCGTGCGGCTGGGAGAACAGTTTCACAAGCCGGTGGCGGCTACCTGTGACGTGCATTTCCTGAATCCGGAGGATGAGATCTACCGCCGCATCATCATGGCGGGACAGGGATTCCCGGATGCGGATAACCAGGCGCCGCTGTATTTTCGGACGACGGAGGAGATGCTTCTGGAGTTCGCCTATCTGGGAAGCGATAAGGCCGAGGAGGTGGTCATCACCAACACCAACCTGATCGCGGATATGATCGAGACCATGTCACCGGTACGGCCGGACAAGTGCCCGCCGGTGATTGAGGACAGTGACAGGCAGTTGACGGAGATCTGTTACAACAGGGCACATGAGCTGTACGGGGAGACGCTGCCGAAGATCGTGGAGGACAGGCTGGAGAAGGAGCTGCATTCCATCATCTCCAACGGGTTTGCGGTGATGTACATCATCGCCCAGAAGCTGGTGTGGAAATCGGTGGAGGACGGATATCTGGTGGGTTCCCGCGGTTCTGTGGGAAGCTCTTTTGTGGCCAATATGGCGGGGATCACGGAGGTAAATTCCCTGAGCCCTCATTACCTGTGCCCTAAATGCCATTATTATGATTTTGACTCCGAGGAAGTGAGGGCTTACGGCGGCGGCGCGGGATGCGATATGCCGGATAAGAATTGTCCGCAGTGCGGCACACCCCTTGACAAGGAAGGATTTGATATCCCTTTCGAGACCTTCCTCGGCTTTAAGGGGGATAAGGAGCCGGATATCGACCTGAATTTTTCCGGCGAATATCAGAGTAAGGCGCACAAATACACGGAGGTGATCTTCGGCAGCGGCCAGACTTACCGGGCCGGGACCATCGGTACGCTGGCGGACAAGACGGCTTTCGGTTATGTGCGGAACTATTATGAGGAGCGGGGCAGGCATAAGCGTGTCTGTGAGATCAACCGCATCGTGACGGGATGCACGGGAATCCGCAGGAGCACCGGCCAGCATCCGGGCGGTATCGTGGTGCTGCCGGTGGGGGAGGATATCAACTCTTTTACGCCGGTACAGCATCCGGCCAACGATATGACGACGGATATCGTCACCACCCATTTTGACTATCATTCCATCGACCACAATCTGTTGAAGCTGGATATTCTGGGACACGATGATCCGACCATGATCCGTATGCTGCAGGATCTGACGGGGATAGACCCGGTGACGATCCCGCTGGACGATCCGGGCGTGATGTCGCTTTTCCAGTCAACGGAGGCGCTGGGGATCACGCCGGAGCAGATCGGCGGCTGTAAGCTGGGGTGCCTGGGCGTGCCGGAGTTCGGTACGGAGTTCGTTATTCAGATGGTTATTGATGCGAAGCCCAAGTGCTTTACGGACCTGGTGCGGATTTCCGGCCTGTCCCACGGCACGGATGTGTGGCTGGGCAATGCCCAGACGCTGATCGAGGAGGGCAAAGCCACGATTTCCACGGCCATCTGTTGTCGTGACGATATTATGATCTATTTGATGCAGAAAGGGGTGGATCCGTCTTTGTCCTTTACGATCATGGAGAGCGTCCGTAAGGGCAAGGGTCTGAAAGACGACTGGATTGCGGCGATGACGGAGAAGGGCGTGCCGGACTGGTATATCGGTTCCTGCAAGAAGATCAAATACATGTTCCCGAAGGCCCACGCGGCGGCCTATGTCATGATGGCCTGGCGCATCGCCTACTGTAAGATCAATTATCCGCTGGCGTACTACGCGGCCTATTTCAGTATCCGCGCTTCGGCTTTTTCCTATGAGATCATGTGTCAGGGGCAGCAGCATCTGGAGAACGTGATGGCGGATTATAAGCGCAGAAGCGACACCTTATCCAAGAAAGAGCAGGACACCAACAAGGATATGAAGATCGTGCAGGAGATGTATGCCAGAGGATTTGAGTTCGTGCCCATCGATCTTTTCTCGGCGCAGTCGCGGCTGTTCCAGATCGTGGACGGGAAGCTGATGCCGTCCTTAAGCAGCATCGACGGTCTGGGAGAGAAGGCGGCGGATGCCATCGTGGAGGCGGCCAAGGACGGCCCGTTCCTCAGCAAAGACGATTTCAGGCAGCGCACGAAGGCATCCAAGACGATCATTGATCTGATGAGTACGCTGGGGATCCTGGGGAACCTGCCGGAGTCCAACCAGATCAGCCTGTTTGACTTCGTGAGTTAGAGGTGAGCCGGAGGGCGCATTTACGGGGCTTTTTGCGGGTTCAAATTACAAAAAAACAGAAAAAAACAAAAAATTTGAAAAAATTTTAAAAAAGCACTTGCTTTTTCTCTGAGAATATAATAGAATAAGCAAGTGCCAAACACATGGCTCGTTGGTCAAGCGGTCAAGACGCCGCCCTCTCACGGCGGAAACAGGGGTTCGATTCCCCTACGAGCTGTTGACTGTTTATAACAGCCCAACCCTAAGAAGTGCTGGAAACCTCATATGATGCGGTTTGCGGCATTTTTTGTTTCATGGAAAAAGTGTTGGGGACAGAGGGGCAAAGCCGGGAGCGCTCCGTAGCGGACAGACGGCAACAGACAAAGGAGGAGAGCAGATGGGGGAACAATATACAGGCGTCGGAGCGACCTATGACTCAATGACGGGACTGATGGACCGGATGACGTTTTTTGGCGACGTGAATGAATACAGGAAGCGCAGAGTGCAGTGTCACATCGTTCTGGTACAGCTGTCAAGGCTGATGCAGGTCAACCGTAAATACGGCATTGCGGTGGGAGACCAGCTGATCCGGGATATTTCCATGTGGCTTGCGGAACTGGACGAAGCGTATCAAGTATACCGTATAGCGAATTCACGCCTGATGCTGCTTGGGCCGGCGTGCAGCAGGCAGCAGGCGGAGGCGTGTGTGAACCGTATCCACAGCCGTTTCGGGGAAAACTGGCAGGTGGCCTGTGAAGGGCAGGAACATACGGTTCTGGCGAAAACGTATCTGATCCATCTTTTTCTGGACCCGGAAGATACGGAGAATGACCTTCTGGACAAGATGAATTTCGGCATCACGGTGCTGGAGAAGAAGGGCAGGGACGGCATGGTCTTTTTTGATGAGGAGATCAAAAGAGACATGGAGCATCAGAAGTATGTTCTGGAGGAAGTCCGGTATGCGATCGATCATAAGACCTTCCGCATGTATTACCAGCCGATCTACGACTGCAAAGAGGAGCGGTTTGTTTCAGCCGAATCGTTGATCAGGCTCTGGGACAGGCAGGGAACGTTTATTTCTCCGGGAGAGTTCATCCCTATGGCAGAAGAGCACGGACTGATCGATCAGATCAGCTGGATCGTGCTGGAGAAGGTGTGCCGTTTCCTGGGAGCGCATCCGGAACTGGAGCTGCAGACGGTATCTGTTAATCTGACAGGGCAGCAGGTGTCCGATGTCACGCTGATCGACCGGATCGAAGCGCTGCTGGCGGACTGTCAGTTGTCCGGCAGCAGACTGCGTATTGAGATCACAGAGCGGACGGTTGCGGACGACTTTGAGGAAGTAAAGAAGACGATGCTGCGTCTGCAGGAAAAGGGAATCCGTTTCTATCTGGATGATTTTGGAACGGGGTATTCCAATCTGTCCAGTATGTTTTCCCTGCCTTTTGAAGTGATCAAGTTCGACCAGTCGCTGGTACAGATGATAGACGTCAGCCGCAACGGACGCAGGACCATCAGCCTGCTGGCACAGCTCATGCATGAGAATGATTACAGGATCGTGGCGGAGGGGATCGAGACTGCACAGCAGGCACAGACGGTGCGGGAGACCGGCGTGGACCGCATTCAGGGCTTTTATTATGCGAAGCCGCTTCCGGAAGAGGAACTGCTGCAGCTGCTGTAACGCCTGCTGAGCACGATTCACGTATGCCCTGCACCCCACTGCAGGGCATACGGCCGATCACAGTAACACCCAAGTAACAGTTCAGCCCAGGTCTTTGCATTTACTGCAAAGGCCGTGAGAATATGTAAATTGGGCCAAAAGAATCTGCCCCTCGCCGAAGGCGACTTGGAAAAATTGAGCTTTGCTCAATGGGCAGATTCCGTAACAGGGAAGCCGAAGGCTGAACTGTTACACACCCAATGCGCTCGCCTGAATATAATATTGTAAAAGGGATTGCCCTATGGTAAAATAATAAAGGAATCTGCAGAGGGGTATTCTTGGAATTTATCCGGTCATTTCGGTGCGAATTCGTTGTAATATGGGAATGAAGGAAACATAATTTTATGGATCATCCGAAGGTGTTTAAGAATATGCCGTGAACATCTCAGGGTGATTTTATTTTTTGCGGGCAGCAGGGGGGACGCTTTCTGTTGCGGAAGAGAAGGGGTTTGTCAAAGAGATGAATATGAGTGAGGAGAGGATCTTGCAGGAGTTGAAAGAAAGGAATCTGAAAAAGACACCGACGATCTTTATCGTATTCGCCATCCTGGTGCTGGTGGCTGTGTCGGGCAACTATATTACGTTTCTTGATTCTCAGCTTTACGAGGAGCGCAGTAAGCATATCGTGGAGTTTACGGATAAGGCATCCGAGATCGTGGACGGTGTGATCCGGCATTCCTGGCAGCTGGTACTGGCCTGTGAGCATATCATCCGGCAGGAAGAACCGGAGACGAGAGAGGAACTGCTCGCCGTGCTGTCCTCTACTTCGGATTTTATCGACGAAAGCAGTTTCATCGTACTCGCATATGACAGCAAAGGGAATTACTATGCGTCGGATCAGAGTACGGGGCGCTGGGAGCAGACACAGCTGTTGACGGCCGATGCGGGAGAGCGACAGCAGCTGGTGATGGAGATTCCGCACCGGGGCAGCGACTCTTATTTCGTATTTATGGACCGGCTTGAGGAGACGATCGTGCTCGAAGACGGCAATACGATCACGCATCTGGCGGTGGCTGTGGATATTGAGACCATGCGGGAGCATATCTCGGTGAGCGGTTTCGGGGACCAGTGCTACACTTATCTGATCAATGAAGACGGCAGGCGGCTTTACAAATATACTTATGCCAACAATTTCATCGAAGGCTATAACGTGTTAAGCGCCATGGCCGATTTCGAGATCGTGCACGGCAGTGATTATGAGAACTTTATCAGTCAGATCCAGGAGAAAGAAGACGCGGTGCTGGAGTTTTGTTTCGCGGATGAGGACGGGCGGGAGCGCAACTGGTATGTGGCCAATTCTCCGCTTGCTTCCGAGAACTGGCAGATCCTGCTGTTTGTTCCGACGGAAGTGCTGGGAGCCAATACGGCACTGCTTCTGGACAGGACGATGCTGTTTTTCGGGGTGGTGAGTTTCATCTTTTTGCTCTCGGCAGTGATCATCATTGTGATTACCATGATCTCCCGGGCGGATAAGCGTCTCATGCGGCAGAAGGACGAGGCGAACCAGCTGCTGCAGACAGCGGCTAAGGAGGCCAACAGCGCGAACCAGGCGAAGAGCGATTTCCTTTCCCATATGAGCCATGATATCCGCACGCCCATCAACGGCATCATGGGAATGACAGACATTGCCTTGAAAAATATCGGTAACCAGGATAAGGTATATGACTGTCTGAACAAGATCAGCGGTTCTTCGCAGCATCTTCTGGGGCTGATCAATGACGTGCTGGATATGAGCCGCATCGAGTCGGGCAAGACCAGGGTGAACCATGAGAGCTTTGATATCAGAACCTGTATCAACAACTGCGCGTCCATCATCGGCGGCCAGCTGGCGGTCCGGGATCTGGAACTGAAATGCGAGATCGAGGAATTTGCCCATCCGCTGCTGATCGGCGACGAGCTGCATCTGCGGCAGGTGTTTATCAATATTCTCGGCAATTCCGTGAAATTTACGCCGGACGGCGGCACGATCTACCTGCGTGCCAAAGAAAAAGAAGAGGCGGACGGCCGGGCGCTGTACCGGTTTGAGCTGGCGGATACGGGCATCGGCATGAAAGAAGAATTCCTGCCGCATCTGTTTGAGGCGTTTGCACAGGAAGACGGCGGTACCCGCACGACCTACAAGGGCACCGGTCTCGGCATGGCCATCACGAAGAAATTCGTGGATATGATGGGCGGCAGGATCGAGGTGGAGAGTCAGCTGAACGTGGGCACAACCTTCGCGATAGAGATGTGGTTCGATATTGATCTGGAGGCGAAAACAGATGAGAACAAGGCAGATTTCCATGTGAATCTGAAGGGAATGCAGGCGCTTCTGGTGGAGGATATCGAGCTGAATCTGGAGATTGCAAGAAGCATTCTGGAGGAGGAAGGCGTGGTGATCACGGCGGCCATGAACGGACAGGAGGCGGTGGATGCCTTTCAGAACAATCCGCCGGGTACTTTTGACGTGATCATCATGGATATCATGATGCCGGTGATGGACGGTATCACTGCTACGAAGACGATCCGCGCCCTGGAGCGGAAAGATGCCGGGACGATCCCGATCATCGCCATGACGGCCAATGCCTATGAGGAGGATATCCGCAGTACGAGGGAGGCGGGGATGGATGCCCATCTGTCCAAGCCCATTGATGTGAATGTGCTGTTTAAGACTCTGTCGCATTTCTATCCGGCTTCGCGCAGGGAGGAGAAGCAGCAGACGGATTTAAAAGGAATGAAGATCCTGCTGGTGGATGACGTGGAACTGAATCTGGAGATCGCGATGACGGTGCTGACGGATGAAGGGGCTGAGGTGACAACGGCACAGAACGGACGGGAGGCCGTGGATGCCTTCTGCAATAACCCTGCGGGCACTTTTGACGTGATCCTGCTGGATGTGCATATGCCGGTGATGGACGGCATAACGGCAGCCAAAACGATCCGCGCCCTGGAGCGGGAGGATGCCGGGAAAATCCCGATTCTGGCGATGACGGCGGATGTCTATGAAGAAGATGTTCAAAAGACGAAAGAAGCCGGTATGAACGGTCATCTGACCAAACCGCTGAATGTGGAGAAAATGATATGGCTGCTGTCCGGTTACAGGGACAGCGTGTAGGAGGCTGCGGTGCAGGGACGCACTGCTGCGATAATCAATGATGTAAAAGGGGAATGATATATGATACGGCAGAAGATCAAAAGAGCGGCAGGCCTCTGTGCGGGAGGAGCGGCGGCCGTCCTTCTTTGTACAGGGTGTGCAGACAGTACAGTGCCTGCAGATACAGAAACAGTCGATCAACAGACCGCTTCCGGACAACAGCAGACGACAGGCGGGAAGGAAGGTCTGACGCTCACCAATTATAACTTCCTGATCTCGGAGGATTTTATCGCCGCCTTTGAGGAAAAATATCCGGAGGTGGAGCTTGAGATCATAAGCTACGGCGGCGCGAACGGAAGCGGGTATGCAAGACTTTCGCTGGAGCATGGGGATATTCCGGACATCTATATTTCCACCCAGAATTTCAGCAGGGAATCGCAGGAGAAATATCTGCTGGATCTGTCCAATTATGATTTTGTGAATCGCTATTCCGAGAGTCTGCTGGTGGCGCAGGATGTCAACGGCGCGATTTATCTTTTGCCCTGCGGCTATCAGATGATCGGCATCAACTATAATAAGACGATCCTTGAGGAAAACGGATGGAAAGTGCCGGAAGATTTTGAGCAATTTGCTGCTCTTGCAGGACAGATCGAGGAGGCCGGTTATCAGGCGGTCGGCAATGGCATGAATCTGGACGGCTATCCGTTCAACTATTTTATGAATCTCGGGAGTACCATGTATTTTGGAACGCCGGAGGGGGCGGAGTGGAAAGCAAAGTTCCTGAAAGGTGAGGCGAAAGCGGCCGGGAACGAAGGCCTGAAGGCGATCGCGGATTATTACAAAAAGTGGGTGGATAACGGCCTGATCACGCAGGAGAATATGGACAGGATACGTTTTCTGGAAGGGGAGAGCGTCTTCTATTTGGGACTGGGAATTCCCGAATATAAGAAGACGACAGAAGACGGCAGGACTTATGAATTCGGTATCATGCCCTGGCTCGGGGAAGATGCCGCCGACAATATGCTTTGCAGAAGCGTTTCGCGATATATAGGGCTGAACCGTTCTCTGGCGGAGCCGGGCAATGAGAAGAAGCTGGCGGATGCGCTGAAGTTTCTGGATTTCATATCCACAACGGAAGGGCAGCAGGCGTTGCTTGTGAATATCAATGATATTCCGTCACTGCACGGAAATGAGATTCCGGAGGAAAGCCCGTACCGGGAAGTGGCGGATATGATATACAGCGGCAGGACGGCGCCTGTGGTGTATATCGGCTGGGAACAGCTGATGATTCCGATGGCACAGGAAATAAAGCGGATGATGCGCGGGGAGATCGGCACAGAGGAATTGTTAATGGCGTTCGACAGTATGAATGAAAGTATGCTGGCGGGAGAGTCGAAAGAGATCTTCGGCACGGCTGCGCATACCCTGACACTGGAAAAAACGGCACAGCTGGTGGCTGTGGCGGAGGGGCGGGCCGTGGATGCAGACTGTGCCCTGATTTCTCTGAACGGGGATCAGGGCAGCCACTGGGGCAATCGGTTCGGGCTCGGCTGGTATCTCTATGAAGGCGAGATCGACGCGGAGGCGGTCAATTTGATCCGGCCGGTGTCTTCCACGGTCTCCGTGCTGGAGATGACGGGTGCACAGATCCGAGAACTGCGGGATGCAGGATTTGATATAGATGGAAACGGGAATCCATACCCGTATCTGCTTTTTACAAAAGGAGACGCAGAGCTGGAAGATGAGACGGTATACCGCCTTGCGGTTTCTTCGGCGGAACTGACAGAAGAAATGCAGACGCAGGCCACGAAGACAGAGGTTTCGCCGGCCGGGGCGATCGAGGAGTATGTGCGCAGCCTGGGTACAGTCAGCGGGGAGACGATCGTCTGGGAGGCGGATGAGACCCCGTGACCGGAAGATGATGCAGAGTTGATGCAGATATGATGCAACTTTGATGCAATGGCCCTGTAAAATATAGTAAACGACATAACAAATTTCTGTTCCCGGCTCCTGCAGGAGCCATATACGGAAGCGCCTGCAGGGCCGAAACGAAATTTCCAATTTCGTTAACGATAGGATTTGGATTTGAAAACTACAAAAGAAACAGGAGCGTTGTATCATGGGCAGAAAAAGTAATGGTGTGAGATGGGCGGCGGGTGTGCTGGCGGTGTTGACTGCTGTGTCGCTGGCGGGCTGCGGACAGACGGGGAAAGAGGCGGAGCAGGCGGCAGCAGATGTGGCGCAGGTGCAGGAAACGGAGCAGCCGGAGAAAGAGGCGGAGCAGACGGCAGGGGCCGCCGCGCAGGTGCAGGAAGAGGAACGGGCGGAGGAAGAGGCGGAGCAGACAGGAGTCGGGGAAATGCAGGCGGAATCTGCGGCGGCAGGTGAGGAAGCCCAAGGGAAGACAGGAAGCGAAAGCGCGGCAGGGCAGCAGTCAGAGGCAACGGGCAAGTCAGCGCAGGCAGTCGATGGGATGCGGCAGACTTCCGGGGCAGCGAACGACGGACAGCAGACGGGGCAGACGAACGGGGAAAAAGAACGGCAGGCACAAAGCAAGAAGGAGCCGCCGGCGGGATGGCAGCTTACACTGGCCTCGGAGGACTGGGGCCTGTCCTTCGGGGAGCCGGGGACACAGTCTGTGGGCAATGCATCGTCGGAAGATCTGGCTTGGTATGATGCCTACTATGTGGGCAGCGATGATGAGAAAGTGATCTATCTTACCTTTGACTGCGGCTATGAGAACGGCAATACGGAACCGATTCTGGATGCTTTAAAGAAACATGACGTGCAGGCTACATTTTTCGTGGTAGGGCATTTTCTGGAGACGGCGCCCGAGATGGTGAAGCGCATGGTAGAGGAAGGCCATACGGTCGGTAATCATACGTACCATCATCCGGATATGCCCACGATCTCCGATCAGGAGACATTCCGCAAAGAGCTGGATGACGTGGCGGCGCTTTTTGCGGAGATTACCGGCACGGAGCTGTCTTCTTATTATCGTCCGCCTCAGGGCAAATGCAATGTGGAGAACCTGCGGATGGCGCAGGAGATGGGGTATCACACGATATTCTGGAGCCTGGCCTATGTGGACTGGGATCAGGACAACCAGCCCGGCCACGAGGAAGCGTTTTCCAAACTGACGGGGCGGGTGCATCCCGGCGCGGTTGTGCTTTTACACAATACGTCTCGGACCAACGGGGAAATTCTGGACGAGCTGTTGACCAGGTGGGAAGAGATGGGATATACGTTTCGGCCGCTGTCGGAACTGGTGTATGGCGGAAATAGTAAAGATTCCGCAAGGAAATGAGGAGAACGTATCATGCACAAAATAGGGGTGATCTCAGATACACATGGAATGCTCCGCGGGGAGGTGGAGGAGACGCTTCGCGGCTGTGAGGCGATTCTGCACGGCGGTGATATCAACAGTCCTGAAATACTGTCGGCTCTGCGCGGGATTGCGCCAACCTATGTGGTGCGGGGCAATAATGATAAGGAATGGGCGGCGGATTTACCGGAGACATTGTCGATTGAACTGTACGGCGTTCATTTTTTTATGGTGCACAACAAGAAGTATCTGCCGAAGGACGTAGGCGGTATTGATGTCATGATATACGGGCATTCTCATAAATATGAGGAAAGGCGCATTGACGGCCGGCTATATTTGAATCCCGGAAGCTGCGGTCCCGGCAGGTTCAGTCAGCCGGTTACCTTCGCCCTGCTGGAGATTGAGGATGGACGCCTGCTGCGGGTGGAGAAGATAGAGATTGCCCGTCAGGCGAAGAAGAGCAAAGACGGCCCAAAACAGCCAAAGGGTAGAATCCTCCGGGGCGCAGGCGGCAAAAACGATGCCTGTGACAGCAGGGAGGATGCCGGAGCAGATCCGGCATGTGAAGTGGCGGGCCGGGACATGCAGAAGCTGGTCAGGGCAGTCATGCGGGATACGGATAAGAAGCTGCCTGTGGATAAGGTCGCGGCCAGGAACGGCATCAGCGAAGAGCTGGCGGATCAAATCTGCCGGCTGTATCTGACCCATCCGGGGGTAAGCGTGGAAGGGATTTTGGGGAAGATGGGGTTGTGACCCTGCAGGAACAGCCGCCTGAGAGCCGGCTTTAGAGTGAGGTGATCCGACAGGAAGAAATGAAAGCACATGTTGCTGTACAGGAATTGAAACTGGAAATTATCATAAAATAACACGAGGTGATGCAAAATGGAAAAAGTAATTGAACTGTTTTTAGAATATGTACAGATTGACACGGAGTCTGCGGAGGAGAGTACGACCATGCCTTCCACGATGAAACAGCATGATCTGGCGGCGCTTCTGGAGAAGCAGCTGCAGGAGATGGGAGCGGAAGAGATCGAGTACGACAAGGAGCATTGTTATGTATACGCTTCCATTCCGGCCACTGCGGGATGCGAGGATGCTCCGGTGATCGGTTTTATTGCCCATATGGATACTTCCCCGGCGGTGACCGGGGCGGGTGTGAAGCCGCGGATCATCGAGAACTATGACGGACGGGATATCGTGCTGAACGAAGAGAAGCAGGTGGTCATGCGGGTGGCCGATTTCCCGGAGCTGGCGTCCTGTCAGGGGAAACGGCTGATCGTGACCGACGGAACGACACTGCTTGGCGCAGACGACAAGGCGGGTGTGGCAGAGATCATGGCGATGGCTTCCTGGCTGCTGCAGCATCCGGAGATTGCCCACGGAAAAGTGCGGATCGGTTTTACGCCGGACGAAGAAGTCGGTGCAGGGGCAGATCATTTCAATGTGGAGCTGTTCGGGGCGGATTATGCCTATACCGTGGACGGCGGTCCGCTGGGAGAGATGGAGTTTGAGAATTTCAACGCGGCCGGCGCCAAAGTGTCCGTACACGGCCGGAGCGTGCATCCGGGATCGGCGAAGGACAAGATGCGCAATGCCATCCTGATGGCGCAGGAGTTCCAGTCCATGCTTCCTGTGGCGGAGAATCCGATGTATACCTGCGGCTATGAAGGCTTTTACCATTTGGATACGCTGCATGGCAATGTGGAGGAAGCGGTGGCGGAATATATTATCCGGGATCATGACAGGGTGAAATTTGAGAAGAAGAAGGAACATTTCCTGCGGATCGCAGGTTACCTGAATGAAAAGTACGGCGCGGGAACGTTCGAGATCGACATGAAGGATTCCTATTATAATATGCGGGAAGTGATCGAGAAAAACATGTTTATCATAGAGCAGGCAAAAGAAGCCATGGCACAGCTTGATGTGGAGCCGATCGTGTCCCCGATCAGAGGCGGCACGGACGGTGCGCGACTGTCCTTTATGGGACTGCCCTGTCCGAATCTATGCACGGGTGGCAGAAATGCGCACGGGAAATACGAGTATGCCTGCATCGACGATATGGAGACGATCGTGAAACTTCTGGTCAGGATCGTGGAGCGGTAGAACACGACGGTGCAGAAGAAAACAGAATAAAAAGAAAGCAGAATATAAGAAAACAGAAGTAGATAGAACAGAAGTAAATAAAACAAAAGTAAATAAAGCAGAAGTAAGTAGAACAGGCCGCCGCGTGGGGAAACGATCCACAGCGGCGGTTTTCACTTATGTTATAATAAAAAATTTTTCGGCGGTGAAACTTTTTGCGGGGGCAGTCTGTCTAATAGGCACAAAACAAAAGGAAAGGAAGGAAAGAGAGGATGCGGAACAGGAAGGAAGCGTTGGTCCGGAGCATACTCCTGGAAAACTATGAGAGCTATTATAGATTGGCGTTCAGCTATGTACATCAGGAAGCGGATGCCATGGACATTGTGCAGGAGGGCGCCTGCAAGGCGATGGCGAAGGCGCGCAGTCTGCGGGAGGAGAGCTTCGCCGGGACGTGGGTCTACCGGATCATGATCAATACGGCCAAGGATCATTTGAAGAAATATGAGAGAGAGCGGGGAACGCTGCGGGAGGATATGGCCGCACCGGAGAAAAACGATGTGGATCTGGAACTGCGGGAGGCGGTAGATCGTCTGCCGATGCAGGAGAAGACGCTGATCATACTGCGGTTTTACGAGGATAAGCCGCTGGCTGAGATCGCGGAGATCCTGCAGGAAAATCTGAATACGGTCAAGAGCCGGCTGTACAGGACGCTGGAAAAGCTGCGCAGAGAACTTGCCTGAGTGGGAATGAAGGAACAGAGAAGCAGAAGGCTTCCTGTAAAGATGAGCAGAAAGGAAAGGGTGTATCAGAATATGAAGAATGTAAAGGAACATACTATGGTGGCAGAAGAGACGAAAGATTTCACGGAGCTGGAAAACAGGATCATGGCCGGACGGGAATCTTATCAGAATATTCCGGTGCCGGAGGAGATGGAAAGGCGGATCAGAGAAGCGACGGCAGGACAGGGAAAGGGTAACAGATTCCGTATACCGGCAGCAGTCGCAGCGGCGGTGGCGCTGTTGATCGTTCTGCCGAATACGGGAGCGGATATCGCCCACGCCATGGGAAATCTTCCGGTGGTCGGTAAGCTGTTTCAGGTCGTCACATTTAGAGATTATCAGTATGAGAGCGAACGGTTTGATGCGAATGTGGAAATACCGCAGATCGTGGTGGAAGATGTGAGGGAGAACGCCGGAGAAACGGCCGAATCGACAGAAACGGTACAAGGGGAGCAGACGGAGGAATTGCGGAAACTCCAGGAGACCGTTGAGCAGGTGAATTTTGATATCGACACGGTGACAGATCAGCTGGTGGAAGAGTTCAAGGCATCGGCAGAGCTTGGAGAAAGTTACGGCAGTCTGGAGATCCATCATGAGATCGTGACGGACAATGAGCGGTATTTTACGCTGAAACTGTCTATTTACCGGGGCGCAGGCAGCGGTATGGAATCCTATAAACTGTATACCATTGACAAGCAGAGCGGCCGGCAGGTGCAGCTGAAAGACCTGTTCCGGGAGGACAGCGGCTATCTCGATATCATCAGTGAGGAGATCCGGGACCAGATGCGTGCGCTGATGGCGGAAGATGAAATGAAGGCCTACTGGGTAGACCAAACAGATATACCGGAATTGAACTGGGAAGGGCTGAAAGAGGACCAGAATTATTACTTCGATGCCGACGGAAATCTGGTGTTCGTCTTTGATGAGTATGAGGTGGCGCCGGGCTACATGGGGGCGCAGGAATTCACGGTGGAGAAGGCGGTGTTTGAAGGAATGCTGAACGGATGAATAAATGACACAAAGGACTGCTGCGTGGTGCGGCAGTCCTTTATGTATGCAGCCATGTTGTTACAGATAAGTGATCTGTGCGTCGGCATGATAGGTGTGCGGCTCTTTGGTGACAGCCTTATGGCCGAAGGCGATGGCAATTTCATACTCATAATTCTCGGGGAACTGCAGTGCTTTGGAGAAATATTCCTTCTTCTCGCCTCTGAGGGCATCGTAGATGCAGCCGATGATCAGATTGCCAAGGCCCAGGTCTTCCGCGGCCAGCGCCATATTTTCTACCGCGATTCCGGCGTCAAGCGGACTCCATTTGTAGGAGCTGTCAGCACTTAAGATGACTACCACGGGCGCTTCATAATAGAAATTGTGTTCCAGCGCCGTCAGATCACGCAGGCGGTTCTTTTCGGCTTCCAGTTCTGCCAGGATCGGATGATCCCCTTTTAATACGGTAAAGTGGATCTCCTGCTTATTGGCAGCTGTGGGCGCCTGCAGCCCGGCGTGAAGCAGGGTCTGCAGCTGGTCATCTGTCAGCGCTTCGGCGGTGTATCCTCTTGTGGAACTTCTCTTTTTGATGGCTTCGATCACATTGCTCATAATATGCTGTCCTCCTTAAAAAAGATATTTTCTGTTTTTATAATTATAGCAGAGAAATTTTGCGATTGACATATATAGATAATCTATATATAATGAGGAAGTAAGATATATAGATTATCTATATATAATTATTGTAAATGACATAACAAATTTCTGTTTCCGGCTTTTGCAGGAGCCATATACGGAAGCGCCTGCAGGGCCGAAAACGAACAGGAAAGGAGAGGATCAAAAATGTCAATAGACAGATCGCTGGTCTCAGGGAGTACCGCCATGCTTTTGCTCCGGCTGCTGGAGGACAAGGATATGTACGGGTACGAGATGATCGAAACATTGGAGCAGAAATCAAACAATGTTTTTACTTTGAAGGCGGGGACGCTGTATCCGCTGCTGCACTCTCTGGAGGAGAAGAACTATCTGACTTCCTATGAGAGCCCGGCCAACGGGAAGCTGCGCAAATATTACAGCATCACGAAGGAAGGCAGGAAGTATCTTAAGGCCAGGAAGGAAGAGTGGCAGGAATATCAGGCTGCGGTGCTCAATGTACTGTGGGTGGGGATGGCATGACGGAAAGACTACAGAAAACGCGTCATAGAGCGTTTCGGAACGGAGGTAACGATGGAAGAATTTATAAGAAATATTACGGAGCAGATCCGTTGTGTGAGGGCACGGGAAGCCGTGGCAAAGGAGCTGTCAGATCATATTCTGGACCAGGCGGCGGCTTATGAGAAGGACGGCGAGGAGCATGAAGCTGCGGTCGCACAGGCAGTCCGTGAGATGGGGGATCCCGTGGAGATCGGTGTAGAGCTGGACCGGATCCACAGGCCGCAGATGGATGTTAAGATGATCGTCATGGTGCTGTTGTTCAGTATCGGAGGGATGCTGCTGCAATACATAGTAGGAGGATATACGCCGATGGATGGGGTAAACGGCTCATCGGTATATCTGAGCCAGCTTGGAAGACAGGGCCTGATCCTGCTGGTATCTTTCGGTGTGATGGCAGGGATGTATTTTCTGGATTACAGTTTTATCGGGCGGTATGGTGAGGTGATCTACTGGGAGATGACCGTCGTCTTCTTCGTGATAAGGATGATGAGCAGGGAGGTAAACGGCAGGCATCCGGTCATGTTGATGCTGGTATACCTTTATATTCCGGTTTATGCGGGGCTGTTGTATCAGCTGCGCGGGAGAGGATACAGTGCGGTGATAAAGGGGATGGTAATACAGATTCTAACGGCTGGATTTGTATATTACCTGTCCGACATTCTGCATGCGGCCCTTGTGGTGTATTTGATACAGATGGTTCTGATGATCCTGGCGGTCTGCAGGGGCTGGTTCCAGGTAAATAAAAGGGATGCGGTCATCGTGATCGTGACTGTCCTTGTGATCATCCCGTTGGCCGTATGCCTGATCGTTCTGGTGACCAGCCCGCAGGAGGCAGTCAATTTCAGATTACACCGAATGCTCGCGTGGCTTCATCCCGAGGCGGATCCCTATGGTGCCGGATATACCTATGTGTGGATACGTGAGGGGTTATCGCAGGCAAAACTGATTGGCGCATATGATGGATTCTCCTTTGAGAGCGAGATCGTGTGGGCGATTCCACGGACAGACCCTTTTATTTTGATACAGATTATTTTTTCCTTTGGAATCCTGCCCGCGCTTCTGGTCATAGCAGCCTTTGCGGCGCTGGTCGTTCATGCATTCCGCATTGTAAAACGGCAGAAGAACCAGCTGGGTTATATGATATCGGCAGCCTGTTTTATGGTATTTCTGGACAACTGCGTGGAAGGGATTCTGATCAACACCGGCTGTTTTCCCGTGACAAGTGTGCAGCTTCCGTTTCTGTCTTATGGTGTGGGTTCAACGGTCACCTATGCAG
>OFFV01000432.1_pt1 | contig 33706 bp, 22 predicted proteins | sample 1521461 | NCBI WGS metagenome assembly OFFV01 (sample SAMEA3504120, study PRJEB24116) | mouse gut metagenome | biome: mouse gut; feature: mouse-associated habitat; material: faeces | place: Denmark | collected 2011 | reverse complement strand
TACACCGCGGGCATGCAGCCCCTGCACGAAGGCGAGCGCGCCGGGCCGGGCTTCCACCTCGTTGGCGTAGAAGGCGCGCATGCGCTCGAAGATCATGGCGAGCACGTCCTCGCTGCTGGCCCCCAGGCCGCACTGCTCGTGCAGGTAGGCGGAGGCCTCGGGCAGCGACATGCCCGGCAGAAAGCTGAACGCCACGGCCATAGCCGTACTCGCCGCGATCAGGAGCAGTCCCAACGCGTTGAGCCGTATGCCGTTGCTGCGGAATGCGCTGAAAAAACCGGGACCTACCTGCACGCCGAGCGCATAGACGAACAGCACCAGACCGAAGTTCTGCACGAAATCGAGAATCGTCGGGTCGACCGCCAGTCCGAAGTGTCCGGCCACGATACCGGTAAAAAATACGCATGTCACGCCGAGCGAAACGCCCCTGATGCGCAACTTGCCCAAAGCCAACCCCACGGCGCATATCAACGACAAGAGCGCAATGGAGGAGATGTCGACCTTGCCGTCGAACAATCCGTTAAAAAAATCCATAACTAACCTAACTTTATTCGTAAAGCCGAGCATATAAACGAGTGCCCGTCAGTGTGTAAGCGCAATCCCAACTGCGTGCATGCGCTGCCCGAGTGTCTTGCGGCACCGAATGTCGTAACGGCGAGAATATCGGAGCGCCCGGCAGCGTGCATGCGCAACCCGTGTGTCTTGCGGTACCGATCGCCGCAGCTACGGCTTGCGCCGTTGTACAATCCTGACCCTCCCTCTAAATCTCCCTCCTCGGAGGGAGACTTTTGTCGCGCGCCTTGCGCGCTCCGGGTGGAGCCGGCAAAGCAAATGCCGGATGTACAAGTGCGATACCGGCTAACCCCCAGACCTTTGCCGCTGCACCTGGCGAAACGGAGAAAAGGCCTGCGAGGCCGAAAGCCCGCTGCGCGCTACTTCAACCGCATCTCGTCGAGCAGATATCCTGCGCCGCCAATACGGTCGATGACGAACAGCACGTAGCGTATGTCGACGATGATGTTGCGGCACATATCTTCGTCGAACTCAACGTCGCTCATCGTCGACAGCCATGTCCTATCGAAATTGATGCCGATCAGCTCGCCGCGGCCGTTGAGAACGGGCGAGCCAGAGTTACCGCCAGTGGTATGGTTCGTCGCGATGAAGCATACGGGCACCGTGCGGCGCGAGTCGAGATCGATGCCCCAGCGGCCGTACTGCTTCGACGAGTATACGTCGCGCAGCGACTGCGGGATATCGTAGTCGTAGATATCGGGGTTGTCCTTGGCGATGATGCCCTCCAACGTGGTTTGCGGACGATGATACTCGCCGTCGGCATATTCGTATCCTGCGACCTTGCCGTAAGCCACCCGCAGCGTGAGGTTGGCATCGGGGAAGAAGGCGCGCTCGCGATCCCACTCCATAAGCGCCTTGACGTAGGGGCGGTACCAGCGTTCGATATCGGGCACGTTGCTCAGGTTGCGATAGGCATAGCGCGACGCATGCTCGTAGAGAGGCTCGGCAGCCGCATCAGCCGACGCATCGCCTCCGACAAGGCCGTCGAACGTCGTCATAGAGCTATTGTCGTAGATGTAATCGGCATAGGCCTCAGCACCGCCGTGTGCGGCAAATAACGCCGACAAAGCATCGGGCACCGTACCCTCGGGCGCCAGACGCACGAACTCGGACATCATGCGGCGGGCTATGGCGCGGTCGATGCCGGCATCGTAATTCTTATAGAACTCGGCGGCCACGGTGCGCTTGCGCTCGTGGTCGCGGGCCGTCATAGCGAAGCGTACCATTTGCGGCATCTCTATGGCGCGCAGCGTCTCGTTGAAAAGCTCGCGCAGGTAGTAGCCCGTGATATTGCGCTCGTAGGCGGCATGCAGCGAATCGAGCAGGAAGGCCTGCGAGGGGTTCTCGGCGGCGAAACGCGCCTCGTAAGCACGCTTCTTGTCGAGCGTTCCCAGACGCCTGATTCCGAGCACCTCGCCCTGCCACTTCTTCCACGCGTTGGCTATCGTGGCATGCTTGGCGGCATACTGTATGCGCACCTTGGCATCGCGCTGCTGCGCCTCGCGGATGATGTCCAGCCGCTCGGTGCGAAGGGCGATCTTGACCGGATCGGAGAGGTTGGCGATATAGTCGACGGCATCCGAAGTGATGTACTCCTGCGTGTTGCCCGGGAAACCGTATATCATCGTGAAGTCGCCCTCGCCGACACCGCGCGTCGATATCTCGAAGTGGCGCGCCGGACGATAAGGCACGTTGGCCTTGGAGTAGGCCGCAGGCTCGTTGTCGGGCGAAGCGTATATGCGGAACACCGAAAAGTCGCCAGTATGGCGCGGCCATATCCAGTTGTCGGTGTCGCCGCCGAACTTGCCTATCGACGAAGGCGGCGTGCCCACCAGACGCACGTCGTCGAATACGCGGTAGACGAACAGATATTGCTCGTTGCCGTAATACATCTGCTCGACGGCTGCGGCGTAGCCCTTGCCCTCGGCCTTGGCCGCGGCGACGATAGCCTCTGCACTCTCTCCGCCGGCAAGACGGTCGGTAATATCCTCCATTCTGACAAGTATGGCCACCTGCAAGCCCTTGCAAGGCAGCTCCCCGGAGCGCGACTTAGCCCAGTAGCCGTCGGTCAGATAGTCGTGGTCGACCGAAGAGAGCGCCTGTATGGCGTCGTAGCCGCAGTGATGATTGGTAAGCAGCAGTCCCTCAGGCGATACGATCTCGCCCGTGCAGCCTCCGTCGAACAACACGACGGCGTCTTTGAGCGATGCCTTGTTGATCGAATAGATATCCTCCGCCGTGAGACGGAATCCCTTAGAGCGCATATCCTTGATGCGCGACGAGATCAACGACGGCAGCCACATGCCCTTGTCGGCAACGGCCGTCGCGCCGACCGCTACGGTCAGCAATGCCAATAGAAGTGTTCTCTTTATCATAAGTTTCAAGGTTTATTCCGATATAAATTTTTCCAGCTCGCGGCAGAGGGCCTGTACGGGCAGACCCATGACGTTGTAGAACGAGCCCTCGATGCGCTCGATGCCGACGTAGCCGATCCACTCCTGAATGCCGTAGGCACCGGCCTTATCCAGCGGGCGATAGCGGTCGACATAATAGTCGATCTGCTCCGCGCTGAGGCGGGCGAAGCGCACGCGGCTCGTGGCGGAGAAGGTATGCCAGGCTGTGCTGCTGCGCAGCGTGACACCCGTAACGACGAGATGTTCGCGCCCCGACAGCCCGGCCAGCATGCGGCGCGCATGCTCCTCGTCGGAGGGTTTGCCCAGAACGGCATCGCCGGCCACCACCGTCGTATCGGCCGTAAGCAGTATGTCGCCCGCGGCAAGAGGATAGGGGTAGGACTCGCTTTTCAGACGCGATAGATAGGCCGCGACGGCATCGGAGGCGAGATCGGCCGGATAGCGCTCCTCGCATCCGAACGGCTCGGCCATGACATAGGGCAGTCCCGCGGCGGTCATCAGCTCGCGGCGGCGCGGAGAGTTGGAGGCCAGCAGCAGGCGGAAGGCCGCAAGTTTTTCATGCAACAACATATCGGTTTCGACTTAACGGTGCAAATATACTAATCGAAGATCAATCGACATCGAAAACTTCGACATAATGATCGCCGGCCGTAAACGGACGCCACGGCTTACGATCGCCCGCACCGTTGGGGTCGCCGTATTTCGCGAAGTCGGTCCACGCCTCGACCATGCGCTCGCTCAGCGCATAATCTCCGGCTGTGAACGGGCGCGGGCTGCGGTCGAGCGTATGGAACATATACCACAGCTCCGACGAGTGGAATGCGCCGGCCTGGTCGCCGGGCAGCGGCCGCGCAAAGAGATATTTGTATACTGGGCAGCTGCCGAGGCTGTCACGCGCCATGCAGAACGCGTCGATAGGCTCGTCCATGGGGCGGATGTCGCCAAAGGGCACGAGGCCCAGCTTGACCAACGCCTGGAAGCCGTTGCAAATGCCCAGCATGAGGCCGTCGCGCTCGTTGAGCAGGCGACGCACGGCCTGGGTGACCTCCGGGGCGCGGAAGAACGCCGTGATGAACTTGGCCGATCCGTCGGGCTCGTCGCCGCCGGAGAAACCGCCGGGGATCATGACGATCTGGCTGCGGTCGATGGCCTCGGCCAGGGCGCGCACGCTGTGGCCCACGGCCTCAGGGGAGAGGTTGTTGATGATGAGGATCTCGGGCACCGCTCCTGCGCGGCGGAACGCCTTGGCCGAGTCATACTCGCAGTTGTTGCCCGGGAACACCGGGATGATGACGCGAGGCTTGCCTGCGTTCTCGCCCAAAAGCTCCGGCCCGCAGTAGCGCGCCTTTGGGCCCTCAAGCCAGTTGAGCTGCGGGACTTGCGGTTGCGCGTCCTTCTCGGCAGCGGGGGTGCGATAGGGAAAGACCCCCTCCAGCGCCCCTTCCCACTGCTCCTGCAGCGGGGCCAGCTCTACGCGCTCGCCCTGGCAGGTCCACGCATACTCGCTGGTTGTGGCGCCCAGCCGGCGCAGGGTGACGCCCTGGGGCAGCGAGGCGAGGGCCTCTGGCAGGTCGCCGGCTGCCAGCTCCACCACAAAGGAGCCGTAGGCAGGGCCAAAGAGGTCGTCTGCGCCGATGCCCTCTGCCAGCTGGACGCCCAGCCCGTTGCCTACGCCCATCTTGAAGAGGGCCTCGGCCAGGCCGCCGTAGCCCGGGGTAGAGATAGCCAGCGCGTCGCCTGCGGCGGTGAGGGCCTCGATGGCGTTCGTGGCGCCGATAAGGGCCGCCGCCTCAGGGATGAGGCCGTCGGGGCGCTCCGGCTCGACGAGCACCAGCGGATGGCCGGCGCCCTTGAGCTCGGGGGAGACCACGCGGCTCACGCCGCCCAGGGCAGTGGCGAAGGAGACCAGCGTGGGCGGCACGTCGAGCTGCTCGAAGGAGCCGCTCATGGAATCTTTGCCGCCAATGGCGCCGATGCCTAAATCCAGCTGGGCTTCCAGGGCTCCCAACACGCTGGCCACAGGCTTGCCCCAGCGTTTGGGATCGTCGCGCAGGCGCTCGAAGTACTCCTGGAAGGTGAGGTAGGTGCGGCCGCGCGTAAAACCTGCGGCCACCAGGCGGCAGAGGCTCTCGGCCACGGCCAGATAGGCGCCGGCGTAAGGGTCTGCCGAAGAGATGAGCGGGTTGTAGCCCCAGGCCATGCCGGAGCAGGTGACAGTCTCGCCGTCCACCGGCAGCTTGGCCACCATGGCCATGGGTGCGGTGAGCTGGCGGGAGCCGCCAAAGGGCATGAGCACCGTGGCGGCGCCGATGGTGGAGTCGAAGCGCTCGGAGAGGCCCTTGTTGGAAGCCACGTTGAGGTTGGTGAGCACCGAGGCCAGGCGCTGGGCCAGGTTGTCGCCGCAGTCGATGCGTGCTGCGGCGGCTGCGTCGCCAGGGGCCTCTACATGGGCGTTCTGGTGCTTGGGCGCGCCGTTGGAGGCCAAGAACCCGCGGGCCACGTCGACGATGGCGTCGCCGCGCCACCTCATGGTGACCCGAGGCTCGGCGGTGACGGTGGCGATGGGCACTGCGCTCAGGTTCTCTTGGCGGGCCAGCTCGATGAAGGCATCCACGTCCTCGGGGGCCAGGGCTACCGCCATGCGCTCCTGGGACTCCGAGATGGCCAGCTCCGTGCCGTCCAGCCCCTCGTACTTCTTGGGCACGGCATCCAGGTCGATGTCCAGGCCGTCTGCCAGCTCGCCCACGGCCACGCTCACGCCGCCGGCGCCAAAGTCGTTGCAGCGCTTGATGAGCCTGCAGGCCTCGCCGCTGCGGAAGAGCCTTTGCAGCTTGCGCTCGATTGGCGCATTGCCCTTTTGCACCTCGGCGCCGCAGGTCTCGATGGACGACAGCGTATGGCTCTTGGAGGACCCGGTGGCGCCGCCAATGCCGTCGCGGCCGGTAGCCCCGCCCAAAAGCACCACCACATCGCCGGGGGCAGGCTCTTCTCGGCGCACGTGGTCTTGGGGCGTGGCGCCCACCACCGCGCCGATCTCCATGCGCTTGGCGGCATAGCCGGGATGGTAGAGCTCGGCCACCTGGCCGGTAGCCAGGCCGATCTGGTTGCCGTAGGACGAATAGCCCTGAGCCGCCGTGGTCACCAGCTTGCGTTGGGGCAGCTTGCCCGACAGGGTCTGGTCCACCGGCACGGTGGGATCGGCCGCGCCGGTCACGCGCATGGCCTGGTAGACATAGGAGCGGCCAGAGAGGTCGCGAATGGCCCCGCCGATGCAGGTGGCTGCGCCGCCAAAAGGCTCGATCTCGGTGGGGTGGTTATGAGTTTCATTCTTGAACAGGTAAAGCCAGTCTTCCTCATGGCCGTCCACGTCCACCTTGACCTTGACGGTGCAGGCATTGATCTCTTCGGACTCGTCCAGCCCCGTAAGGACTCCCTGGTCTTTGAGCCACTTGGCCCCGATGGTCCCCATGTCCATGAGGCACACCGGCTTGCCGGCGCGGCCCAGCGCCTCGCGCAGGCCCAGGTAGCGCTCGAAGGCCGCTTGCACGCGCGGGTCATCCGAGGTCACCTCGTCCAGCTGCGTCCCAAAGGTGGTGTGGCGGCAATGATCGGACCAATAGGTGTCGATCACGCGGATCTCGGTGATGGTGGGATCGCGTTCCTCGGTGCAGAAATACTCCTGGCAAAACTTGAGGTCGTCCAGGTCCATGGCCAAACCCCTGGTTGCCGAGAAGCCCGCCAACTGCTCCTCGCCCCACTGCCTGAAGCCTTCGAGCACCTCGACGGCTGCAGGCTCGGGGAACTCCACATGCAGCGTCGCCGGCGTCTCCAGCGTCGCTTCGCGGGCCTCCACCGGGTTGATGACGTACTCTTTGATGCGCTCCACGTCCTTCTGGCTGAGAGATCCTTCCAGCGCATAGACCGTCGCCGAGCGCACCTGCGGACGCTCGCCCTGGCTTACCAGCTGCACGCACTCCGCCGCGGAGTCAGCCCGCTGGTCGAACTGCCCCGGCAGATACTCCACCGCAAAGACGGCCGCATCGCCCAGGTCCGGTAGCTCAGGAGTGGCAATGTCGGTCTGAGGTTCCGAGAAGACCGTAGGCACGCAGGCTTCGAAGAGCTCCGGGGTTATGCCTTCAACATCGTAACGATTAAAGAGCCTGAGACCGGTGAGCGACTGGATCCCCAAGATGGATGAGAGCTCTTGGGCCAGAGCTTGCGCCTTACCGTCATAACCGGGCTTCTTCTCCACATAGACACGAGAGACCATGAACGACTTCCTTAAGGATAGGCGGTGGACAGGACCTACGAAGACCTTTGAAACCTTTGAAAACCTTTGAAAACCTTTGAAGACGTCCTTATTTTAAAGGTTCCTTGAGGCTTTGTTAGGCTGGCGCAAGCTCCCGCGAAACTTAGATAACAGTAAGGGGCGGTGCGCAGAGGCATGCTAGTGGGCGACACGTAGAGGCTCGATTGATAGGCGCTTTGGCACACTGGTTGGGTCTAGGGCCAAGAGGGGTAGATTCCGACAGGGTTGCCCTTTGGCTCCCTCTGGAAAGATGCTGCAATTGCAACATAAACAGGAAGCGAATGAAGCAAAATTCCAAAATATATGTATCGATCCCAATGAATGCTTGAAAGGGTATGGCGTGGGTTCGCAAGGAAAGGTTGGATTCCATGTGGCTGGCACTCGTGTTGTTACTGCCTTTTGCAGGCACCACATTAGGCTCTGCGTGCGTGTTCTTTCAAAAAGCTCAAACCAGCCCCTTTGTGGAGCGCTTGCTTAAGGGCTTTGCTGCCGGAGTGATGGTGGCAGCCTCTGTGTGGAGCCTACTCATCCCTGCTATGGACGAGTCCCAGGATATGGGGCAGCTGGCCTGGGTTCCTGCGGCGGTAGGTTTCACGCTGGGCATTCTTTTCTTGCTGCTGCTTGACCACATCATTCCTCATCTGCACTCCACTGGCGAGACAGAAGGCCTCAAAGTTGATCTTCCTAACTCTGTGATGCTGGCGCTGGCAGTCATCTTGCACAACATCCCCGAGGGCATGGCGGTAGGTGCTCTCTGCGCCGGATGGATCTCTGGAGCGGCGGATATTTCCTTATCGGCAGCTTTGGCCCTTTCCATAGGCATTGCCATTCAGAACTTCCCCGAGGGCGCCATTGTCTCCATGCCCCTCCGCAGCGATGGCATGGGACGCGGCAGATCCTTTTTGTGGGGCGTGTTCTCTGGCGCAGTGGAGCCTGTGGCTGCGGTGATAACCGTGCTGCTGGCAGACTTGATGATCCCCGTGCTACCTTATCTTTTGGGGTTCGCCGCAGGCGCTATGATGTATGTGGTGGTAGAAGAGCTCATCCCCGAGACTGCCGGCTCCAGCGAAGAAGGCCACTCCAACGGTGGAGTGCTGTTCTTTGCAGCGGGCTTTGTGCTCATGATGATTTTGGACGTGGCCTTAGGCTAAAGACCCTCTGGGTGCGAGCCGGTGGAACAAGCCGGTGGAAAGGGGAGGGTTTCTCGGCAGCCAGGAGCTGGCCGATCCTTTTTGATACCGCAGCTCCTTTGTGAATTGTGCACCTGGTGATAGGGGAGCGGGCCCCTCGGCTACAAACCCCCGGGGTATGCAAATATGCAAATGTGAGGGGCTTGGCTATGAGCACGATGATCTCGAGGATTCTTCGCAAAGAGGAAATCGGGTGCTTTGCCCCCTTTACCTGGAAGTTCTGGCGTGCCCTTTTCATCATGTTCTTCATCACGTGCCTGCTGGGGCACTGGCTTGAGATCCCTTACGTCAACTTTATGAGCCAGTTTGGCATCGTTTCTGACGATTATGCCGCCCTTATCGATCCCTGGTATGTGCCCTACTGGGTCTATGGCATCGGCGCTGTGGTGATGACCTGGATCATCGAGCCTATCAAAGAGAGCGTCATTGAGCACCGCAAAACCCCATGGGGTGCTCTGCTGGAGACCTTTTTGATCACAGTGGTGCTGGCGGCGATCTTGGAAACCGGCATTGGCTTGATAATCAACCAGCCCGATGCTGCCGGCGAGTTTCCCTTTTGGGACAACTCTCAGTTGCCGCTCAATATTTTGGGCCAAGGTTGGCTGGTAAACGACCTGGTCATTGGCGTGGTAGCCATGGTGTATGTGTGGATCCTCTATCCTGTGGTCTATCGCTGGTTGGAAGCACGTAAGCCTTGGATGGCGAACCTAATCTTGGCCGTGTGCGCCATTGGCCTCATTGCCTGCTGTATCGTCTCCTATGCAATCTAGGCGATAGGTGCTGCAAGGTTTGTCATCACGTGCAGACTGCAGCTTGCGAGGGCGATCGTGCAAGTGCGTGAAGGTGGCGCGAGCTGCTGAGTGCGCGAGCTGACGAGTGGGTACTCTTTTCATGCGAGAGGTAGTGGTGCATCCCTGGAAATTTATACTGCGTTAGTTACTACTATGTGTAACTAACGCAGTAGGATTTCTGAGGCACTGAGAAGCTTGTTTCCAAGTGCGGTGGTATTCGGTATTGAGAAGCATGTTGTCCACGTGCAGCGATATTGAGAAGCATGTTGCTCGCGCGAAGATGCGCACAGAATCGTGCTCCTCGCGCTTCATGTCGTTCAAGCGTCGGCGATGCCTACAAGGCAGCGATGCCTACAAGGCAGCAATGCCTGCATGGCAGTGCACTGCGCCGCTCAACCAGCACTTGCGCCTGCGTACGTCATCCTTCGCTTACCGTGGGATCCCCTCCGGCCACGTGGGAGGTAAAGTCCTGCGAGGCGTCAGAGTAGGGTGAAAGCCCCTGGTCCACACGCTCCATCATGGTGCGCCATGCAGGCTCGTTCACGGTTTCGTACCAGGTGCCGTTGACGTAGGAGGAGTTGGTGGGCTCCAAGCCAGAGTAGAGGTCCTGGGAGATGTTGAACCCGCGGAAGGCCATCATGAGGCGCAGTATGTCTACCACTGAGAAGTCCGTGGTGACAGAGCCTGCCAGGTCTCCCACCGAGGTCAGCATGGTCACAGGATTGGCGGCAAGCACCTTCTTCAAAATCGCGCCGATGACCATGCGCTGGTTGGCAGTGCGATAGTAGTCGCCACCGCCATAGGCGTCGTAGGCGTGGCGGCTGCGGCACAGGGCCAGCGCCTGGGCGCCGTTGATGGTTTGCTCGCCGGCTTTGAGGTGGAGGTCGGCCATGTCGTCGTCCAGGTCGATCTTGATGTTGACGTCTATGCCGCCGATCTTATCCACTATGCCCACGAACTCGTCGAAGTTGATCTCTGCATAGTGCGAGATGGGCACGCCGGCAAATTTGGACACCGTCTCCACCGTGAGCGGGGCGCCGCCCAGCGAGTAGGCGGCGTTGATCTTTTGCTGGCCGTAGCTGCCAATGGTCACCAAGGTGTCGCGCTCGATGGAGACCAAAGTCACGTGCTTGGTGGCAGGATCGATACGCGCCAAGATCATGGAGTCGGTGCGGTAGTTGGAGCTATCGGCGCCAAACTCTGCAGACTGGGCGCGCTCTGCAGACTTGTCGGTGCCCAAAAGCAGCATGTAAAACGGCTTGTCCAGCGGCGCAGGCGAGAGCACCTGCCGCAGCTCCGGAGAGACCCCCGAGCCCAGCTGGGCTTGGAGCGCGGCCACATAGACCACCAGCGCCACCAGGGCAGCTGCAAGCACTAGCCCCACGCCGGTCAATGTGCGGAAGGCAAGCTTTTTTCGGCTGCGGGCCTTTCTTTGGCGCACGTACCTGCTCGCCGACCGCTCGCGGCTCAGCGAAGAGGCGTCCTCATAGCTCATTGGGAGTCGAGACTTGCTTGCATGGCCGCGCGCCGAGCGCGAGCTGCGAGATTGCGGCGCGTAGGAGTCGCGGGCATAGGGATCGCGCGCGTAGGGGTCGCGAGAGGGTTGGTTGGCGGGTCTGCGACGGGTCACAGCGGTCCTTCCGGTGGGTTGGGCGCAAGAGCGCCGCGGTCGTTTAAGGAGCGTCATTCATTTTTACCCCGAGCCTCGCCCCGAGGCGTGCGACAGGGGCGCTCTCCCGGAGAATCCCATGGTAGCGCTCGCCTTCGTTGCCGAGAAACCCTTCCATCGCTCCATGAAAGCGCTGTGGCATCGTAATTTTCGCGTAAGCGTGGTTGGGGTGGTTGTTTTGGGTCCGGCTGGCCTATCATCGAAGGGATCGAGACCAAGGTTGCTGCCGGCGCAATCCCGTTGGCGCAGCCGTCTCTCTAACAACGTCGCTACTTCGGAGGTCGTCCATGCCTGACACGCCGCGTCCGCTGGTTGCCGTTTTGGATTTTGGCGCCCAATACGGGCAGCTCATCGCCCGCCGCATTCGTGATCTGCACGTCTACAGCGAGGTGTTTCCCTGTGACATCTCTGCAGCCGAGCTTGCTGCCATCGCCCCAGACGCCATCGTGCTTTCCGGCGGCCCCGCCTCAGTCTATGCAGAGGACGCACCCGACATGGACGCCGGCATCTTCGACCTGGACATCCCCATTCTGGGCTTTTGCTACGGCCACCAGATCATGGCCACCAAGCTGGGCGGCCAGGTGGGCCACTCCGAGGTGGGGGAGTACGGCCCCGCTCAGCTTTTGCGTCTGGGCAGCTCGCCTCTGCTCGATGGCACTCCCAATGAGGTGCAAACCGTCTGGATGAGCCATCGCGACTCGGTGGTGGAGGCCCCCGAAGGCTTCATGATCACTGCTAAAACCGAGAATTGCCCCGTCGCCGTTATGGAAAACCCTCGTCGCCGCTTCTTCTCCACCCAGTTCCATCCCGAGGTGCGCCATACCCAGTACGGCCAGCGCATCCTGCAAAACTTCCTCTTCGACATCTGCCATCTTGAGCCCTCCTGGACCATGGATAACATCGTCGAGGAGAAGGTGGCCGCCATCCGCGACCAGGTGGGCGACGCCAAGGTCATCCTGGCCCTCTCCGGCGGCGTCGACTCTGCTGTGGCCGCCGCCCTGGTCCATCGCGCCGTGGGCGACCAGCTCACCTGCGTCTTCGTGGATCACGGCCTGCTGCGCGCAGGCGAGCCCGAGAGCGTCGACCACGTCTTCCGCGAGGTCTTCAATATCCCCCTGGTCCACGTCCATGCCGAGGAGCGCTACGCCAAGCTTCTGGCCGGCGTCTGCGACCCCGAGGAGAAGCGCCGCATCATTGGCACCGAGTTCTGGAAGGTCTTCTTTGAGGAGGCCCAGAAGCTCGGCGACGTCAAATATCTTGCCCAGGGCACCATCTACCCCGACATCATCGAGAGCGGCGCCCGCAAGACCGGCGGCAAGGCTTCCACCATCAAGAGCCACCACAACCTCATCCCGTTCCCGCCCGGCGTGCATTTCGACCTCATCGAGCCCCTGGACCACTTCTTCAAGGATGAGGTCCGCGAGCTAGGCACCACCCTGGGCCTCCCCGACGAGATCGTCTACCGCCAGCCCTTCCCCGGCCCTGGCCTGGCCATCCGCATCATCGGCGATGTGACCCCAGAGAAGCTGGATATTCTCAAAGGTGCCGATAAGATCGTCCGCCAAGAGCTGGATGCCTACAATGCCAGGCTCTTCGAGGAGACCGGCGAGCGCAACTCCGAGCACTCCTGCTGGCAGTACTTCGCCGTGCTGCCCGACATTCGCTCTGTGGGCGTCATGGGAGACGAGCGCACCTACCAGCGTCCTGTGATCCTGCGCGCCGTGGAGTCCAGCGATGCCATGACCGCCGACTGGGCCAAGCTTCCATACGAGGTACTGGGCACCATCTCCAAGCGCATCGTGGACGAGGTCCCCGGCATCAACCGCGTGGTCTACGACATCACGTCCAAGCCCCCCGCGACCATCGAGTGGGAGTAACGGTAAGCCTTTTGCGAACTGCGATACTTCACTACAAAAGAAAAGGTTTCAACAAGTCAGATAGGTTGAGAAGTGACACTCTGTAACGTTTGAAAGCGTATAAAACGGGATAATTCGTACTGAATTATGTATCAGCACAGATAGTCCAAGACCGACGAATTATCTCTACATGAGTCTCGCGCCTCTTAAAGAAAGAGATGCGAGACTCATCGCGTTTGATAAGGGGTGAAAGGATTCAACGCCTACATTTGACATGCCATGTGCCCTTCTTTGCACATCAAATGTAGTGTTCGTAGCCTAGTTCGCGTCTCACCACCTCCTACGACAAAGTCCCTGCACGAGAATTTAGCTGCGAGTCCTGAAATCGAGACTAATCTCCGAACGATCTCCGAACGACATATTCCTCAGCAGAAACACTCCTTCCTACAAGTTTGCGCTCGCCGAGAGTCTATTCGACCAAGTACGCAAAAAATGTCAGTCTGACTCCCTTGGAGAAGCTAGTCGGGCCCTATGCGTTCCACATGGTGGAGCGCACCTGAAAGGTGTCCCTTCGGTAATCAACCTATAGAGTGAGTACATGAGTGCCTGCGTGAGAAATGCCAATGCGGCACTAATACCCAAGACACGCTCACCGATGAAGCGCTGCACCCCAACAACAATGTGCGACCGCTTTCACACAGTGAATCAGGGTGATGTGTTCGTGAAGCTCTTCAAGAAGAACTCCAAGAGGGACTTCAAGCGTAATAACCAAGCTAATGAAGTGGTGCGCCCACACAGTCCCTGCAGGTAGTCAACATCGTCGCCAAGAAAGAGTCGTATTGCTCCTTGTGGAGATCGCTTGGTAGACTGGTGTGAGTTTTGATCTTCTCGATCCCTCCTACGATGAGCCAATAGGCCTCATTGTTGTTAGTGGCAAAGAGAATTATTGCCGTGACATAGCCTCCGTGGGAGATATACTCAATGACTGTCAGAAACCTATACATGTGCATCGGCACTGAGGTAGCCATGACATCAGCGATCCTATATGACGTAACTCACTTCCTGCCGTACTCGCTCGACCAAGTAATGTCCAACATCAGCTTTGACGGTATCTGGGATCTTGTCTTGGTCTACCCCGACCGTAGCAGGTGTAAAGACGGCAAATTCTTCTGCATCCTGTGAGAAGGTAGATCGGGCGCCTATTCCATAGGAACGAGTGACTTGTAACGAGCTACCGCTCACCTAGGGAACCGATCATCGAATAGACGAGTGCAAACTCCAAGGCGCACTGGGGGAGAGTTCCTATTGTGCGCTTACCCAAGGATGAGGTGGCATTCTTCGGTGCCAAGCGGGACGCTGAGCAGCACGAGGTACAACTTTCAGGGTGGATGGGGTCGCTATAGAAGCCTTCTCCATTTATGATTAGATTAGAGCGCCGAGCGATTCGTGGTGGACATGGTGAGCATCAGCACGGGCACCCTTTAGCCCGAGTTTACCTCGTTACCGTCGGAAGGCGGCCAGATCTTCGACCTCGGCTGCGGCAACGACTTGCTTGCTTTTACGAGAACCGACTTAAAGGTTGGCATCATGGACGGCAGCACCGCCCATTTGCAAGGTCATTTGCGCGCTCATAGGATTTTCAGTCACTCATGCTAGCATCGATGACTTTGAACTTAAACTTCCTTACGACGGCATCTGTACCTGTAGATTTATGCTTCACATCCCGTTGGTAGATATCAGTGATTTTAAGAGGAATGTCACCACGCTCAGACTCGGCGATACCTCCTGATTGCGATATCTTCGAGTGTATGTGTTATGGCCGCTGATTCACCGACAGGGATGATGGCCCCTTCGAGCGTTGGTTGCGACTGTCAGAGAGTTGGGTTTAAGCAGCTTCGAGACCGCTTCCGTTGTTCATTTCGGATGAGCACAAAAGATGAGGATCAATGCTTGGCTGTAAAAATATAAAACTAGTGATATGACTATAACCATTAGGCGCCTGCAGATGCGCTGTTTCAATTGTCAACATCATCCTGCTTATCGGCAGGTGAATTATTAGGTTGTGGGATTTAAATATCTCCTTCGCAAACATCAGATATTGTAGTATATGCATTTTCATCAGAAAATTGATTTTCCTCGGTAACGGTTTGAGTATCGTAAGAAAGAGAGGCTTGTTGTATGTGTGCAGCCGCATTAACCATTGCTTGTGCTGTTCGAAGGGCTGGCTCGGGCACCTCAAAGTGAGGGTATTGGATTGATGAGGCGAAACTTGGCAAGGAAGAGCTTAGAGTTTTCTGTAGTTTGCTTATCGAGTTTCGATAGGGAATCATGTTCTCTGCCAACCGGGAGTAAGCCGCCTGGTTCCTAGCGATAGCCTCCTGAAGCGGGGCTAGAGTGCGCTGCCAATCCTGATACATGTCGGTATAAGCCTGAGCTAGGCTGAGCAGTGTTTCCCTGGCGCCACTTGCTTTTTGCGAGGGATAGCTAACGTTGTTTAGGCTGTTATTAATGAAATTATATACATCACGGTTGACCTTGCCAAGCAGCGAGACGGCTTTCCTGTAGTCGCTCGAGCTCATGGTGCGGAAGTGCATTACGGCATTACGATAACTTCTAATTTGATCAAAAGATTGTTTCGCAGAAACAAGCGAATCGTCAAAAAGACCGTCCCAGATAGTCTTTTCCCTGTATTCCCCGAGACGCCCGAGGAGGATATCTTTTCTGATGTAATTGGTATCGGCGCTTTTTTGGACTGCTTTCACGAATTTGTGATCGGTGAAGAGTCTCTCGCCAAGCTTCTCGAGCGAAAGGTCCTCGAGAGAGGTGGCAACATCATTGTTAAAATTATTCTTATCAGCACAGAGCGCGATGGTGACAGCCATCCTTATTCCACGTTCAAACTCAAGAAACCTGGGATAGAGCTTTGTGCACAGTACTTCAGATGCCTCGTCTCGTAGGCATTTGATCAAGCGTTTGGACTCACTCTTGTTCTTTTCCTGAGCGAGTATTTGATCACGATAGTCAGCAAGAGTTATCGCAGACCGAATGGTTCTCTTCTCCATGCTGGCAGTGACGACGTAAAGATTCCGCTCTCCGTATTGCCCGATATGGTATCCAGCTGAAGGCGGAAGTTTGATCCGCTCGATCAGACCCTTGCCCGCATTGCCATTAACAAGAAAGATGAGTCGCATCATCACTGCTCATCTCCGTTGATCTGAGCTTGTAGACCTCCGTCTGAGTATTCGCTTCTTGCCTCCGCAATAGATCTTTGCTGTGCCTCTTCTAATGTCATTCCGCTTACATCGTGCTTCATGATGTAGTTACCGGCGATGATGCCATGCTCGATTTCTGATGCGTCAGCAATTTCTTTTGCAGCCGCAGCCTTTGCTTGGACGATGGCGTCATCAATTTTATTATCGCCCTTTACCTCTATGAGCTCGACCTTGTCGTCGCTCTTCCTTACGAAGAAGTCTGGGTAGTAGTTCCTGATGATGTGTGATTCGGGGTCGACATACTGGATGGTGAGACCGGACTGCCCATTAGTGAACATGCCGGTGAAATAGACTTCAGCTATATCCTCATTAGAATTGACAAGTTGGTTGAATAGTTCCTTCTCAGGCTTCGAGTCGAAGCAGTAGGTGTCGGCATGGAAGCTCTTAACGTCCAGGTTGTCGTACTTGGCGTCTCCCTGCTTGGCAACAAGGGAAGGCGAAGCGGAAAACTCGTACCACTCCGAGTCCTTCGGCGGTTTCAGTAGACTTACCTCAATAGGGACACTCTTCTTTTTTACGTTCACACGGAAGAGATGGTCGAAGATTCGGGGGACAAGTACGTCGGTGATGATTTCATTATGCTTGTTCACATAGGAGAGTACCTTTTCGGTACTCTCGGTGGACTCTTTGAGCAGTCTTTCTATGCTGAGGCAAGAGACCTCTGGTCCTAGCAGGCGTGCGAGCTCGCCTACAAGCGTCATCTGGGAGTATTTCATCTGGCCCTGGTCGAGTTCCGCATCGATCTCCTTGATACTCACATCTCGCGCTATGTCGGCCTTCTCATGTACGTGCGCTTCATAAGGCCCCAAGTTGATTGTGTCAAGTCCGAAATCGATGCTGCCCTCGTCGTCGCGGCGCTCCAACGAATAGCTGCGTTGGATCCGCGAGAGTTTTACCTTCCGCTCGGGTAGGACCATTCGTACGCGCCAAACCTTCTTATCGGGTTTCGCTCCCTTGAGGCCGTCAATGGACATATTGAAATTTTCATTCAGTTCGGTGTCGAGCGTGTCGAAGTTGGCTTGGGAGAGATAGACGGTTGCTCGCTGCTGCGTTGTGTCTATCTGACGCAAACACCGCATTGTGGCCTGCAGGACGAAGATCTTTGACTTCGGCTCGCGGTCGAGGGCCACCCCGAAGAGGGAACGGCAGTTCCAACCCTCGCGGCCTTTGCCCACGAGGATGATGAACTGCTTGTCGTTGCCACCGGCGTTCGGGTTATCCAGGTTATTGAAGATGTGTATGTCTTCGGCCTTGGTCTGCTTGGGATCGCCCGTATTCACGAGAATCTTGTCCGAGTCAATTCCGAGGTCGGCAAGAATACGCTCGACTGCAGGTAGGATCTCGCTTTGAACTTCTTCGATTCTACTCGCGAAGATGGCAAGCTTTGGTAGAAGGCCTTCATGCTTGGTTTCTCCGTAAGTCTTCCAGAAGTCAGTGATGGCCTGCCTCAGGAACTCCTCGCTTCTCACATGCTCGTATCCCAAGACTCTCGCCCTTTTGAGATAGCCCTTGTTGATGGCCTCGGAGAGCCCGTAGACATAGAGTACGTCGGGAAGCACTTTGTTCTGCACATAGGGTGTACCGGTATAGTTAAAGCACGCAACAACGCGGGACCCTTTCTCTACAAGTGCGTCATCGAGCATATTTATAGTTCTTCTCAGACTGTTCTCGCTCATCTTATCAGAGAGTGATTTCTTAAGATCACTTCCGAAGAGGTGATGGGCTTCGTCAACATATACGCCGACTTGCTTGAGGCGGCAGAGCTTCGCGAATCTCTGGTTAGACATGAGGTCGGCATCATTCTGAGCGTCATCGGCATCATCTCCGTACACAGTCGATAACAAACCGGACGGCATGGTGAAGAACCTTTCCGTCGGGGTTACCTCTTTGCGCCGCTTCTTGACGAGAATCTTTTGGTCGTTGGCAATGATGAGGTTGAAATCCGAGTCATCGAGTGTATGCAGTGTGACGCCAGTATCCTCCAGAAAGTGCACGCGCAGGTTCTGGTCGATAACGCTCACGTACTCAGGCGGTACGACGAGCGACTTGTCGAAGGTCGGAATCTCCTTGAGCGACTGCAGTACGGTCTTGTCGGGTGCGAAAACGAGAGCGTTGTGACAAAATCTCTCATCTTTAGGAAACTTATTCGCGAGGAGGAACTCGTAGAAGATGCACGTCCCCATAAGGATGGTCTTGCCGAGCCCCATGGTGAGGGCGAATATGTAGTTGGGATAGCTCTCGGAGACGTCGCGCATCTGCCGGAAAAGTTTCTCCGTCTGCTTCTCGGCTCCCATGTCAAAGAGCGTTGCCTGCCCGCGCGAGTAACGGGTGTCATCCTCGAAGACCCGTCGCCTCTTGCGCCAGTCATCGAAGATTTTGTACATCGGTTCGTTGTTTAGGAACTCCTTGACGAACACGTACATCTCGAAGGCCTCGAACTGCGGCGGCCGCAGGAACGCCTCGGACCTCACTGACCGGTCGTTGTAGTCAAGCAACTTGAGTGTCATGCGCTTGTACCTACTTCGGATAGCATTCTTGTGGTCCAGGTAGTAGTATCGTAGCTGCTCGTAGAAAGCCCACTGTTCCTCGTATCTCTGGACCATGGCTACGCACCCACTTCGACTTCGAGGGATTCAGAGAGCACGTCGGTGATTTTCACTTTGATGCACCTTGCATCCTCGGGCACATCGTAGGAACCTGCAACGAGTCCGTTTTTCTCCGGAATGTCGATGACGGTCGGCTCCATGACCGCGCCGTCATAGTTCCAGTCCACCATCACAGACTCCACGAGTTCGCGCCAGTCTTCCACAGCCTCCTTTTGCATACTGAGTTTCTGCAACAGGTTCATCGGATAGAACGACTTGATAACGAGCTTCCCGCCTTTGACAACAACGTTAGCCTCGGCCTCCCGCTTGAATTCGAGAGACCTCTTGTCCTGGAGGATGTCGACGATCTCGACATCGATCTTGTACTCGTCGAGCTCTGCTTCGAAGGCTGCCTTTAGATCCGGCTCGTGCCCCATGCAGACGAGAGTGATGTGATCCACGGCCTGGTTGGGATTCTCTCTCCTGCGGGAATCATAGACGTTATAGGGCAGATCGGCGACGAGTCCCTCAAGATCGGAGCGCGTTGCAATGCGATTTGTGGGAAGGATCTTGACCATGCGGCCATCGAGCTCACCATCAAAGCACGAACCGGAAGAAAGCGGCTGAATATCAAGTGCTTGGACGAGAAGATCCTTAGCTTCGACCGGGTTGCGGAAAAATCGTAATTGTTCACGTTGTAGACCTCGAAAGCAAGGTACTTGTCATTGCTGTCGGCTTGCTGGTTTAGCTCCTTCGCAACGCTGAGAAGCCGCCTAGTCGTGGTCTGGATTGATCCTAGGTTGATGTCGGCGCCAATGAAGCGGCGCCCGAGCTTCATAGCCACAGCTTGGGTAGTACCGCTGCCCATGAAACAGTCGAGAACCAAATCGCCTGGATTAGAGGCTATAGAGATAATCCGTTCTAGTAGTGCCTCTGGCTTTTGAGTAGGATAACCTGTTTGGTTCTTAGACTGCGAGTTGGTTGTATTGATGTCAGTCCAAACATCGTCGGCGATGACCCCCTTTGCCTCGTCAAGATAATGCTTTATCCGGGGAGTTCCATTTGAAGTTAAGTAGAGCAAATTACTTGCACGTAGTTCTTCGACTGTTTTGGGACTTACATCGCCGAGGTTCGAGTCTTTAAACTTACGACCGTCTGGGTCCTCATGAGAGTATCTAGCAAGCATGTCGTCAGAAAGGGGCAAGTAGAATGGGTTATAGGTAAAGAATCCTTGTACGGCGCGTTTTGAGTAATACAGAATATCCGCATGACTTCTGCCAAGCGAACTCTTCCCCTTATAGCCGCTTGAGGTCATGGCGCGCCACGAGATGTCAGCCTGAAAGTTGTTGGGGCCAAACACCTCATCAAGAATGGCACGGAGGTGATGTGATTGGCGCCAATCACAATGCAGAAAAATACTGCCAGTATCAGAGAGGAGCTCACGAAGGAGAATTAGGCGTTCATACATGAATTGAAGATACTCGTCGCTATTCCAAATATCTCCGTATTGTTTTTCTTCGAAGGCGCTTTGATCACCTTCCAGCTTTTTGCCACGAAGTTTAATCTTTTTCTTGTAGTCGGCCTTCGAGTCGAATGGCGGGTCGATGTAGATGAGATCGACCTTCCCGCGGTAGCTCTTGAGCAGATGGCTCATAACCTGCAGATTATCGCCCCAGTAGATCTCATTCATCCAAGGTTTGCCATCGGGACCGATGCTTGGGTCTCCGTAACTCTCGCGCAACTGGGCGGGATAAAACTGCGTCGAGCGGTACGGCCGTTTGCCAGTCCACCTCAACTCGGGGTAGCCCTTGATAACAGGTTCAGGATCGAATGTGAATTGCTGTCCCGCTCCGTTGTTTTCTTGTGCCATGTTGCATGCTGCCTTTCATCTAATACTTGCAATAAAAGCGGAAGTCGCAGTTCTCGCAGAGCCGCCCGTTAGTGGCGCGGGCTCCATATTCTTTCTGTATTATCTTGTGAGCCACCTCATCGAACTCTTGGGTGACGGAATCTATTGAATCCTCGTCGTGTGAGAACGTGATTTCGGGGTTTCCAGCCTCTTCACCGGTGTAGTAGAGACGCATCCTTCCTACTTTCCGGCCTGTTTTCTCCTCAATGAGGTGGGCGTAGAGCATAAGCTGCTTGCGGTAAGTCTCGAGTTCTTCGTAATCGTGATTGACATCTGGTTTCCTCTCGCTCTTGAAATCCACCACGTCCACGGTGTCGCCATCACCCTCCACGAGATCGACAGTACCATGGATGATGTAGTCGGACTTGGATAGGCCAATCTCGACTTCGGCCTCTATGATGTCGTCCCAACGCCCTTGTCTGCGCTCGACATAGTGCCGCACCTGCCTCTGAGCTGCTTTTATAACGACGTCGCTGAGGTATGCATGCTGTGCCTTGGAAAGTGTACTGTAGTTTGCCAGGAGCCAGGAGTCCGTGTTCTCAGCTGTGATTGTGTCAGTCTCGCCACGTAATGCCGCACGGTGCGCGTCCTCAATGGTCTGGTGGACGAGCTGACCGAAGAGAGTTGCAGCTGTTCGTACGGGCGTGAACTCAAGGTCCCGATAAAACTTATATTGCACCGAACATCCTTCGTAGAGTGAGATGTCGGTGGTGAACGAGAAGGAGGGTTTGAGATCAGTCTCCTTTACAGCCTGGAACCTGAAAGCCTCATATGGGAACGTGGCAGCGTTTACACTCGGGAGCTGTTCGTAGGGCTCTTCGAACGCCTTGCCGATGCGCCGTGAGGTCTCGGGGTGAGTGAGGAGTAGGAGATCCTGGGCGCGTGAAAAAGCCGTGTAGTACAGGCGCCAGAAATCGAACCATTTTATGTCCTCGGCAGGCTCGAAGCTCTCTCGACTTCCGTAGCGGTCCTTGAGCTGCTGCAACGCGTCATCAGGTGTTTTTCTCGGCGTATCGTAGAGAGAATCAACGATTACGACAGGAAATTCCATGCCTTTCGACTGATGAATGGTGAGGAAAGGCACGCAGCCACTAGGAACGTACTCTGTCTCGTCCTCGTACTCGTTAATACCTCCTGCACGGAGGAATCGGAAGTATGTGTTGAAGAAGTGCTCGACAATCGAGTTAATGCGGTCGATGGTGAGGATGTTCACACGCTGGAGATACTCATACTTTCCTGTGATGCCCACGAGCTTGGAGAGGTTTCGTACGGCTCGTTGGTCATGCACTCCGGTGTTCAACGGAGTGTCAAGAATGGAGCGGAAAGGTTCGAACTCGAAAAGCTGGTAAATGAGGCTAGAAAGATTGTAATCCGTGTTCTCCATGAGTCGGTAGTGCGCCCGACCTCGTGTTGCGATCCATCGCCTGAGTTCGGCATTCTCGTCCTTGCTGAGAAGTTCATTGGCTTGCATGATGCAACTCGCGTAGTAGTGCATCGTGCCTTCGTCCAAGAAGGGAAACTGGCCTTGCTGCAGCTTCTCTACATAACGGGGGAAGAGCAGGAGCAGGATGCCAAAAATCAGTCTCACCTCGTCGCGGCCGAAGAATTCGTTCGACCGCGGAGAGTAGACGTTGATGCCGCGCTCCTCGAACCTGTCGGCGAGCATTCGGGCGTTAGCATGCTTCACGGAGCGAAAGAGGAACGCAATCTGGTTATAGTCTTTTATGCAGCCATGCTCCTTTAGCCCTAGAATAAGATCGCACACGGCGTCGGGCCAGTCGTCCATGTCTGCGTCGACCTTAGCAACAGTCTCAGTCTTCCCATTGGCTGCGCGCTGTGCGACGATCTGCTTCTCGAAGCGGTATTTTCCCCAGTCGAAACGGAACCGTGGCCCTGCGGTGTGCTCCATCCACTCATTGTAGAATGAGACGATCCCGGGATCCGAACGATAGTTTTTTGTCAGGTCGATCCTTAAACACGAGACGAAGTGTTCGGGAAATTCGAGGATGTTTCGCACAGTTGCGCCACGGAAACGGTAGAGAGCTTGGTCATCGTCGCCAACCACACAGACATTCCCGGTCTTCTCCGCAAGTAGGAGTGTAAGTCGTTCCTGGATAAAATTTGTATCCTGGTACTCGTCGATCATCACATAACGTATTTGATTGTTAACCGCTGCAAGAACGCAGGGATGATATTCGAGCAAATGCAATGCTTCGAGCTGGATGTGCGCAAAATCGAGCCAATTGCATTCAGTCAACAGGTCGTTGTACTCTTCGATGACCTCTGCGCATGCAATAACGGCGACATCGTTACTCGCAAACATGGCTTCGACGTCAAGTAGCTCTTCAGTTGCCGCGTTTGAAACAGAACAGATTTTCTCGCAGATGTCCCAAGACCTAGTTCGTTGCAAGGGAAAGTCAGCAAAGTGTGGGAGCTTCTTGAACCTGCTCCAGAGATTTTGGTAGACGAGGTATTGCTGGTCGAAGGAGTCTGCGATGCGGTAGTTCCTTCGGACATTGGAGAACTCGATGTGCTCTTTGATGAGTCTGAGACAGATGGAGTGAAAAGTTCCGATATACATCTCCTCAGGATCGAAATCGACACCGTGGTTTTCGAGCTCACTTGATATGCGGGTGATAAGCTCCTTGGCAGCCTTCTCGGTGAAGGTTGCGACGAGAATGCTCGAGGGTTCGACATGCTTCTCCAGAATGAGATAGGCCACGCGCTTGACGATCGTGAAAGTCTTTCCTGTTCCGGGGCCAGCAGTGATGAGCACGGGTCCCTCGGTCGTAGTGATGGCACGACGTTGCTCGTCGTTTGCATTCCCGTAGTCGAAATCAGTATTCATGAGTGTCTACTCGTTCCGTGATTGGATGATGTCAAACGCCGCGCGATTAATAATTCATGAGATGGCGACAGGTCAATGGGTTTCTACGCTGTCGAAATAAGCCATCCGCTAGTCCTCCTCTAGGCGCTTTTTGATGAGGTACATCTTCACAAACGACGTGAGGTTCATGCCCACTTCCGTCTTGGCCGCGTCGTGGAGATACCTCGACACATGCGTAGTCGTTAGTGCGTCCTCAGAGCCGACGAGCTGGGACTGTATTTCCAATCGGATTGCACCGGAATTGATGGGTTCCAAGTATTTCATATGCGGCTCTTAGGATACTTAATGTAGTGCACATGTATCAAATCCTAACAGAACGTAGCGTTCGGGCTGCGATCTACAGACGAGTGACGAAAGATGATTCGATAAAGTCCTTTGGTGCGCGCTTATCTTCGTAGACGAATGGTACATTCATTGAAATGCGGCAGTACACCCTTTTCAGTTAGAACGGCTATGTCATGAAGACCCGGAGGGCATGCCGAACACAACTTGCCCAATGCACCTAACGTTGGAGCAGTTAAGAGGAGGCGAGATAAGATCAGCGCAAGACGCATCAGAAGAAGCTGATCGTGATGGGGGACGATGCCATGGGAGAGGTGGTTGGAGGGATACATTCGCATCCGAGAGGAGATTTGGGACGTTGTAATCGAGTTTGCGTATGATGATCGCTTCTGAGAGACGACCTTCTTTTCTGCCACAAAGGTGTACAGTCTGGAAAACGTGATCGGCCGTGTTGCCGGGAGCGTCAAGGTTTGCTTTTCGTGCGATATGGCCGATACCCTTGAGTTCTGGAGGATATCGTATATATGTCAAGGATGCATCTACTAGTTCGTGATCTAATCACTAGCAAGAAGGAAGGCAAGTTGGTTAGAAGGTTATGCCAACAGTAAACTTGATATGACTTCCCTTATCTTAGTTGGGAGCCTCTGCTTCCCAAGAGAATCTCAGCGGTCGGAGTAAGGTTTCGTCGCCACCTCCTAAGCCAGAGGCTACTGTCAATGGGTCTTTGTAATTATGGGTCGCAAGCTACTAATAACCTTTAACCATTTGTGAGTCAGCTCTGAGAAATCCTTTGAGGCTACCTCTCCGTAGTGGGCCTTAGGAGAGGTGACGAAGCGATACCTTGCCACCTAACAGGCCACCGTGGAGGGCTCGCGTCCCAGCTCGGAGGCGATCTGTCTGCAAGACTTGCCCCTGTCGAGTATCTGCTCTATTTGGTTGCGCTCGTGACGGGTAAGTCTGACGTAGCTTCTGTGCTCGGTAGGCCTTCTGCCCTTCTTTTTCATAGCTGCTCCTTCCCGAAGGCCGACTCGATGGGTCTTTAGGAAGGAGCTTGCTCGAACTCATCGCTACATGTGTCGCTGAGTTTGGCCAGTGTTTTGTTAAAGTCGGGAATCTAGGAGGATATGTCACACTCCGATCTTAGGCAGGCAACGTAGTTCATCTGAGCGATAACGTTTATAATTACTACTTGATTAACTACGCCTGCTACGCGTGGCACAAGGGGATAGCCAAACAATGAAAATCACGTCCATCAGCATAAGCAACCACAGTAGGATTTCCGACTGCACCATTGATGTTAGAGACAACTTGATACTGGTAGGAGCAAATGGCAGCGGGAAAAGCTCAATCATAAGATGCATAGATCTAGCGCTTGGCAAGACGGTGCAACAGTTATACTACTCTATCGACAAATCCGACTTCAAAGAAGAGGGTCAACCTTTTGCCGTTGAGGTCAAGCTAGAGGGGCTGAGCAAAGATGAGTTGTCGTCTTTCCCAGATGAATATGATGTACTTGACAATTCATTGACTGTTCGTATGGAAGCTATTCTGAATAAGGAAGATCTCGCAATCAGACGCTATTTTCCAAAAGGCGCTGGCGATAATAATTTGAAGAGAAAGCAGCTTGAGAGCATCGGATGGAGTATGGTTCCTTCTGATTTTTCAACTACGCAGCTTGAGCCAGGCAGGAAGACCATTGTTGATGACTATCTCAAAGCAGTAGATGCCTCTGGAGACGTTTCGAAATTGTCTGATGCCATCAATTCTCTCAGTGATGCAATTGACAGCTCAAGCGCCTTCAATGAAGCATTGCGCTCCCTGGCAAATCAGCTTGATCCCGTGATCGATGGGGGCATTACGGCAAATAAGCTTCACTTTGTCCCCGAAGCTGCTATCAATGGAAACCTTCTGGATAATGTTCGACTTCAGATACAGGGCAGGTCTGGACTTGCTCGCGAGGCGACAGAGCAGTCTGATGGCACCAAAGCTCTTATTGCCTTTTCCATCTTTAGCCTACTTAATTCAGGCGGCATGATTGCCATTGATGAGCCAGAAACCCACTTGCACCCATCGGCCCAGAGAAACTTGATACGCATTCTGAAGAACACTGGACGGCAGCTTATAGTAGCCACGCACTCCGGAGTCGTAGCTGGCGAGTTCGAGCCAGACAATATCGCAGTTACTCACGACGGGGTTTCACCTGTACAACCAAGTCGGGGATTCCTTACAGGCAAAAAAGACCAGGCAACTCTCGCTAGGTGGTGGATAAGCAGTAAGATCGAACTTCTGACGGCTAAGCAGATTATCGCAGTCGAGGGGCAGTCGGACAGAATGGTGCTTGAAGAGGCCGCAGAAAAGATGGGGTACCACCTCGAAAGGGACGGTATTGAGATCCTCGAAGCCGGTGGGTGCCAAGAAATGCTGCACGTATTAGATATCTTTGGGGAAAGGGGATTCGGCCTCAGAGTCAACATTTTGATTGATGAGGATGACGGAAGATATCTAGGCAAACTGGCGAAGAGACTTGATGTCACGGTTGATAGCCTCGCAGAGAAATCTGTCTTTGTATCAAGAAAAGATCTTGAAGACGAGTATGTTTCAGCTATTGGGGCGGACAGGTTATGGAATGCAATGCGCGATTCGAATTTGTTTACTAGAAACATGCTAAAAAATTGCCAGATTGCACCTGGCGCTTCGGTGCCAATTGAGCAAGACCTGGCAGAGTATTGTCGATCCAACAAAATCATATCTGCTGTAGTTGCTTGCAGAGTATTTGACAAAGATACCGCGGAGAAAGTGTCAAGTGTTGTCGAGGTGCTCCGAAATGCAAGCTAGCACGTTTGAGGTTACCTGGGAACAACAGGAGATTTTCGATTACGAACCTTATGGCATGGTGATTACTGCGCCTGCTGGGTGCGGTAAAACTGAAGCACTCGCCTATAGAGCCAAAGGGCTCCTTGAGCGTTATGATTTTGGAGGAAACGGTAGAAGGCTGCTTATCACCTCCTTCACTAATCAGGCGAAGGACAACATTAGCGAGCGGCTTAAGAAGTACATCGGTACGCAGGTACTAAGAGAGCATGTCACTGTATGCAATTTTCACGGTCTAGCCTCTCGAATTATTAAGGCACATGGCCAACTCATAGGTATCGGGAGTGATTGGACTCTTGCAAATACTGACTGGGTGGGAAGAGAGCTTCGTGCTAGTGGATACGGATGGAATGACACGAGCCAGGCTGGGCAGGTTCTACGTGATGCAAAACTGATGTGTCTGACCGATGACGACATAATTAAATATCTTGAAGGCGTTGCTGGGCAAGTTGGGAAAATTGCTCGCACGATTGAGAAAAAGCGCATCAGCGAAAAGATGATTTCCTACGATGATCAAATTAGAGTTGCACTATGGCTTCTAAGTGATCATAGGGTGGCCGATCTCTACAGCAATCATTTCTTCGCTGCACTGGTTGACGAGTTTCAGGATCTGACTCCTCAACAACTGAGGTTCGTGAAGGCACTGTGTGGAGAGAGCATCACTTTTGCTGGCGACGTCGCGCAAAGTATCTATTCATTTGCAGGAGCAGATATAGGTTATGTGCAGCAGGAGATTGCCAGAAGTTCTTGTCGGCAGATAAAGCTACTGAAATCTTTTAGATCGGCGCCTGCAGTATTAAATGCAGTAAACTCACTGTCTCCAGTGACTGGTAGCGAGCATCTCAGTGCTGCCTGTCCCAGTCACTGGGGCTCGGGTGGGACTGCTGGGCTTGCATCCTTTGATAACGAGGATTGCGAAGCCGTGTGGATAGCTGGTATGTCGAAGTTTATTTTGCGCCATTGTCCGCATCATCGAATTGGCATCATCACAAGAACGGTTAACCGTGCCGCCACCATGAAGAGGACTTTATTGCAAAGTGGGATCGAATATGTCGATTGGGGAAGCAGCATCTTTAGACCAGAGGTGGCAAGAGTCCTTAGGCGTATTTGTTCCGATATACAAGCTCAGTCCTTTGTAAATTACCGTGAGGCTTTCCAATATATTCAGCAGAGAGCTGCTGCTTACCAGGTGGGTCAAACAGAAGAGCTTGAAGAATGGGCGGTGGTCGTAAAACAGTATTAGGCAAAAGCCTGAAAACCTTGTGTTTCCAGGGGGCGGCGTGACTTCGGTCACGCCGTTTCCCCTTTCATCAGTTCATCCAGAGGGATGAAGCCCATGCCGTCATACTTGATGTGGATGCTCTGGCGGCGCTTGCCGCTGGATTTGTCCGGGGCCTCCACATAGATGGCCTGCACTAGTTCCCGAAGGGCATAGGGGTCAAGGGCCTCAATGCCCACATACTTGTGCGCCTTCTGGATGAACTTCTCAATGTTCTCGTTCTGTCGTTCCTGTACTTCAATGTCCTGCCGCAGGGTGATGACCTCGGCCTCCAACTGTTTCTGCTCCGCCTCATAGCTCTGGCTCAGCATATCGAACCGCTCGTCACTCAAGCGCCCACTGGCGTTGTCCTCGTAAATCTTAATGAAAAGCCGTTTCAGTTCGGTGATACGCTTTTCGTCCCGGCTGAGCTGCTTGCGGATGGCCTGCAATTTCTCCGCACTCTCCAGCTTCATCTGCTGTTCCATCACTGTGCGGAAGTAGTCCTCATGCCGGAGGATATACCCCATCACTAGCTGCATATGCTTCAGGACCAACTGCTCCAAAACCTTGACCCGGATGAAGTGGCCGCCGCATTTCTCCCTGTGCTTCTTATGCAGGGAACAGTCAAAGAAATCCTGGGTGAAGTCCCCGTTGTTGGAGGAACCATACTGCATCTTGGAACCGCAGTCAGCACAGTAGACCAGCCCGGAGAAGATACTGCTCCTGCCGGTGCGGGTCATGCGGTGACGCTGCTGGCGGATGACCTGGACTTTCTCAAACACATCGTCCTCAATGATGCGCTCATGGGTGTCGGGGAAAACCGCCTGCTTCTCGATTGGTGTCTCGCGCTGTTTCTTGTCCCAGATGGAGTTGGTGTAGGTCTTGAAGTTCACCGTACAGCCCGTGTACTCCCGGCGCTCCAGGATATTGACAACGGAGCTGTCGCACCAGCCATAGGGGTTTTCCGGGTCCGGATGCGGAGTAGCGCGCCCCTGCTGTTTCTTGTAGGCGGTGGGCGTCAGCACCTTATCCGCCCGAAGCTGATTGGCGATCTGCTGCGGCCCCCGCCCTTCCATGCACATCTGGAAAATGCGCCTTACTACCTGGGCGGCCTCCGGGTCGATCAGCCAGTGCTTCGGGTTCTCCGGGTCTTTCACATAGCCATAAGGGACATTTACCGTCAAAGGTACGCCGCGCTCACCTTTCGCCTTTTGAACCGCCCGGATTTTACGGCTGGTATCCCGGCAATAAAATTCGTTGAACCAGTTCTTGATGCCCGCAAAATCGTTGTTGATACTGTTCTGGTCGGCGGTGTCGAAGTTGTCATTGATAGCGATGAACCGGACGCCATTCTGCGGAAAGGTGAAGTTGGTGTAAAGCCCGGTCAGCGCGGAGTTTCGGCCCAGACGACTGAGGTCTTTCGTGATACAGACCGCCACATGACCCGCCTCAATTTCTGCCAACATCGCCTGAAAGCCGGGGCGGTCATAGTTTACACCGCTGTAGCCGTCATCAATGAAAAACTTCGGATTGCCGAAATGGTGGTCCTTGCAGTAGCTGAGCAAGATAGCCTTTTGATTCTCAATGGACAGGGACTCCCCAGCCCGCTCGTCCTCCTGTGACAGGCGGCAGTAGAGGGCCGTGATTTTATTTGTTGCTCCCGACATTTCTGTCTCCTCCTTTATCGGAGCAACTGTCAGTACAGGATTGGTTGACTCTATTTTAGCATGACTCGCTGTGTTTGTCACCGGCCCACCTCCATTGTTTCTGCAAAATTTTTGGCGGCGATGCGTTCCAGCCTGCGGACAAAATTCTCTGTTCCCTCATAGCTTCCTGTGACGGTGTAGACAGTGCCGCCGATTTCCTCCATAACCGTCAATTCCGGTATCCAATAGGCGGACAGGTTCCGAACATGGATGCGCCCCGCCTCATCAAACCGAAACCGATATTCGGCGGCTTCAATTGCCGTGTTTTTCTCACTCATGAAATTTTCACTCCTCTCCCAAAAGTCAATGCTCGACTTCCTGTTTCCTTTGTTGTTCTCGGCGCTGCTGGTCGTGAAGAATGGAATCCACCTTGTACTGAATATCCCGTAGCTTCTTCAAATCGACATAGACGGGTTTCAGTTCAGCGGTTTCGGCGGCATACTGCTCTATGAGCCTGTCCAATTCCGCCTGCCACTGCTTCGGAGTCAGCTTTTTGCCGGGAAGGCCGGCGTTGTCCAGCTTGCGCTTCACGGCATAAAACTGTCTGATCTCACTGTCATGCTCGGCCTTGTACTTCTCCTGCTTCTTTCCAAAGCCGCCCTTGGCGGGGATGGCGTCAACGATGGGCTTTAAGCGGGCGTAGTCCTCCGCCAGACGGATCAGGTCTTTCAGCTTTTTCATCTGCGCGGCTTTTGCCTTGGTGGAATTGTTCAGATCAAACACCTTACTGCTCATTGCGGACACGAACTCATGCAGTTGGTCGATGGTGAAAATGCCCTTGGCCTCCAAAAACGCAAAGTCCTCGGTGTACCGCTTCAGGTTGCCGACCTTCGCTTTCTGCGAGTAAGCCCCGGCGTTGCGAGCGGAATAATAGGTCGCTAATGCTTGCGCCAAATCCGGCGATTGCGCCGCACTCAATTTCTCCTTCACTTCTGTCAGCCACTCCATCAATCCCGTAATTTTATGCTTGATGTTGCGAAGCATACTGTTGGTGGCTCTGATCCAGCGGTTGAGGTTGCCTTTGTCGGTGCGGATACCTCTTGCTTCCATCTGCCGGACGGCGGGTCCCTCATGAACGGTAGGGAATTGCTCAATCCCCTGGCGCTCATAACTGCGGTGGTCGATACGGCAGGAAAATCCTTTTTCTTCAAACCGGGCATTGCACAAATCCGCCCACGCTTTGCGCCATTCCTCCAATGTTTCCGGTCTGCCCCAATCGGTGGTGGGGACGGCGTTGAACACATAGTTGCCAGCCTCGTCCCGAATGCGGTTTCCATCCTCGTCCAGCACATAGACACGGTGCTGTTTGGCGTCCCATTTCCCGTTTTCTTTCAGAGGGCGGATGGGACACATGACATGAAAATGTGGATTGGCGATGCCGCCGTCTTCTTTGTCGGGCAAATGGACAGAGAAGTCGCAGATCATGCCCCGGCTAACAAACTGCTCCAACAAAAATTGCCTTGCGAGGGCGATGTTCTCCTCCAAGGAAAACTCGTTCTGCAAGGCGATGTCAAAGCTATATGCCAACTGTGCCTGGGGATGCGATTCCGCTTTCTCTACGGCGTTCCAGAGCGTCTGGCGGTCTGCGTATTCCGGCGGGGCGTGGGGCGGCAATAGAATTTCGGAATGGGCCACGCCGCCCTTGCGGGTGTAGTCGCTGGCCTCGCCGTAATACTCGCTGAACAGCTTTTCCCCGGATCGGTAGGCGGCGGATGCGATGGCGGACTGTCCCGCGCTCCGCTTGATCTGTGTTGCGTGGAAATGGTAAAGAGCGATTGTCAATCACCTCCCGACTGCTCGGCGATATTGTGGGCGTTGACCGCCTCCATCACCATGCCTTTGACCTCCGGCATGGAGAAGATGCGCTCTACAAGGGAGAAGAACTCGACTTCGCCCAGCACCTTTACCAGCGGGGACACGCTCTCGACAGCCGCGCCGCGGGTAATCAGGCGGTGCGCCCTCGCGGTGCGTTCCCTCTTTTTGTAATACTGCTCCCGGTTGCAAAGACGCTGGTACTTGTGCTGCTCCCGTATGAGCTGCTGTTCAGCTTCGGCTTTTTCGGCTTCGAGTTTTTTCAGTTCTGGGCTTGGCTCGTACATTCAAATGACCTCCTTTATTTTTGATGTAGATATGAAAAAACGCCTGTCAGGTTTGACAAGCGGTTTTTGTGTGTGTATGTAATTTGGAATGGGATAGCCGTAACGCGGCGCAAGGGGCGGACAGCCCCTTGTTTGGAGCGAAGCGACGGGAAACGGCCCTGACTTTCTTCAAGTCAGGGCCGTTCAGCCTCGCAGAGCGCACATACGGGGGACACCCCGTATAGAAGTGCGCCCTTCGGGATTTTCAATAGTCAGGACAGCCGACCGAAATGCTGGTCTACCAGCTTATCCAGTGTCCCAGCTTTTGCGGCCTCCGCCGCGTCAGCCTGGACAAAATTATGAGTGCTGCCCTTCAATTCATCATCAAATCCCAATATGTAGTTTGTGGCGATTAGGTAGATGATGCGGGTCGGAGCCATACCGTAGACCTGTTTTTGCAGGATGTGACGGATGCGCTCCTTTTCATCGGGGAATGTCGCTTTCAGTCCCTCGCTCCGGTAGAGCCGCTTGACGATCTCCGTGATGTAAAGCCCGGACTTCATATACAGGTCGGCAAGAGTCTTGTCCGGGTCATCGAAGCATCCGGGATTATTTTCCTCCAACTGGTCCACCATCATGGACACCACCCAGCGGGGCGTGAAAATTTGATTGGTCTTTTGGGGCGGGATGTAGTCAAAAATATCCTCATCATGGCTTTCGTCAAAATAGTCGGCCAACTGCTGCTTCTTGCTCCAGAACTCCGCCACAGAGTCGTTAAACACCACCTCATCAAAGAGATGTCCGTTAAAATGCTTGACCTCGCCGGTGTCCGGGTCAGGATAATCACCGCCGTCCCGCAGGAAACGAAAATTCTCGATGGTGATGCCGGTGACTTCCAGAAATACATCAGCCTCAGTTTTCGTATCGAAATTGGCCAGCGTCAGGTCGCCGTCCCCATAAGCCATGATGAAGCTGGGAATGGTGCGGGAGAAGCCCCGGAGATGGGCGCGGACTTCATCCTCCACGGACTGTTTTTCCTGCTCCGCCTTGTGTCGCTCCGCCTGCTCCACGACCTCCTTGGGCTTTTCCTCAACGGTCTGCTGAACGGTCTCCTGCACCGTTTCCACAAGCGATTGCAGGGCATTGTTCATGGCGGCAGTATAGTCGGACTCTGCCTGCTGGACCTCCTGCGCCGTAGACGCCGCCTGTCGCTTCCGCTCTAACTCTGCCTGGGCAATGCGAGACTGCTGCTCATAGTCACCCTGTATCTTCTGGAATGTATGGTCGATCTCCTGATCCACCTGCCGTTCCAAACGGGCCTGCGCACCCTTCTTCATGCCATAGCCCTCGGCGGCGGGAGCGACCACATTTTCCCGGATATGTGCTTTGACGGCCTCAGTCAAAGTCTCGATATGCTCGGCGGTGGGATTTTCCGCAATGGCTTCCACTTGGGCTTGGATGTCCTCTGTGACCTCGTAAATCTTTGGCCCAAACAAGTCCTGCGTTCTGCCAATGATGGTCTCATTGGGAATTTCTACTTCGCCGTCCTCATCCACAGTCACGGTGTTCATACCATCCAGCCGCTTCGGGTCAACTTTCCGGCCCTCCTCCTGGGCCGGGGTCAGCTTCTCCACGATCTCCCGGACGATGGCCGGAGCGCCGAAAATATTGCTGATGTTCTGGAACAGGAAGTTGGACATGAAGCCCCGCCGGACCACCTCCTGGCTTTTCAGCCGCCGGGGGATGGACAGGACAGAGGCGGCGTCCAGTTCCACCATCCGGCCCTCGCTGTCCTCGCCCAGAACGGGGAAGAAGTTCAGTAGCCGCCGGATGTTTTCTTTCCGGTCGTCGCCGGTCCCCCGCCCGCCTGCGGTATCGGCGGTCAGATTGTTGGCGAACTCGTCAAAGATGATCAGCGTCCGGGCGGGATCAAAGTCGAAGACATAGGCGGTCTCTTTGCGGAAACGCTGACTGTCACGGGTCATGATGCAGGGGTTCTGCGCCCGGAACGCCGCCTGCATATAGCTGGACGGGCTTTTCATATTGCACAGCA
>OFFV01000430.1_pt1 | contig 33856 bp, 25 predicted proteins | sample 1521461 | NCBI WGS metagenome assembly OFFV01 (sample SAMEA3504120, study PRJEB24116) | mouse gut metagenome | biome: mouse gut; feature: mouse-associated habitat; material: faeces | place: Denmark | collected 2011 | reverse complement strand
GGCGGGGGCAAACCCCCCGCCCGCCCTTCGGGGCTTCGTTGGAAACTAAATTTGAGAGGAAGAAGGTAAATGAAAAAGAGATTATTTTCCCTTGTGTTGGCGCTTGCACTGTGTATGGGGCTGACTGTTCCGGTATCTGCGGAAAATAACGCACTTGTGGGACGTCCTGCTCCGATCGGTACAGGTAATGTCCACGCATACATTGACACAAATCATTCATTGTGGACTTTTGGCATTAATAAGGCCGGTGCACTAGGAAACGGGAGGCAATCTCCCACTATGACATCCCCACCGGAAATGACTCCTACCAAGGTTCTTGATGACGTCTATTCTGTATCCGTAGGCTTTCATACTACCTACGCACTCAAACAGGATGGCTCCCTGTGGGTATGGGGCAATAACGGCACTGGTCAATTAGGGTTTGAGGGTGGAAATGATTCCGATGCCACTCATGCTTACTATGTGCCAATTCAAACCGTTCCATATAAGCTGATGGATGATGTAGCCGCTGTCTGCCATGATTCGGATACTTCCGCAGTCATTAAAAGAGACGGTTCTCTATGGATTTGGGGCTGGTATCTAATTGGAAACGATAGCTACAAGCCGCAGAAGCTTACGGATAATGTAATTGCCGCCAGTGTAGATACCGGACGTTTGGCCTATGTAACAGCCGACCATACTTTGTGGATAAAAGAACAAACAGATGCACCGATACGGGTGATGTCCGATGTGATTGATACGGAAATCGGATATAATTATGTGTTTGCAATCAAGAGTGACCATTCACTTTGGGCTTGGGGGAAAAACGAAAAGGGCCAATTGGGAATCGGTTCAACAGAGCCGTCTGATACGCCTGTAAAAGTTATGGATGGAGTAAGACGGGTCAGTAGCGATGGCAGTAGACGTGTTGCCGCAGTGAAACTAGACAATTCTCTTTGGGTCTGGGGCAATAATTATGAATACCAGCTGGGAACAACAAAAACAGATTTAAAGAGTACCAGCATAGTCAATCCATCTAAAATCGTATGGACGCCGACGAAAATCATGGACGATGTAGCATATGCCGATATTGGCCCCCTTTGTGCCGTAAGAACCGACGGGAGTTATTGGAGTAACTATCTCCAACCGAATGGAAAGCTGACCCAGGTTCCCGATGTTAAAGTCGTGCTGGACGAGTCTATAGTTAGTTCCCCTACAACTACGCCTGCAACACCTTCTACAGGAACAACGCCTGCATTTGCCCTGTTCAAAGATATCCGTGACAGCGACTACTTCGCAGAAGCGGTACAATGGGCGATGGAGAAGAACATTACCAGCGGAACGAGTGCGACCACGTTCTCCCCTGGCGCGACTTGCAATAAAGCGCAGATTCTAACCTTCCTGTGGCGTGCTGACGGCTCTCCAGAACCGACAGCGGCTAATCCCTTCACGGATATTAAACCCGCCGATTACTTCTATAAAGCGGCTCTGTGGGCCGCTGAAAAGGGCTTGGTGTCCGGTTCCACCTTCGGCGCAAACACCGATTGTACCCGCGCCATGACGATGGAATATATGTGGAAAGCGGCGGGAAGCCCGGCGGCTTCCTACAATGGAAAGTTTAACGATGTTCCCGCCAGCGCGGACTATGCGCAGGCTGTGGCGTGGGCGGTAGAGAACAAAATCACCAGCGGAACAGGCGGCAGTAACTTCTCTCCTAACTCTACCTGTACCTGCGGGCAGATTGTCACCTTCTTGCACCGGGCTATGGGGAAATAAATCTGGGTAGTTTCCGATGCTTTAACAACATATGGGCACTTTTTCAGGTGCAGGAAATCCTTAATTTCATGACATTGCTTGATAGGGGAGCATCTTTATTTTTCTACAAGTATGATATCTTCTCCAAACCGTTTCACTGCACTCCACGGGATAACTCTATCTTCCTCACGGCCCAGTAGGCCAAAGAGGCGCCGGCGGCCAGGAACTACAAGGGCTCGGACGTGTCCAGTTTCTAAGTCTACCTCCATATCTCCCACGTAGCCGTATCGGCTGCCGTCTTCCATGCTAATGACCTCTTTATAACGCAGTTGCGCAATTCTGGTCTCCATACCCGTTCCTCCAAAATGTTTGATTGGTTTAGAGTATGTGGGAGAGAGGATGTCCTATACGCGGTTAGAAATGAACCGCTTGGGATCTGGTCAGGTATTCTGTGTGGACAATAGACCTTTTGAAAGTAAAAATTTATGGGCCACTTCAGCCACAGGGCGACCATCCACATCTACGGCGTAGGTCAATTCCACCATATCTTCACTGCTTACTTGACCAGTCAGCAACTCCAGTACCTGTTCCAGATTAGGGGCGACATCATAAAAATCGTCGAATAGATCCTCTCGCACCAGAAAAGCTCCATAGTATTCGGGAAAGAAGCCAAGGTCATCTTCCAAAATGGTGAGTCCAGACCGCTTGTTCAGGCCGTCAGTGGCGTAAACCACCATCACATCAAAAGCTCCACCCTCCACAGCATTATATTTCAGCACCACATCCACCGGTTTGGCGGACCGGAACTGCAGGCCGTAAAAGTCTACAAATGGCTGATATTTCATGCTGCCTTCTTCGGTGTAGAACTCATGCTCTGCGCCAAAGTTTAACTCCCCAGCGATAGGTACCAGGTCTGAGATGTAGGTCACGCCGTAACGGTCGATGACAGACTGTGTAACGCCGATGGAGTAGGTGTTATTCAGTCCAACCTTGCCTAGCAACCGCAGACCCTCCCGCTCCTTTACAGTCCTGTTGACAAAGTCATACAGCGATTCGCCCTCTGGAATATCGCTGGTATCCATTCCTAGAAAGGTAGTGAGCACGGTTCCATCATAGCTGAACATCAGATCACAGGTGGAATTTTCTCCTCTTAGCTCGTTGTGGTTATTTACTTGGGTCATCTGGTCCAGAATGACCACATCCAGGCCAGTCTTGTCCTCTACCAGTTGCTTTACCATAGCGTGCATCAGCTTAACCTCGGAGTAGTCGCCGTCATAGAGCGTCAATTGTCCAGAGGTATCAGCGGGCAAAAGCATTGATACAACCAGTGCAATACCGGCCAGGGCCAACACTGCACCTCCAGCGGCTTTTGCGGGGACAGGGAGATGCTTTCGATGTGAAGAAGATAGCCGCCGCTCTACATAGCCCAGTCCAGCGTCTAAGGCCAGGGCCATAGCCATAAGTGCTGCGGTACCCAGCATGAGCTGTCCCATATTTCGCTGACGGGTGGCGGTGTAGAATAGCCCGCCCAGCCCGCCTCCGCCTACAAAAGAGGCAAAGACGGCAGTGCCAATGGCATTGACCGCGGCAATACGAATGCCAGTAACCAACATAGGCACAGAAAGGGGGATATCCACGTGGAAGAGGCGATAGACCGGTCCCATCCCCATACCGGCAGCAGCTTCTTTCAGGTGGGCGGGTACCTGAGATAGACCCAGGGAACAGTTTCTGACAATTGGGAGCAGGGAGTAGAGGGCTAGGCCCAACATGGCGGCGGGGGAGCCCGGTCCAGTGACCACCATAATAACACCCAATAGAGCAAGAGCAGGAATGGTTTGAATCAGATCTACCACCCACAGCAGTGCTTTGCCGACCCTTGGAAAAAGGTAGGCCAGCAGGCCCAGGGGTACTCCAGCGGCAATGGCTAAAATTAGAGCGGACAGAACCAGGGAGAAGTGATCCCAGATCATGGAAATACTCATTTTTTAGTCCCGCCTTTCCGCAGACCCTGGGGGACCACCCATTTTTGGAGGGCGTCTACTAGTCCTCCCAACGCCAGAGCCAGAATGGCGGCGGGAATAGCCCCCTGAAGGATGAGCGCATTGTTGTTGGAGCCGACCCCCTTGTAGATGAAGTCACCCAGGCCTCCCTGACTGATCATAGCAGCCAACACCGCCCAACTGACAGTGTACACTGTAGATAGCCGCAGTCCGCCAATGATGGTGGGCATAGCCAGGGGCAGTTCCACCTGAATCAACCGCTGGTAGTGGTTCATACCGCAGCCGCGCGCGGCGTCTTTATACTGCTGATCCACACTGTTGAGACCAGTAACGGTGTTTTTTAGAACGGGAAACATGGCATAGATGGACAGCGCGATTATGACTGTAAATGGGGTCATGCCGATCATAATAACCAGCATGCCAATAAATACGATGCCGGGCACAGTATTTAAAATGGAAAGCAGGGGGATCAAGTATTTGGACAGAGTAGGCAGACGTGAAAGAGCTATGCCTAGCGTCAGCCCCAATACAAAGCCAATGGCCACACACACCAAGGTATAACCGGTGTGGACAGCAGTGGCCCAAAGGATAGACAGAAGAAGCTGATTCATTCTATCACCCCCATAGCTGTTCTGCCATAGCAGAGGCCATACTGGTTTTGGTGACAATGCCCGCCACTGTCTCATCCCCGTTGAGTACCACAAGATAGGGGAAGCCGCTGGAGATCAGTTGCTCGAAACACTCTTTCGCATTGTCACCCACGTGGACGATGGGGGTGGTACACCGCACTAGAGGGGCGATGGTCTTCACCACATGTCCAGTGAGACGGATGTCTGCGATTGAGACAGTGCCCTGATATCGCCGGGCCTCATCTACCACCAGAAGGGTATCCACGTTGTGACGCTGCATCCGGCTGACACATTCGTTGATCCCTCGATCCTGGCGAACTGTAATGATGCCAGTACGCATGAATTGGTCCACTGTTAACTCGACAGGGTCGGGACTGGTCTGGTGTTTGCCTAAGAACTCTTTGATCTGATCGGTGGCAGGGTTTTCCAGCATTTCTTCTGGTGGGGCGATTTGTACAATTTCCCCTTGATTCATAAAGATAATAGTATCGGCTAAGTCCAAAGCCTCGTCCATATCATGGGTTACAAAGATAATAGTTTTGTTTAGCTTCTGCTGTAGGCTCTTTACCTCCAGCTGAAGGGAACGACGAGTCATAGGGTCTAGGGCGCTGAAAGGTTCATCCATTAGGACAACCGGAGGGGAAGCGGCCAGGGCTCGCAAAATACCAATCCGTTGTTGCTGCCCTCCGGACATCTCTCCTGGATATTTATGGGCATACTGGTGAAATGGCATGTCTACCATTTCCAACAGATCATGGACCACCTGGTTGCATTTTTCCTTCGGCCACTTTAATAGTTTGGGCACCACGCAAATATTCTGAGCTACTGTCATATTAGGGAACAGACCGATCTGTTGAATGACGTAACCGGTGTGCCGGCGCAGCTCATATCGGTCTACTGTGGCAATGTCTTGGCCATTTAAGTAGATGTGACCGCAATCCGGTTGGATCAGGCGGTTGATCATTTTCAAGGTAGTGGTTTTGCCACAGCCAGAGGGGCCAATGAAAACAGCAAACTGGCCTTCTTGTATCTCAAATGTGATGTCCTTGAGGATTTTTTGAGTGCCATAGGTGAGACTTACATGATCGAATCTGAGCAATGTTACCTCCTTTTCCGGGGCGACTGTGCGCCGGCTGCAAGTCGTCCTTCAGATAATAAAAAAGAGAGGCCAAGCTTGTGAGTGGCCCACAAAAACCTATATGGATGTATATCTGAATGAATAGACTTGTCATATTAACTAAAACAAGTATAGCCTATTTCGTTATTTTTGTCAAATGAAGAAAATGTAAATTTTGGTCGATGAAGTAACGATATAATGGTAGGAGGGATAAGCTGAATGCTGAAGGAGAAGCTATATCTGGAATATCAGCAATTATATAGAAGCTATCAGGATAGGTACCAAAAGGCAGATGAACTTGTCCTCGAAGTTAAACAATTGGAACAAAAGGTTGCAGCGGAGCAGGCAGCCTTAAAAAGCGAAAGGGATATGTCTCTGCAGGCCGTCAAAAACCGGAAAAAGGATCTGGAACAGCAGCTGGATTCGGTGAAAAAAGGCGGAACAAGTAGTTCTGTGGTGAAAAATTACAGCGCCGTCAGGATGGGGGAGATTCAAACCCAGAAGGAGATGCTTCAGGCCCTGATGCAGGGCCAGGCAGAGGAAGCGGAAGAGCTCCAGCGCAAAAAGCAGGAGGCCACAGCCAATTTAGAGGCAGAACGGGACCTGTGCCAAACGCGCCTGAATGACCTGATGAGCGGTGGAGACAGAGACAAGCCCATCAAAACTTTTAATGAAGTCCAACTTCGCCAGCAGTTGAGTCAGAGCAAGAAACAAAGACTGGCTCAAGTGACCGCACAATATGACGATGCCATTGAAAAAGTCCAGGTCTCGCTCCGGAGTGTGGACAAAAACTATGAAGAGATTCTGGCCCAAGGGCTGGCATGTTTTGAAGAAAATTTCTCTTTGGCAGAGAAGTATGCCCAACTAAGTGCCAAGGCCGAGGCCAATGAGCTTCCGCCAGTGATTGTCGCTGCGTTGGAAGAACCGGCAGCGGATGTAATCCAGCGGAATGGACTCAAGGGCGGAATGAGTGCCGCAGTATTCGCTGATATAACGTCCCCCCTGGATGACTTGAGAGAATATGCACCTAACTGGCTGGTCTGGCTGATAAGGGGAGGCCTTCCGGTGATGGCCGGCGTCGGGTTGTTTCTGTTTTTCAAGCTGGCCGGCATACATATGGGTTTTGTGGCCATTGCTGCCAATTCAGTTGTGTCGATATTGTTCTGGATACTGTGCGCGGCCATAGGTTTCGGAATCGGTTACGGGATTTTAGGAGCAGTCAGGGGTAAGGTCGCAGCGGTAATTGGTGGAGTGGCCGGCGGTGTGATCGGATTTATGTTGGCGTTCCAAGTTGCGGTTATGCTGCCAAGAAACGTGACAAATACCGTGGAGTTGCTGGTTAAGCTGATCCTGTGTTTGCTGGTAGGGCTGGCTGTAAATGTGTTGGTTTCCAAAACTGGAGTGGGGGATGCCCTCGTCAGTGCAGGGCTGAGGCTTGAGCCCATCCGGAAGGTAGCCCTGGCGCGACAGAACTACATGGTTGAAGCCACCGTTGACAACTATTACACACTGCTGAAGTACAGGGAGGTTGTCGGTCAGATTGTTGAAGGCGATAGACAACAGCAGTATGCCGCCATGGACGGGGAACTGCTTAAGCTCCAGCAAGAGAAGGCCTCCACCTTGGAAAGTCTCAGCGGCGACCTGGATCGGGAGATAGAAGAGAAGGTTGCCAGCGAGCGTGCCGCTGCCAAGGCAAGTGAGAAAGATTATGACCAGCGAAAGTTGAATTTGATTAAGATGCAGGACGAGTGTATGTTGGAATTGTCCGGCTACGATGGAAAAATTCTGGAAGAAGCCAGGCGGTACGACGAAAAACTACAAAAAAGCACTCAGAACTACGAGAAGAAAATAGCGGATGCGAAGGATAAGCTCCGGCAGCTGGAGCTTGCCTTAACATCTGACCAGGACTCGTTGTTGGCCAAGCTGATTGAAGAGATTGAATGTTGTGATGCTGAATCTGAGAGTATTGTGAATTCCTGTGACAAAAAGCTGACGGATATCGTCTTGGCATACCAGCAGAAGACAAAGCAGGTTCAGTCAAGAATTGTTCAGACAAGGGAAGAACTCGCAAGAGAATTGGACACACTTCATGAGCTGTTCCACAAAATTGACAATGAGACGGTAGCTTTTGAGGAATCTCAGGGGGTCCTGTCTAATTATCTGTACCTATTCAATGAAAACGCGGCCCAAGATCCCATACAGTTTGCAGCGATTAAGCATGATAAAAAGCCGATCGTGTTCCTGTACGATATTGAAGATTCCACCAATGTCTCCGCTGCTTTGTTTGATTTTATGAAGGCGGTTTTGGCGGGGATCTATTCCATCAATGCCCGCAAATCTTTTGATGTTACAATTACCGATCCAGTATCCAAGGCCAGAAAGTTTGAGGCGCAGGCGTCCAGCAAACTGGTACTGATTGAAAACGACATTAAAAAGCTTTCTGTGGACATTCATGCCTCTATGCGGGCTGTAGCGCAAAAAGGTATGTGCGTTGACGATTACAATCGGCAGATGAATGAGGACGGAGAGGACAGCGTTAAGTATTTCAAGTATAAAATTGTGGAATTTATTGTGCCAGAAGAAGCGGCGGCCCAGAACACCAATTTCTTCGATTCTGACCTGTGGGGAACCCTGGGGGACGGAAGGGAAAACGGATTTTTACCCATCTTTTACATCAGCTATGCCGACTGGAAGAACACCTTTGACGAGGACAGCCGGCTGAACAGTAAGTTTATTCTTCAGCTGAAAAACGCAATTGGAAAATCGAATGGTGCCGTTTACAAAATTGACGCAAAAAACATTACAATAAATAAAATTTAGTTAGGAGAAGAAAAAATGAAATTTAGTTTTGACGAGTCCGCGAGAAATGAGCTCATATCCTTTTTCCAGGAGGCATTGGAGAAAGCAGGGAAGGAAACAACCGAACTCTTTGAGGGGCTGATTGACATTTATGTTCGGGAACAGTATAAGCCTTTGGGGGTTATGACCAATTCTGTGGCCCAATACTATGCAGGAGACTTTCAGGCCAATGTTCGAGGACAATTCCAGAATTGGAAGGACTCCGAAACCAGTTTGACTGCCTTTGCTAATGATCTGGAGGCCAGCGACAACAATTCAGACGATGCCTATGCCGCCGCACAGAGCGTGGAAAATGCATTTCAGGAGATTCTGGATGATATGCTTACCAAACAGCCGGAAATTCCTGACATAAGCCAGGAAGCACATCTGAGTAAAAACTTGAGCGAGATTTTTGAGGAAGTAGACGAGCTCGTTCAGAAGAGTTCATCCGCTGTGGAGGATCTGGTAAGCACCTATGAGAGCCGAGTAGAATCGGACAGTGAGGAAAACCAGCTGTACGCTAATACAAATGAAATTCTGGTGGCGATCCTCACCTCTTACAAGAGCCTGTTCGATGTATTTAAGGAGGGAGCCAACCGGTTGGCGTCTCGTCTTGATGAAAGCGGAAATCTTGCGGTAGAGAAATCGGAAACTGACAGTGAGCAGATGAAAGCTGTTGCGGAGGCCGCTGGTGAGGCGCTGAAAGATGTGTCCAGTCTTTTTAACTTTTAATTGATATTTGAGCAGGTGGTGGGATTAAATGGGTATTTTTGATGCAATTGCGGAGGAGCAAGAGGCCGAAGAACGGGAAGCTAGGGAATTTCGGCACGAGAAATATCGAAGCAGATTCCTCCGCTTGGTAGAGACACGCCCTAAAAAATTTATTGGGGATGTCTATCAAGAGGACCCGGATAACCCCGGTTCATGCCGGGTGGACAGCAGTGGAGTCCCTGTAAAGCCGGTGATTTACGGGGAAGATCAGGAACTGATATGCTGTCCAGAGCCCATCGAGTTTATCAGCGAATTTAACGACTGGGCCGATGATCAAGACACCTGCAAAAAAATCATGCGAGAGCTGATTGCAGGCCAGCGTGCCAATCAGTCCACTGTATTTCAGAGGATCCGGCTGGACCATGCGCCCACCGGCGGCGTTTGGTTCAACCGGACCGATCAGGGGGTCAACCTCCGACCGGGATTGCTGGATGGAGAAATAGGACAGCCCTACGCCGTCACCATGGGGGATCTGGCCGTGCATGGGGTAGTTGTGGGCCGAACGGGATCAGGCAAATCAGTTTTTCTGAACAACCTGATCTGCAATCTGCTGACAGAATATGCTCCCTGGGAGTTGGATTTGTACCTGGCTGACTTCAAAAAGGTGGAGTTGAGCAGGTATATGTCCAAATACAAAACGCCTCATCTGAAAACCTGCGCGGCCACCAGTGAGATCAGGTATGTAATTACCATGCTCTCCCACCTTGTAGACTGCATGCAGGCAAGGCAGGAGTTGTTTACCCGACTTGGCATCCAGAAGATTAGTGAGTTTCGGAAAAAGTACCAGGTAGTTTTGCCAAGGGTGGTGCTGCTTGTAGACGAATTTCAGCAAATGTTCCAGGAAGCTACGAGCCGGGAGAGTGTAATTATTGACGATTTACTCATGTCTGTGATCAAACTGGGCCGGGCCACCGGGTTCCATCTGCTGTTTGCTTCCCAGGAGATGAGCGGGGCACTGTCCAGGAAGGCGCTGGCCAACTTTAAAATCCGTTTTGCCCTGCCTTGTGATAGTGCAGTTTCCATCGATATCCTGGGCAACGCTGCCGCTGCCACCCTGGAACGGGGTTGCGTATTGGTGAATACTGAGTCTGGCAAGGAGGAGCAAAATAAAAAATACAAAGTTCCTTTTATACCGGATGATGAGGAGTTTTTGCCGGACGGGACAGTGACGGAATCATACTTTTACAAGCTGCTGCGGGAAAATGTGGAGGAGGCTGCATCCTTTGGGTTTGAAAAGAACAAAACCTTTTATCAGGAGGATGCACAGGCCAGTATCGAACGGCTGGAGGAAATTTTAAATATCTCTTCTGTGAAGGAATTTAAGGCGGCTCAGCTGATGGACGGCCGTTATTTTGATATCCTCACCTTGGGAAACGGTGTTGTATACAGTGACAAGCGGTATGACCTGGAGACATTTTACCTAGAGAAGGGGAGAAACAAAAATATTTTTGCCATTTGTCCCGATGTAGATGATCTGGCCTATATCCAAAAGCTTTTGGCAGTGAACTTCAGAGCTTCTACCAGAAAAGATGTGAAACATTTTTACTTCGACTTTAATCCCATATTGTCCGCGAAATATCAGATCGGTACTGATATACCAGTCACTATATTTGATATCCAGGAGCAAATGGATTTCATTATCAAAAAATATACCAGCAGATATGCGGTTATGGAGGCATCGAAGCAAAATACCATTGCGAAGTTTCTGGATGTCTTTTATGAGCGGATGATTAGCGGTCTGGGGAACAAGGAGCGATATTTGGAGGCGAAAAAGGTCGTATCCGAGATCTTTGAGGAATGCCAAATTTCTGACATTCCCATGGTGAGTAGTGAGAAAATCCAAGAAAATCCTCGATATGCCGCCTATGTGGAGCCGCTGATAAGTTTCTATAATCGTGTGGTGGAGGGGATGAGCTGGGATGATATTTTCCCTCCTGTGGTATATTGGATCAGCGGTGTGGAGTACATCGAAATCCTACCCAAATGGTTTTTGGGAACCTTGCGGAACAGTATGTCGTGCAATATTCTATTTCTGCTGTTCACCGCTTCGGAGGACATCCGATTTTCTGAGATCGCAGGGCGGTGCGACTACCTGTTTGTGACCGGAGATAACGAAAAGATTTATACAAAGTGCGGTATGAAGTATACAAAGAAGAGCCGTAATTCCATTGTGATCGATTTTAAGATCAGAAGCTTAAATACAGAACGGTCATTCAAAAAGTATAAGATTAAAACAGTCCATTATCAAGTGCCTGCTTTGAATTTTGACACTCTTCTGTAGTGTCAATCAAACTCGTCAGATTTGGACGCAACCTGGCTATTTTTATATTCCAGTTCAGGCTTGCGTTCCTGGCAGGATCCAAATCACTGTGTTCCAAGGAGCTTGCAATTGATGGGGGTACGAAAGCGAATTGGACGCTTTTTTAAAGGAGAAGCGGAAATGCGTTTCAGTGTGGATTCGGAGGCTGTGAACGACGTCCTTGCCATGTTGACCCAATATAGTGAGGAGCTTGATCTCGCCTTCTGTAATTTTCAAGAGAAAATCAAGTCTGTAGCGGTTCGGACAAATTACCACAAGCTGCTTGTGGCACTTCAGAGTATAGTCCAGAGGTACAACGACATCGTCTGCGGCAGTATGCGTGAGCAGATGATAAATGCCTGGATCGAGGAGGGGGAATCCCTCCTCGCCTTTGCGGAGGACCTCTTTATGGGGAAGGAATCGGAAGCGGCTGCCAGAAGGATCGAGACCCATCTGGGAGAAATTTTCGGCTCTTTCGTGGATAACAACCTGCTGAATCTGGAGTTTGCGGGGGATTCCAATGCTGCCAGAGAGGACTTCGACGAAGTTTCAGCCTGCTTTGTAGCCTTTCAAGAGAACGCCGCGATGATTGTAGAAAGCCATAAGACTGCTTTCATACATAAGGTGGATGAAAATGAGCTGTTTCGATTCCTGATGCCACTTGTAGAAGCTATTGGGGTGGGGGTCGTTACCTTTACGGCTGCGGCAAAACAGGATATCGATACCCTTGGAGAAAATTATGAGGAAAAACTGAAGGCTGTAAAGGAGAAGGTGGGAGAGACCAGGCATAAGGGAGAAGAGATTGCGTTTGATCTGGAACTTTTTGATGTCGATGACGGCAGTGCGGTCTCTCCGGGCGTCGTGCGCAGTATAAATGGTGCAGTTCAGCGGCCACCTAAACGTAACAATCCACAATATGCGGCACTTATACAGGCTCTAGAGGAATTTAACTGTTTAGAATGCCAGTATAAGCAGCTGTACATTGATGCGGAACAAAAACATTTAAATGATTTTCAGCTCATGTTGGAGAAAAAGGTTCAGGCCTACAAAGAAAAACTGGCAGGTGACATAAAGGGATACCATGCTCAGCTTGCACAGAAAGTCAATAAAAAGTATAAGAGCTTGAAGTACAGATGTCAATGGAAGCTTCTTACCCCACAGCGGGCCAATGTTTTGTATCAACAGTACTGTATGGAGACAGAGCAGTTATTCAATGCGAAGAAGCAAGCTTGCCGTGAAGCATATAAACAATTAAAAGATGAACAACGCAGAGCATTTTTGGCAGAGTGCAGACGTTATGAAGACATCAGAAAGAATCGTTTATGTACAGAAAGTCTTTTATGTGACCAGCTGTTTCAGAACAAAGCTAACTATATTGCCGGGTTAAAGAGTCCAATTGACGCGGAATGTATCGCCAAAGAAATTCAAAACATTGTAGACAATGTGTACAAGCGGTGCAGCAGGACATGCAGATTATTCCGGAAGCTGGACCCCCTGTCTGATCCGTTAAACGCGCATTTGAAGAAGTTTGAGCAATTGAAGGAGCCAATGAGCTGGCGGGATCACTTGAAAGCGACAAATCCGGAGTTTTTATCGTCCGTAAAAAAGAACGATATGAAATATACTCACAACTGTCAAAGATGTGTAATGGCATATGAGGTGCGGCGCAGGGGATTTGACGTAACTGCTAAACCGTTATTGAAGATAGATGACGAGTTGGCAAAAATGAATGATCCTCAGGGCTGGCCAAGTGTATTTCAGGACAAAAATGGCAATAAGCCGGTTCCGGAATCTGTTGGTGGAGATAATACCTTGGAGGCAATTCGGAATATTGAGAAAAAAATGAAGTCTTATGGCGATGGAGCAAGGGCAATTGTGAGAATACAACGGGTCGCCGACTTTGATGGTTCTGCCCTGTCAGGACATGTTTTTATTGCGGAACAGATTAACGGAAAAACTATATTCTGTGATCCACAGACCGGAAGTGAGAATGCTTTAAAAAATTTTGGATATTACAATAACAAGATTGGCGACTGTAGTCCTTTGATTATATGGAGATGTAGTCCACTATGTAAGAAAGATGAGGCATCTAAGATTACTCTGGAGGTTTGTAGGGCGTGTACTGATCCGGAGGCGAAGAAGAACACTTATGTCTGTACAGAAGTTAAAGTTTCTCCAAACTATATGAAGTTACTGCGAATCGACAATTTAATGATGACGGATCAAGTTTTGAAATGTTGTTTATCGGAGAAGAAAAATGATGGATCGTATTGAAATACTGTGTGAAAAGTTGACTCTTGAAGTAGAAAATCTGTATATTGACCGAATTACAGAAAATGATGCTTCTTACTATTTTTATCTGTCTGACCAATACGGAAACGTCTTTGATATGCTTCCAATTTGCTTGGACAAGGAAACAGGAGACGAGATCTTTGTTTCATTAGATTATGATCCAAGTGGCACTGTTTGTGCTGTTCCTGAGAAATACAGGACATATAAAAGTCTTATTATAGACAAGCTGTCGAAGCTTTTGACTGAAGACGAAGTTCATGATATTGAACCTCATCAAATCAGTATAGCAGTCAACGCCTTATTTTTGGAAGGTTATTTAAAAGCAGAACTGAGTTCCCTGTTTGCAATCTGTAACTGTTTGGTAAGTTTAGTCCTGAGTATATGTGATGAGGATGAGCAGAACAGCCTTTTTAAGCTGGTGAATAACCCCGTTGTCGATGAGTTTTTGAGCTGTAGCTTTGAAGAAAAACTCCAATGGTCCAAAGACTACTGTTTTGTCCCCGAGTTTATGGAGCGCTTTCTTACGCTGACAGATAAGATGCTGCGAATTGCTTTAGATTACGATAAGACAGGAGAACTCCAAAGGGATGTGTATGAAGAAACGAGGGACAACATTCGAATAGCCGCAGAGGACTGCAAAAAGGGTATCGCGGAGACTGACGATCCGTTTTGTGAGAAAACGGCGCTGGAACAGAAGCTGGACTGGGTCATGCAGCAGGTTGAAATGGAGATGGCTTACTGTGAGTCCAGGACAAAAGAATTAAGCCAACGAATGACAGACGCCAAGAGTGAAACCGATTCTATATTTGACGGGGCTGAGGATTTTTGGGGAGAATTTCCTCCCTTTCTGGCTGACTCGGTAGACTGGGGCAGTGAGGAATAAAGTGTTTGGAGGGATTCATTATGGCGATCATGAAAACAGAACCGCCAATGAGTGGACTTTCCCCACAGCAGCGGGCGGAGGCGGACCGGCTGTTTAGCCAAGCGATTCAATGTGCCAGGGGCGGCAACTATACGGAAGCCGCAAAATATTACAAGCAGGCCTTGCAGTACGGCCACCCGAAGGCGCAAAACAACTTGGGAAACCTATATAAGGTGGGCCGGGGTGTGGCCAGGGATGTCCAAGAGGCGTTCAGGTTGTATATGGCCTCCGCACAGCAAGGCAATACAACCGCTATGCGAAACGTGGCTCTCTGTTACCAAGATGGAATTGGAACGGCCGCCGACTTTGACCAAGCGGTTGCGTGGCTGATGACGGCGGCTGAACAGAAGGACCACTATGCCTGCGCCGCGCTGGCCAGTGCCTATACCAAATGGAACCATAAGGACGACGAGAAATGTTTGTACTGGCATAAAAAAGCAGCTGAGTATGGAAATGCGGACAGTATGTTTGCACTAGGGGCATTTTACGCGCAGAAGGGTGATCATCTGGACCCAGACCAGGCGGTGCGTTACTATGACAGCGCCGCCAGAGTCGGTACGCCGGCCATGAAACTGAAGGTTGCTCAGGCGCTTGACTACTCCCGCAACACCTCGGATAATCAGGCACTTGACCTTGAGAAAGCAAAGGGATGGTACATTGAGGTTATCAACTGCGGCGAGGAGAAAGAACAGTTGGCCGCGGCAGAGGGCTTGGACGCGCTTTACAGCTACAGTGAAACTCTGATAAGAGATCCGCTGGATATGATGAAGGCCTACATGACCTATCGAACTTTGGCCATGAGAGGGAACCGGAGGGCTTGTTCGCTTTCAGCGTACTGCAATGAAATGGGCAGAGGCACTGTGCCTAATCTTGACATCGCGATTATGTTTTATGAGAAAGCCCGTGAGTTTGAAAAAGTGGAGTGGTGCCAAAAGAAAAAGACGGGGAATTTGTTAGATTCCCTATATGAGTCACACAGAGAATATCAAATGCCGCCAGTCAAAAGAAACCTCCATTCCCACGGAAAAGAGCTGTACAGCCAGGATGTGGATAGCCAAAAGTGTATATTCAACGAACAAGTCTACTATGTCAATACACACTATTTTGACACTTCCTATCTGTGCGTCTCCAATTTGAATGGAACGGATATCAAAATCCTTTTGGAGCTGGATAACAGCTGGTATACGACAAACATTCATGTCAATTCCACGGGTATTTATTTATATGAGGTTCAGTCCCATGGAAAAAGTTGGCTGCGGGTGCTGCACATAGATTTTGATGGCAACCAAATCAGCGAATTTAAAGAAGAATGTCAAGCGGACTTCGAAGATGGACATCTTATCAAAAACGTCTATTTTTACGACGGCTGTGTCTACTATTCATATGAGTATGACGAGTGCGAAAAGCATAGGGTACAAATTAAGAGGATGGATGTTGATCGCAGGCGTGTCGATGTGCTTTACACCAAAGCGGTTTCTATTGAGCGTATATTCGCTACAGAGAAATCGCTGATCTTTCTCGCAGAATATGAAAATGATACCTGTGAGATGGAACGAATGAAAGGTTGGATGTGCCTTGATTTGGGTACTGGAGTTGTGGAATGTCTGAGCAATCCATATTGCAGCCCAGAAAATGTTGTAGATCATCCTGATATATACGATGAAGAGAGCCCTAATTACAATGAACAATGCAGTTTTGATCGGAATATTGTATTTTTTGATCTGGACAGAGGGATTTTTTGGACCGAGAGGAGAGCGTGGGAGGGGACTGACAGTGCGCATCTGAGTCGGATATACTACTGGGAACCTAAGTCTCTGTGGGGAGACCGGGATCAGGTGCTCCCACAACTGCCTATCTGGAAAATCACGAACACCTCTCACATAGGCAGAGAATATTTTGATGGTACACACTATTATTATGCAAGCTGCTACTATGATTTTGAGTCGTCAAACTGCGATGGAGAGACCTTCTGCTGGACCAAAGGAAATGATGGGCATGGAAACTGCACCGAGTTCATTGTGGCGGGCGACTACCTGTTCCTGGATATTGCAGCGTACTATGAGGAGCAATATCCTCTCTCAACACAGAAAGCAGCGGCAATTCGAAAGACTTGGTTTGAGGAAGAACTTCCGGGAACCCTGATTGAGGCGTACCATAATAAGAGTCTTTTTAGAGCTGAAGACAAGCAGAGACCAGTGCTCGTTTCCCCTGACCCTGTGGCTTCCCACGCCGCGAGTGCCGCTGTGGAAGCCAAGGAAAAGACACTTCCTGCACAGAGTACCGGAGACCTGTTCGTTGAGAAAAAGATTGGTGAGACAGACGTAAAATATAATATATGCACCTTTGGCTCTAAATTCCATATTGGGTTTGGTGTACCAGTTGTCGTTCGGATCAACGGAAGAAGTTATGAAGTCAAAATGCATAAAATGACCAAGGGCAGGATCGATGGCATGAAAAAATTGTATACTGAGAATCAGATTGTTTTGGGGGATATCCTGAGAGCAAGTTATTCCCAGAAAGACAATGTAATCTTGTTGGAAAAAGATAAATAGGAGTGTGAAGTTTTGTGGTAAGCAATACTATTACACAGGAAGAGTTCAGCCAATTCAAAAGTTTGTCAAGGAAAAAGAAAGTAGACAGCATGGAGGCATATTTGATTGGCGTCAGCGGTCGGAGATATAATATGCAGGAAGTTGGCGCGATGGTATTCGGAGATGAAAACTACAGCTTTACAGTCTCGTTAATACACAGATGCTATAACTTTTCTGGGCAGAACGGCGGAAGATATCGCAATGGCTGTAGGTTTGAGCAAACTTACGGATATCGGGTGACCAGAAAGGATATTGAGGCCTTCGTGAAACAATACCCCAATGGAACATTCAGCAATGGCGTCACCTTTGATGAGTTTCTGACCGCTCGGGCGAACCGAGCACGGTCTGTTCCAGCACCAACGCAACGGAGAAGTGTCCCCACGCCTAAGGAGCAGAAAAGCCCGCCGTTGGTGGACTATCAAAACTATAACTATCAGCCGTCTGGTGACAATAGATTCTTGTTGATTGCGATGGGTAGCATTAGCGTTTTGATTCTGCTGTTTCTGCTGATGACAGGTGGACTGTTCAAGCACTGGATTATTTCACTGATTGCTCTGTCTGTGGCCGTTGGCATCTTCAATTTATGGAAAAGTTTGTGACGGATCCCGGTCACTGGAAAGAAGAACTGAGGAGCTCTGCCGTTTGACAGGGCTCCTCAATTTTTTCGATTTACAAACTAACTATAATATTTCTTCTATAGTACTTTGGCCTGAATGGGGGCGCAATGAAAATTTAGTGTGACCTTTATTTCATCCCACGGGAGATATCAGCGGCCACAGTTTCTTCGATCTTTTGAATCATTTCGCTGGTCAAAGAACAGAAGGGACGGCGGCAAGGACCGACTGGGTTGCCCGCGATGCGGGCAGCCGCCTTAGTTACAGTATTTGGGTTGCCAAATTTGAAACAATTGCGGATGGGGCGAATACTGTCTTGGGCAGCTTTCGCTGCTTCTAGGTCCCCGTTTTGGAAATGTCTATAAATGGAAACCATTACAGCAGGGTATATATTGGCCACTGCCGTAATGCCGCCAGCACCGCCAGCCAATAGATTCCAAAGAATGAGTGCGTCATTGCCAGAGAGAACTTTGAAAGAGGGGCCTGTCAGTTCAATATATTGCTTCATATTGTCAAAATTTCCACTGGAATCTTTCACACCTATGATATTGGGGATTCGACTTAGTCGAGCTATTGTGCCTGGGTCAATATTGTTACCGGTGCGAGCCGGCATATTGTATATTATGAGAGGTAAATCTACAGCTGCGGCAAGTTCGGCATAATGGTTGTATATTTCGGTTTGTGAAATTGCAGCAAAGTAGGGACTAATCACTGAGAGAGCGTCAACTCCCAGTTCCTTAGCACGCTGGGATAGACGGATGGTCTCGGCAGTGCCGGGCAAACCAGTTCCAGCGTAAACAGGAACACGGCCATCTGAGGCTTTCACCACAACCTCAATGATACGTAACTTTTCGTCTTCAGAGAGAATGTAGGCTTCCCCATTGGTGCCGAGACAAAACACGCCGTCGACGCCAGCTGCAATCTGGCGTTCTACCTGGTGCTCAATTTCTTGAAAATTTAAGGACTCATCATCGTGCATGGAGGTGACCATAGCGGCAATGATTCCAGTAGCAAGCTGGTTCATATTAACAACCTCTTTCATCATATTACACGGTTTTCCCGTGCGTTTGCCAATTGAATTGCGTAATCGATGGCATTGATCAGACTAAGCTCGTTGGCCCACCCACTTCCTGCATGACCAAAGCCAGTTCCGTGGTCTACACTGGCCCGGATGATGGGTAGCCCGAGTGTGATATTAACGCCAGCCACCGCATCCCACATCCGCTTTTCGCGATTGTATACAAATCCTTTTACCTTTAGCGGAATATGCCCCTGGTCATGGTACATGGCGACGACAATGTCATACCAGCCGCCCAAAGCCTTGGAAAAGACAGTGTCCGGCGGGGTGGGCCCTTTTTCTGGAATATCGATTCCTTGTGCCAAGGCGGCGTCAATGGCAGGTTGAATCTCATCAATCTCTTCCCGACCAAACATTCCATTTTCGCCGCAGTGGGGATTCAGACCGGCGACACCCACCCTCGGCTTTTTGATTCCCAGAGCTTTACAACCTTCATCTGCGATACGGATGCATTCCAACACACGTTCCTTTTTCACTGAATCGCAAGCTTGGCGCAATGAGATATGGGTGGAAACATGGACGACGCGCAACTGTTCATAGGTAAGCATCATGGTATAGTGGGCGCTTTTTGTATAATGGGCATAGATTTCTGTGTGTCCGTACCGGAATCCCTGCCATATTGATGGCCTCTTTACTGATGGCGTTGGTGACAGTGGCATTTATTTGGCCAGATAGGGCCATTTGAATCACGGTTTTGACATACTGGAAGGAGGCCTCGCCCCCCAAAGCACAGGCGCCGATACCAAAGGGACTGGGAGTACTCTCGTCAAGGTGGTTGGGAATGTCTGTCTCTGAGACAAGACCCAGGTCTAGAATATCAATTATACCAAATAAAAATTTTGCCTGAGATAATTCAGAAATTGGGTTCAATTGCAAGTGGATTCCAGAAACCTTGCCTGCAATGTTAAGGGCATAGTTCATACTAGAGTAGTCTCCAATAACCAATGGGCGGCAGTGTTGGTAAAGCTGGGGATTGGCAAGGGCCCGAACCGTAATTTCTGGACCGTTCCCAAAAGGATCGCCCATTGTAATGCCAATAATCGGTCTATTTTGTATCATATCATTTCCCCCTCGGCTCCATCTAAAACCTGTAGATATATATTGCGGGCATCCTGTGCAGTGACTGGGCGGACATTGTTATCCAGTAGACGTGTAACCTGCATTCCTGACTGCACAAGATTGTCCAAATCGCTTAGGGAGACATGAAATGAAGATAGGCTGGTAGGGATATCCAAGTGATAGACAATTTTCTCCATACACTGGATAATCCACCGACTTTTTTCCTCCTCGGTCTGACACTTGCCGTCACGATAGGCAACACGGTCATAAACTTGGGCCAAGCGGGAGCGAATAGAGGGCTCATTGAACCTCATGACGGGTATAAGCAAGATGGCATTCGATATACCGTGAGGGATGTGGTATTTTCCACCTAAAGGGTAGCTCAGTGCGTGTACAGCTGTTGTGCCAGAACAGGCGATTGCCACACCGGCGTAAAATGCGGCCAGCTGCATCTGACTTTTTTCCTGCATAGCGTTTGGGTTGTCGCAGGCAGCCTTGATATTATGGATGATAAGATCGAACGCTTCTAGTGCAAAGAAATCACTAAAGGAATTGGCTTTGTTGCTTGTATAGCATTCAATGGCATGAGCCATCGCGTCAATACCGGTGGCGGCCGCGATACCTCGGGGCAGACTGCGGATCATAATGGGATCCAAAATCACGTAGTCTGGAATCATGTCTCTGTTGACAATGCCGACCTTCAACTCTTGCTCAGGGATGGCAACAATCGCGTTGGGAGTGGCCTCAGCTCCGGTTCCGGCGGTAGTAGGGATCAGGCAGGTTGAAACTGATTTTGATGTAATATCCGGAGCATGTAGCAAATCAGAGACTGTATAGCTGCTTGAAGCCAAAAGACTTGCCAGTTTAGCGGTGTCCATAACACTTCCACCGCCAACGGCCACAATCAAGTCTGCACCGAATGTGTTGAATATGTCCACACATCGCTGAACTTGAGCACAAGTCGGCTCAGGGGGCAGATCAGATATTATCATTGTCTCAGCACTTGCTTGATTCAAAATATCAGTGATCTGATCTACAAGTCCGAGATTCATAATGATTGTGTCTGTAAAGATCGCGATTTTGTGAGAGTTTCTTGCGATTTGATGCAAATTGTCTAATGCGTTGACTCCGCTGAAAATTGTGCGTGGTAGTGTTACACTGTATGGATGCATGTTTTAAGCTCCTTTGAAAGTATAGATGGTCTGATTGGAATTTTTGAGGCTGAAGAATTTGAGTTCGAATTCAGAAGATTAAAAATGGTGCTCTTACACACAAAATCTTTTTGTGTGTAAGAGCTCTTTATTTAATGAATATGACATGGAAGATGATTTTTTAAAATTCACACTGAACACATATCATATTGTGCACCAAGGCGTGATAGCTTTCAGTTTTCTAAATTAACCGTTCTTAACGCTGTCGCGGTATGCCTGGATATAACCCGCTACGAGGGTGGGGTCAGTCTCAAGTTTATTGCGTCCGGTATCTACGACGGGGGTTAGGGTGGAGTATGCTGTGGAGACGCGGTTTAAAAATACAGACAGCAGTTCACTTTGGTCACAGGAGTTTAAGATCGCCTTTCTAATATTGATATCCGAAGTCACATGTCCCTCGCCAAGGTTGAAGATCAGGTGGAATACATTGGAAGAAGGAGTTGTGGCCAGGTCAAGATCTTTCTCCTGCTCTATAATATCCCACCAGCTCTCTTCGCAATGCTCGTAGAAACCCAATTCACCGGCACGGATAGCGGAAAATCCATTGGCCTTGTCCTTGATTATTTTGCTGGTGATAAAGCGAATCTTTGGAGTATTTTCTTTATCCGTTACCATGAAATTAGGGTTCTTTTCATAGACGATTTCATAGTCATTTTTATACAGCAGCGCATAGGGACCGCTGAACCACATCTGATTGTTATATCCTTCGCCTTCAGTATAAGTGACAGTATCACCATAGAGAACATCAGTGGCAGAATTGTATTTGGTGAGATCAATCCCCGCATTTACCCGCTCTACCTGCTCCATGCACAGAATGCCGGCGTTAGGGGTAGCCAAAGTCTGCAGAACTTGAGGCGCAGGATTGTTTGTGCTGACTTTTACTACTTGGTATATACCAGAGGAATTGTTTACTTTTTCGGCCCTGTCAGTCAGGGCGGTAATGGGAGTGTCGATCTGCTCGTTTAGGGTATCGAGCAAAGATTTTCCGTTTGCGGAGACGGTGTTCTGCAATATGTCAATACTGGGAACCATTTCTACATTGGACAGCATGTCCAACGAGCTATACGAGATGTTGTTGGGGACAGAGTTTTTGTCTCTGGCCCGGTTTAAGGAATATACAACATCCTCACCGCTGACCATCACCCCAGTGTCCACCGCATGTTTGCCCTCCACCTTGGCAAAGTTGATGTCATCTCTCAATAAGAAGTAGAAGTCCTGATTACCCTCGCCAATAACATAAGCTTTTGTTATGGTGGCGTCAGTCGTGGGGGAATTATCAATATCTAAGTTCATCAGTCGTACCATCATATTGGTCTTTTCTGTGGTAATGTTGCCGCTGTCAGAACGGGCAGGATCCAAGGTTGGCAGATCGTCATGGGTGTTGGAGATGTAGAGAACATCTGTTTCGCGCTTGCTTTCGTCCACATAGTCGAATCGTTCAAAAGCGGCCTCACGGGCGCTGTACACTGTGACAGGCTTCAGTAGTGCGGAGTTGTAAATGTTTACACGGGAAGGGATATAACCAGGCACCATATAGGCGTTATCTTCAACCAGAATTTGCTCCAAGTCCGCATAGGTTTTGGCGGCCTCCTCAGGAACTTGGGTGGCGGCCAGGTCAATCAGTCTGTCCACCTCGGGGTCATTGAGCTGCTGATAGTTCGCCGTACCAGTGGAATAGAAATTGATGCGGACTGCGTAGTCGCCGGTGCCGGTGCCAACCCAAGCCTGATTGATGGAAATGTCATAATTGCCAGCAGATAGCTGCTCTTTCTTGGTGCTGGAGTCCGGCTGCATACTCAATTCAACTTCAAATCCCTGCTTGGTCAGTTGGTCTCGTACCACATTGGCATAGGTTTCGGTGGAAGATGTGGTCAAAAGAGTGATTTTGATAGGTGTGTCATTTGTGTTGCCGACGGTGCTGCTGTTTCCGCTGGGAGGTGGTGCCGAAGGGGTGCAGCTGACCACGGTGCCCAAAGTAAGCACCAGCGATAAGGCGATTGCTAAGAGCTTTTTCATGTTCATTTTCCTCCTTTTATTGATTGGATGTTTTTGTGACAGGCCACATAGTGGTCTGTTCCACACTGTGTTAAAGCAGGTTCATGTTCGAAGCATTTTTGATCTGCATAGCTGCATCGGTTGGCAAATCTGCATCCTTTGCCAGGGTTCACGGGGGAACTGATTTCCCCTTTTAAAATAATCCGTTGCCGCTTTTCTCTTACTTTTACAGAAGGAATTGCGGAGAGTAGAGCCATAGTATAGGGATGATGTGGAGAACGGAACAGTTCGTTTTTAGGTGCCTTTTCAATTACACGGCCCAGATACATGACCAAGATGTTATCTGAGATGTGTTTGACTACGGACAGGTCATGAGAAATAAAAATATAGGTCAGTTTCAGTTTTTCCTGTAGTTCCATGATTAAGTTCAGAATTTGTGCTTGAACTGAGACATCTAGTGCGCTGACAGGTTCATCACAGACGATAAACCTCGGCGTAACCGCCAGCGCCCGGCCAATCACGATGCGTTGGCGCTTGCCTCCATCAAATTCATGGGGATAGGCGTTGTAATACTGCTTAGAAAGCCCCACCAAGTCCATTAACTCTAATACACGTTGTTTGCGCGCCTCCACAGTCTTATACACTTTGTGTAAAATCAGCGGTTCCTCAATAATTTGGGATACGGTGAAGCGTGGATCTAGAGAGGCGTAGGGATCTTGAAAAATGATTTGCATCTCTTTGCGGATTTGAAGCATCTCACTTTTATGAAAGGAACACAAGTCCATACCGTCGTAGATAATCCGTCCAGATGTTGGTTCATGCAGGCGTAGAATTGTGCGGCCCAAGGTGCTTTTTCCGCACCCTGACTCACCTACGACCCCTAATGTTTCACCTTCTCGAATGGAAAACGACACATCATCTACTGCGTGCAGATATCCGCTGGGAACCACAAAATATTTTTTCAGATTCTGAACTTCTAATAAGTTTTCCATTTTCTATCTCCCTCATCTCAGTGGAAAATGGCACCGACACCAATGTGTTCCTTCTCCGTTGATTGGCGGGGTCTGTTCACAGATCGTCTGCTTATAGCGGCACCGGGGGTGGAAGGCACAGCCGGAGGGAATCTCCATAGCACTGGGCGCCACTCCGGGGATAGAAATTAGCTTTCTGTTCTCATCCGAATCAATCTCCGGCAGGGAGTCAAATAGACCCTGGGTGTAGGGGTGCTGTGGCGCTGTATACACATCCAGAACTGACCCCTCTTCCACAATCTGACCAGCGTACATAATGGCAACCCGGTCACACACCTCGCCCACAACCCCCAAGTCATGGGTAATCAGCAGCATGGACATATCGTACTGTTTGATAAGAGATTGGATAAGTTCCAATACCTGTGCCTGAATGGTCACATCCAACGCGGTTGTGGGTTCATCTGCAATTAAGATTTCTGGTTTGCACAACAAGGCCATAGCAATAATCACACGCTGCTTCATACCGCCTGAAAACTGATGCGGAAAGTCCCGGAAGCGGTCAGCTTTCACACCTACCGTCTCCATCAATTCCTTTGCCATTTCTTCCGCTTCTTTTTTGCTGACTTTTTTATGCTGAAGAATGACCTCCATCAGCTGTTCCCCCACTGTCATCACCGGGTTTAATGCTGTCATGGGGTCCTGAGAAATCATGGATATTCCATCACCGCGCATTTTCTGATTTTCTTTTTCTGAGTTATAAATAACGTTTTTCCCCTTGAAAAAGATTTCTCCCTCTTCTATAACGCCGGGTGGATCAGGTACTAACTGCATGATGGCCAAGGCTGTGGTTGTCTTACCGGCCCCTGTTTCTCCCACCAGCCCAAGGCTTTCACCTTTAGCCAAGGTAATGGATATTCCATTTACGGCCCTTGCCACGCCTATATCGGTTCTGTAGTGGACGTGGAGGTTATGAATTTCCAAAATGTTCCCTTTGTTCATTACATCCGCTCCTCTTTACTTCATTTTGGGATCAAGAGCATCACGAAGGCCGTCTCCAAAAAAGTTGAAGGCCAGAACAAGAAGCATGATTGCCAGACCAGGAAAGATTGCCATGTGAGGATAAGACTCAATGTAGGTGCTTCCTGCGCGCAGAACATTGCCCCACTCTGGGACATGAGGTTCAACCCCCAATCCTAGATAGCTTAAGCTGCTGGTGGACAATACTGCTGAACCGACACTCATGGTAGCCCGTACAATAATAGGAGCCAAAGAATTGGGGATGATATGCTTTAGTATGATACGTCCATCTCGCGCACCGCAGGCTCTGGCGGCCTCTACATATTCCGAGTTGGATACGCTGATGACAGTGGCGCGTACTGTTCTGGCATAAGCAGAGATTGAGCCAAGGCTAAGTGCCAGAATCAAATTCTGTGTGCTTGCGCCTAAAGAAGCAATGATGGCAATGGCTAGCAGCATATCGGGCACTGCATAGATGATATCCAACAGACGCATAATGGCATTGTCAATCTTTCTGCCGTAATAGCCTGCTAGAGCGCCCAGCGTTCCCCCCAGCAGCATAGGTACGACGGTCACGACGGCACCTACAACCAGTGAGATACGTGCACCGAATACAATACGGGTGAATTGGCAGCAGCCATAATTATCTGTCCCAAAAGGATACTTTAAGCAAGGAGACTGGAGCAGCGCACTGTAGTTGTTATTGACAGCAACAGAATAGTCAAAGGTAAAATTGCTGCATACCGCCATCATAATCAGAAGTACTACGACGAACATGCCCAACACTGACATGTTGCTTTTAAATAGCCTTTGAAGCGTATTAATCCACTCAATGGAGATCTCCTTGTCTTTCCGGTGCCATTTGCTTATGATAATGATGCCCAATAGCAGCGAAAATAGATTTCCCGTTATTGAAGTAATGATAAGCACATAGGAAATCAGGTAAATAGTCTTTGAGACATGGTTACTGTGAATGTTTGATGGAATTAGGAACAGCACCACCACTTGAAAGACTGTGAGTACTGCCAGGCCGAAAATCGCCGGGTAAAATGTGCTGACCACATAGTCTTTGAACATATTGAGCAGTGAAATAAGAATGACAGTGATGTTGGTAATCAGCATATAAACACTGATCTCATATTCAATACTTCTCTTTCCATTGAATAAATATAGCCCGGCAATGGTGGCAAAGATATTTCCACATAGGAAGAACGGGATCAGAGCAATAGCGCACAGCCGTATATCTTTGCTGATAGTATTGCGTTCCAGAATCTGCTTTTTGACCTGTGCCGACAATAGCATTCCAATGGCTGCGGAGAGGAAAAACGCACCTGCAAAAATAAGCAGTAGTAAACTTTGGCTTTCGGCCCACGGTTTTGCATAGAGTAGCAGTACTGCAGTGATCGCCGCAGTGATGCTGTTGGAAAATTTCAACATGCCATATTCGCTGAACTCCTTCAATTTCCTGCGCTGAATCCGCTTCTGGTAATCTTCCCGTCTTTTATTTGTTGTCAAACCACTTTTCATAAGCGTTTCCTTCCGATTAGTAGTTCCTTAGCTTCGCCTTGACACGCGGATCGATAAATGCATAGAGCAGATCTACAAACAGATTGACAAGGCTTACTACGACAGCGACATAGATTACACCAGTCAATACCACGGGAATATCTGGTATATACTGTTTATCTACAATGAAGCTTCCGATACCATTGACATTAAAAACTTTTTCAATGACTGCCGATCCGCCCAGCAGATAGCCAAACTGAATACCGGCTGCTGTTACAATGGGGATCAGTGCATTGCCCAGAATGTGCTTTACAATCACCCGATTTTCACTGATTCCCTTAGCCCTTGCCGTTAAAACAAAGTCCTGATTTTTAATCTCCAGCATGGACGACCTTGTCATTCTGGCCACATTTCCGGCTAAAGCAGTGGCCATTACGATAGCTGGCAATACATATGCCCAGGGGTTGTCCACAGCAAAGGTCGCTGGAAATATGTGGTGCTTCACTGAGAAGTTCAATAACAGAATTAGTCCAAACCAGAAACTGGGAATAGACAGACCGATCAGAGCGGCAATCATGGCAGTGTAATCGAATGCAGAGTATTGCCTAATTGCCGATATAATACCTGCGGGGATAGAGATAATAAGTGCCAGTACCAGTGCCAACAGGGAGAGCTTCAAAGTTGCGGGAAATTTACTCATAATTCCTACGAACACATCGCTGTTTCCCACATAGGATTTGCCCATATCAAGAGTAACCAACCCCTTCAGCACGTTTACTAATTGAACTGTATAGGGCTCATTTAGACCGTGGAGTTCGCGAAATTCTTCCCGCTGTTCTTCGGTAGCTCGCTCACCTAGGACGTTATAGGCCGGATCGATAGGGGAAATATATAAGATGGAAAAGACCAGAGCAGTTACCCCAATAAGCACAAAAGCCAGCATAAACAGGCGCTCAACTGTGTACTTGAGATAGGGATTGATATACAGCAGGATCAGGACATACATGGGGAAAGAGGTGAGAATGGATAAAAGCAGGTATACAGGGGTTTGAACCAAGGATTGATAGACAGATGAAAATGTTACGGTCTGTACAGCGTCTTCGCTGTCCATCCGATACTGAATTTCCTCTTCCACTCGTTTGATGGCCAGCTTTTCTGCGGCAGCCTCTACTTGATGCTGAGTTACGCTGCGGTTGAAAAAGGCGTTCTTTTTCTGTTGCTGTTGTACAATTTCCGCAAATACACGTTGGTAAAAACCTTCCCTATCGAGGTCTTGTTTCACTTTTGCTCTGTACTCTTTGGCGTTATCCTTCCGCTTGTGAAGTAAAAAAATCACAAAAAGCACTATGGTTGTGGGCAGTCCAAGCATCAGGAGAAAGAATCGGTAAAACCCGTTCTGATACATCTTTTCGTAATTCTTGCTCATCAGTAAGGCGGTTTTTCCTGTTAAGCTCATGCGGTCAATCTCTTTCAAGCGATCCCCTCCTTATTTAAGGGCAGATGAATTCATTTCCAATAGGAGGCAATATTTGCTTCCAACTGTTCCGCTCGTTCCAGCATTTCCTGGGCATATTTTTCTGTATATTCATCAAAAATTCCTTGATCTCTCGAGATCACTGTCTTAAATGCACCAACCTTTTTCAGATACATTTTGTGGAATTTTCGGTTGACATATCCGGTCTGTCGGGTGAAGGTAACAATGGGAAGCATATCAAAAAAGAGTTTTTTTGCCGCTTCGCGGTTTTTTTCATGGTAGAGACGGTAAACATTGCTGTACAACTTGAATAGACCGGAGGGCATCAGCGCATGGACACCGCGGTCCAGGGTCTCAATCATCTGATCAACACCCCAACCGCCAGAAATATTGATTGTGTTATTAGAGTATTCTGCCAGATGTGAATATTTAGGGCCGTTTCCGCCAGTGATTTCAATTTTGATACAACGGAAGGACGGTATCGTTCGGTACAGTTCCATAATAAATTCTTCTCTCATACCATAGCCTACACTGTCCTCATCTTGAAGCATTAAGAAGGGAGGATTCATTGCATCAATGCGCTTTACAACTTTGGTGTATTCCTCCTCGGAGGCCTCCGGCATACAGAGATTCAAGCCGTCACATCCCAGCTGAAGGAACTCCTCACAAAGAGCATCCCTCTGTTCCTGCGTATCTGCGGCTACACCTCCAATCACAATGACACGTTTGGCGGCAGTCTCCACAACTACTTGAGTCATTTTCTTTTTCTCTTCAAAGGTTAGGCGTTTATACTCGCTTGCCACACAGGGCACCAAAAAGCCATTACTTCCGTCTCTAATTCCTAACTCAATTTCTTGCGCTAAAGATTGGTAATCTACACTTCCGTCCTCATTGAAGGGGGTAATAACGGTTGAAATGATTCCATGCAGAACATGTAGCGTCTTTTCCATAATCACTATCTCCTTTGCAACATAGCTGTTTAATTTTTTGATCGATATATCAGGGGTATTTGATGCTTACTGCCAGTAGTGTTCCATATTCTGTACAATGTCCAGCGCCCGGTCAATCATTTCATCCCGGAAACGAATGGTATATGCGTCGTAGGCGTCGGTTGGGTCACGGCTGTGGGTGGTGTCAAATACTCCGATGCGTTTCATGTAGTTTTTATGAAAGATCCGGTTTATGCTCCAATCCTGGCGGGTAAAAAGGACACAGGGGAGGCTGTCATAATACAGTTTCTCCGCATAAGTCCGGCCCTTTTCATGATAAAGCTGGTAAATGTTGTGGAATATCTCAAACATACCAGAGGGCATCAATCCGTCTAACCCACGGTCATAGCCTTCCAGCGCATAGTGGCTATACCCACCTCCATAGACCAGCATCTCTCTGTTGGTAGCATTTTTCACGGCGGTATATTTAAGCGTCGCGCGACCGACTTCGCATTTTATTGCCCGCAGACTCTCTACTTCGTAAAACAGGCGGGCTGCCAGATCTACTGGAATCCCGGTTGTACTTTCAGCATCATCATCTTGAATACAGAGGAAACTTGGGTGTAGCTCTTGGTCAAGCCGTTTAATCAAATGGATGAATTCCTCTTCAGGACCCTTTCTTGGACTCCAGTGAGTATTGATATTGATACCATCTGCACCCAAATCTAAATATTTTTTAGCCTGACTGAATACCTCCTCTTCGCTTGGTCCTGGAAGATTCGGCATTAAGAACATCTTGTCTCCCACAATTTTCCTAGCGGTTAAAAATAATTCTGTCTGCTCTCCCTCAGAGAGATATTTTAGTTCACTGGCGCCGCTAGGTACCAAAAAGCCAGCGATACCAGTGTCCAAACCCCATTGGTATTCACGTTCCAGGGATTGGAAGTCCACATTTCCTTTTGCATCAAAAGGTGTGATGACTGTTGCGATGATACCGCGTGGCTGTGTGGTTCCTTTCATCCTTCAACCTCCTTATAATATTTTGTTGGTATGTTTTTCTCCTGGATGTTGGCAGACGGTTTGAAATGTTCGTTTTCCCTGATATTACCTCGGGAGCTGAGTTCTCTCTACGGTTGTCTATCTTGTCTCATAAAACAAAATGTATTTTCTGAAGGTAAGATGCGATTTTAGAAAATATGTCTTGCGAGCCAAAACCACCCGACTTGGATACAACAGTAATTTTTTTGTTCTTAATTACCACGAGTGAAAGTACAATACCGGATTCTATTTCTCCCAGAGGGATTACCTCATCACAGCAGACCTGGGTAATAAAGCTCTGAAGAATGTCTCCCCCAGTGATGATTAAGTTGCGATCCAGCCCCATACGGACTACCTCAGACAACAGTGCTCCGATGTTAGAAGCAATTTGCTGTCCGGCTTTTTCGAAGGTAGATTCTGTAGTTCCGTTAATCGTGGAGACCATCTCTAGATCACTTTTACCTACCCGAAGAATCAGATTAGGACAGTTCTGGGCCATAGTTAGAATATTTTGAGCAAAACTCTCTCGAAAATCCGGGTGACTGAGATTAGAACGAGCGTCATAATTTGATATATTGAAACATTCAAACCCGTTGACAATAGCCATATCCAGTTGGCGAATTGTAATAGGATTCAGACTACCAGAGCATACCAGAATATCCTTTTCTGGCAGGGAAAATACGCTCTTTTTCCCTTTTAACTCAAATATTGATGGAAGAAATTCTGCAAACCCTGCGCAACCAGCAGAGATTTTTGTCTGAAATATGTGTGGCTTTAGCTGGCGGGCCAAAGCTTCAAAGGACTGGCTGCATTTACAGTCAAAAACTGCAATGGCAACATGATCTGCCTTAACTGAGAAGGGCTGTCCTTCTGGAATAATCTGAACCGGTATGCTGCTCTGCTGTGCGACAATATCTGCGATATTAGAGTAACGGACCGGTTCAAATGGATCTATACCGAATACCGATTCACTAACTGGGGTCCCATCAATATATTGCACTCCATCTACAGTGAAGCGATTCATTTTCGGATAGGAGGGGAAGAAGGGGAGCAGTGTTTCGCCCGAAGCATCCAGCAGAGCGGCCAATTCACTGCCGATGTTGCCGCGCAGAGCAGAGTCTGTCTTTTTATAAATGTGATCAAAACCGGCATTTAGCGCGCGCTTTACAATATTAAAAACGATTTGATAAGCATCGTCCTTCGGCAGATGTCTTGTCTCCGCATTTAATACAAACGCCTGTGTATCAGTGATGCGTGGAAGGGGCTTTGTTAAGTCTATGATTACGTGAGGTATCACCCCTGCTTTTACAAGTTGGACGCCGGTATCTAGAGCCCCAGTCAAGTCGTCTGCGATGATAAGCAGCTTCACATCTTCACCTTCTTGATAAAAATGGTGTCTTACAATAATGGCCTAATTTCAGGCTTTTACTTCTGACTTAAAACAACCCTCTATCATTCCATCGTTTAGTACATATATGAAACATCTCCTGCGGTTTGCTAATGTAATTGCCATATAAAACTTAGATTAACCTCAAAATTTTATATATTTTAAATAATAATAGCATGGTAATTGAAAGAAATAAACTATTCTATAGAACGATGGTGTTTTATTATGAAACATTTTTTAAAAGTGTAGGATAAAAATTGAACAAAATAAATGCCACCCCTAATCAAAGTAATTAGTGGATGGCTATTTCGAAATGATTTTTACTTCAACATACGCCATAAGGTACTTCGGCTGATCCCCAGACGTTTTGCTGTTCGTGTCTGATTCATACCCTCGATATGGTAGACACGTTCTACAATATCCCGAGTAATTTCATCTAATGGGCGGTTCAAATCAATCCTATTTTCATTGGAGGCCGAGAGCTCCCGTTTTTCTCGTTCCAACAGATGACGCACATGTTCTTCGGAAATAAAGGAGGACTTTGCCTCTATCATTAGTGCGGTAACCGTGTGAAACAGCTGGTTAATGTTCCGCTCCCAGTTGTGGTTTTGAAGAAGCAGAATTGCCCCTTGCGTCATTCCCACAATCTGGGTCCCATATTGAATGTTGATGGCATTGATATACATACTGATTAGACCTGGTATGTCTTTGCGCCGCTGATTTAGGGCAGGTAGAAGGAGCTCGTGGCAATTCAATGTTTCCGTCAAATATAGATACAGTTCATCGTGTATATCGGCACCTTGCGGCCATGTATAGGAGAAAAAAAGCCTGTTTGTCTTTGTTACGCAAGAATTTTTTAGATAAATCAAAAGTTTTCTGCGCTGCTCCGGCGTGGTTAGTTCCATATGATTGAAGTAGACGGAAATTTGGGAATCCATCAAGGGAGAATCATCATGGTCCAGTAAAAATGACCAGGCAGAATCTTCAAGATAATCACCATTGATCATCACAAAAGAGCTATATTTCAAACTGCTCTTTAAATGGATATAATGTGCAAATCGGTCCTTTCCAGTCCCGCTTGCTCCTATGAGCAAGACTGGCGCGGCCATACGAGCATATCGGTCACACGTATCCCGAACAGAGGAAATTTTTTCTCCACTGCCTAGGTAATAATCAATGGGGTAGCAATCCGGCAAATCCTCATCTTCTGAAATATATTGAATGATTTGCTTTTCGTAGAGATGATTACTGGCCTGTTTTCTTACAGTATATGCACAATAGTCTTCTCCAGCCAGTTGAAGCAGGCAGCCTTTGATAGAAAATGTCTGTCCGTTGCAACTACGTGTGAAGTTTAGATTTCCCTGGCTAATCACATTTGGAATCCTTTGGATTAAAGTCGATTGGAGCAATTTAGGGAGAGTCTGCGAAGTCGTGTAGGATTCCTCTGCGTTGGCGGTATAGATGATGGTTTCCTCTTCACGGCTGGACAGCAGCATAGACAGCAGCTCTGCCCGATGGTTCCTTTGAGTGGAAAGACTGCAAAGGCGTATGGCGCTGCTGATGGCCTCCTCAATACTCTCTAGCCCTGATACAATGAGGAGCCCACTAAGGCCTAGTTCTTGTGCCACCGTCACCGAGATCACGTCGCCCACGACAATTCGAATCCCCTGTTCTTTTAAGAGCTGGATTCGTTCCTGGCACTCCTCTTTGCTGTGAATTACGATAACCTGAAATGCATACTGCATAATGTCGCGAAGAATGTTGGCAGGACTAGTGATATCTGGAAAGCCAACAACAGCAAACTCTTCTGAGGTGCTCTGTGCCAGGCGGATCGTACGCAGAACATCATAGACCGAAATTGGAATATCACAGGATGGCATATCTGTATGTTTCCGAATCATTTCCATTGTGCCGGCCCGGGATATGATGGCATCAATATTATCAGAGCTTTTTTCTAGCGCCATTTCCAATCCATCTGAGAGATTACCCATATGAATAATCAACTCCACATCGCTACGCTGCTGGGCAATGTTGGTCATCAGGTTATACATTCCTTCATAAGGTGGTATACAAAGCAGTCTAATTTTTTTCATTTTGAGTACCTCTGTATCTGCTTTTTGTGTCATGGATATCGGTGATATAGGTTGTAGCAGACAATAAGCATTTCAGCGCATACACTGCGATGAGCGCATTGACTCAGTATCGCAAAAGTGCAGACTACTTATAAGAACCCCCTTTCTATGTGGCCAGATGGATATTTATTATACCATAGAAACCAATATCAAACAAGTAAAGGTACCGAAAAAGGCATTTTGGGCTTGTAGGAGTACAATACATGTTGGACAGTAGAGGAAGAAAAGAGTAGAAGGATGAGGCCACATCGG
>OFFV01000428.1_pt1 | contig 33971 bp, 31 predicted proteins | sample 1521461 | NCBI WGS metagenome assembly OFFV01 (sample SAMEA3504120, study PRJEB24116) | mouse gut metagenome | biome: mouse gut; feature: mouse-associated habitat; material: faeces | place: Denmark | collected 2011 | reverse complement strand
ATGAGAGACCGGTAAAACATTGTATAGTATTTTACACAGGATTATGGACTTGACTCACTTCTCGGACTTTTTTTATTATTTATGAAAATACTACTACCAATTTATAGCACAAAAACAAGATTTTTTTCAATTACTTATAAAAAAGCACTATACCATCAATTAGATGATACAGTACTATAAATTTCTTAGCCCCATTTTAAGATTTCATATTCCACACCGACTTGTTGCGCGATCGTATTGATCTTCTCGCGCAAAGCTTTACGAGAAAGGTTATTATATAAGCAGATCCCATTACTCAGTCGAACAGCATTAGGATATCCATTATAATTTCCTATTTCGCTCCCAAAAATCAAACTGTACGTTGGACATCCTTCAACTACCATTTTCTTTATAATCGCTTCATAGCTAGGATTTTCTATGATCGCTTCGGCAAATTTAGTATATAATTTTCGCGCTGATTTCGCAGTTATTACCTTATTTTCAAAAGTCAGCTTAAATGGATGATACTCATTATATGTATTACTCTCTTTTTTCTCCGTACCGAACAGATCAATATTAGCAATATCATTTAAAATCTCAAATGCAATATTATATAACTGATCAGATTTTGCCTTTTGTAACTTATCAATATATGACTTGTTTCCCTTAGTCGAATTTGTCAACTCATAGCTTGACTTTTCTTTAAAATCCTTAATCAGCCTACGCTCGAGATAATCTGTATCAGCTTTTGACATTTTACCATCCGCCCGTCCAAAAAACAGCACAGATTCGATCCAGTCATTTGCTTTATTTTGAAAGTGTTGCGTTAAACGTTGCTCGATTTTTTGTCCTGCAACTTGTCCGACATAACGCTTATTACCACCAATTAAAACATAGATCGCTGGATACGTTGCAAAATCTTGTTCTTTTAAATACAACAAGTCACTACGACTCATTGAAACTAAAATTGCTGGCTCGCGTTCAAAATATACAATACTATCTTTTCTATTATCTGAAAAAATAAAAATCTGTTTCACTAAAATCAACTCTCCAAAGTAATCATTGATATATTCTCTTTTTTCACATTTTTTAATGTATCTCCCCCAAGAATATACTACTCACTTCGAAATTTTACAAACAAAAAAGACGCCCTACTCAAGCGCCATTTGCTCTATCGCGAACGCTTTATTCGAATAAAATCAATTAAAGCGAAGAAAAGTAGCGTTACTATGACCATACAAATATATCTCTTTGTATTAAAATCGATCCCCAAAAGCTGTATTATACCAGCAAAAATAAAAGCAAAGACCAAGGCAACTACAGCTTTTTCTACAATCTCCAAATATTTCTTCATAAACTATCCCCGAGTTCAAGTGCCAATTCTTTTATTCAGTACCTCGTATTTTCCATTTTTCCAACCCTTTAAATACCAGAACAACACTCCCGATCACTAACAAACTAACTAAAATATTGACGACTAGGTTCACTTCAGCAGAAGGCATCAACTTTGCAATAAATAAACTATAAAAATACTGCGTAACAAAAATAGCAACTACAATAGCAATATTCATTTTATCTTTCATGTTCAAGACCCCCTTGCGATCGCAAAAAACAGTAACCGTTTACACTTTAATTATACACTATACATCAGTGACTTTGATACAGCTTTCCTCCAAATGATAATTTCCACTCAGGATCATAAAAGCAGGCATCACTTGGATACACTATCTTTTGCAACCCAAACTCTTGCAACAATGCATCCCCCTTAGCGATCACTTGCTGATATTTCTCCAAACTGATAGTGCCTTGCTGCAATTGTAAACCCAAAAATCCCGTGTGGATATACATGTGGCATTCATGACAGATCGAGACATATCCAGTCAATGTTTGGATCAAATTAACAAAATCATATTCATATTGCTCATGTAATTCAAGCCAGTCCCCAGCAGTATGACTGACATATCGTTGACAGATCATGCAGTGATGATCAGCTAACAAACGATATTGTTTTTTCAGCTTATTCCATTCAAATTCTCCCATGATCGTCCGCAGATTCACATAATGCAATGCCGGTGGAACTGGTGGTTGCGTCAAAACTGTGACCATATCGATAGCTAATTTTTTATTTGTTTGTCTTCCTGACATCTGCTCATCTCCTCATACGCTTGGTCACTTTCTCAGTGTAGCTCATATCTCATTTACTGTTTATTCTACGATCTGATAACCTGCTTTAGCCAAGACATCTAATGCTGAGCGATATTCTTTTGCCTTAGTCAAGATGTAATCCGTATTGTAAGTTGAGATCGCAAAGATACCGATTTTATTTTCTGCTAACAAAGTCGAGATCTTAGCCAAGATCCCGATCAGTGAAAAATCTAACACACCTTGGATCCGGAAAGCTTTCCAAGCATCATCACGTTCCAAGACGTTTGGAGGTACATCTTTAGTCAAACAAACTAATGAGTTTTCTTCATCTGTTTTTCCTGTAAAACAGTATTCCTTACTTAAGTCAACTTGTGAATAATCTTTTACTTTGCAAACTGAAAAATCATGTGCGATAACTTTTAATTCCATATTCGTCTCCTCTTCTTACACTTATTATAGCTGTAAGTATAGCAAGTGGATATACGTTTGTGCAATATTTCGTTAAGCGTTAGTTGTATACAAAAAACATCATGCTATCAAGCGATAACATGATGTTTAGACTCTTAACTATTTATCGATCTCAGGTGCGTTACCTAGTTCAGCACTTACCATCCAGATCTTCTTTTCGATATCGGTCTTAAATCCGATAAAGATATCTTGTGTGCTGTGATCTTGTTCTTGATCACTAACTTCGATACCCTTTTGATACAAAGCTTCAAGATAGCGATAACCTTCTAGCAATTTAGCTAGATGTTCTGCCATCGTCTTGTCATAGCTACCAGGTTCATCTTTGATCCCTGTATGCTCAGCCATTTCACGTAAGGTTGAATATGGTGCTCCATCAAGAATGATCAAGCGTTCCGAGATCACATCGAGTTGGTCATTGATCTCATCCATGAATTCATCCATCAATGGGTGTAACTTCAAAAAGTTGGTGCCACGCATATACCAATGTGTTTGATGAATGATCATCGACATTTGGCTCAAATCTGCTACAAGTTGGTTCAAAACTTTCTTTGTTTCTCCATACTTCATGTAAAATTCCTCCCAAGATAAATTAGAATGTTTCTACATTATTTACTATAACATTAATTTATCAAAAATTCTAAAAATTGAACTGGACACTTCTACACTATATGATAACTGCGATTTTTATTACTTCCCTGTGCCACTAAAAGACCCAAGCTTACAAATTTAGCTAAATGCTTGCGAGCTGTTGCTACTGATTTTTGGATCAATTTAGCAGTTACTGTAGTATTTATACTTTCATGCTCTGTTAAATACTTGGTCACCAATACATATGTTTTAGCTTCACTATCCGTTAGCCCTTCAGGAATATCAATTTTTTGTTCTAAATTACTAGTTACAGTCAGATAACTTTTTAGAGTTTTCAAAATGATCGCTAACATAAATTCAATAAATCTATTTGAGTTAGTTTCTTGATCAACTTGCTCTAAGACTTTATAATAGTCACGCTGATTTTCATAGATCAGCGTCTCGATCGGGATCCAAGCAAAGATCGGATTCCAATTAGCTAAGATCACTGTTTGCCACAAACGTCCCATTCGTCCATTACCATCTGCAAAAGGATGTATCGTTTCGATCTCATAGTGAAAAACACAACTTTTGATAAGCTCAGGTGTATTGTCATTTTTTCCCCAAGCAAATAGATCATCCATCAGTGCTTGAAGATATTGTGGTCTAGCCCCCATATGCACAACATTTCCTATCTCATCAAATATCCCAATATCTCGACTGCGATATTTTCCAGCTTCATTTACGATCCCAGCAGTCAAAAGGCGATGGGCTTTTAAAAAATCTTTTTGCCGATACGGATCTAATGTCAAAATTTCTTCGTAAGCATCATACGCATTTTTGACTTCTCGTATCTCTTTAGGGTCCCCTAAGACACGTTTACCATCAATAATATCTGTAACTTGTTTTTCAGTGAGTGAATTATTTTCGATCGCCAGTGACGAATGGATCGACTTGATCCGATTTTCTTTTCGTAACTTCAAATCACTTTTAACGCTAAATTCTAAGATCCCCAGTACCCTTGAGATCTCGATCACCTGATGAAGCATCGTGTTAGTCAATGTAAATGGTGGTTTCACTGCAATCCCCCCAAATTTTTTCTTTAATTATACTCCAAAGAAAAATTTATCGCTCAGCTTATGAGCGATAAAAGCCCCATGCCAGGTATCCCCTGATTATAGAGCTTCTTGTGAAATATTTTATTTTGTCAATGCTACATCGACCCAGCGATCGTATCATGGTGGGCCCTCTCACTCGCTCTTAAAAAGCTTATTTAGTTTCTAGGCACAAATTTAAATTTGGTCCACGGTTTGATAAAATCTAATAGCATCAATTCTTCTGGTGGGATCTTGCCAACTAAATTCTTGCGCGGATCACTGTGCGGTTCTAAAACGATCTGGAGCTCATTTTTATACTTTCCAAAGTCATCATTGCCGATCACCACATCGCCTCTTTGAAATTCTTTGGTGTTATCATGAGCTGGCTCAGGCTCATTTGCGTATTTTACCCGCACCATCGTCGACCGGATCGCACTGGCTGTAATATCGCCTCGCCGGAAATGTTTCGGGTAGGCTACGATCTTTTTTTCAAGCTTCGTTGCTTGCGGTACAAACACGATCCCTAGACTCAATTTATAGCGATCGATCGCTGCTAGTGATCTTAGTTCTTCATCTGAAGCATAGGCATTACCGATGATCACCACATCGATCAGACCCGTAGCAAACATGTGACGTGCTTTTAGATCCAGCGGTAAGTGCCGATGCATCTCGAGTGTCGGTAAGCCATCATTGACATCCCACGGTCCACCTTTAGCACTTTGACTTGTTACAAAAGCTGCTGTTTTGATCCCATGGCGCTTGAAACGTTGACTGCAACTGACAAAGAAATCATACGGCAAGGCTGAACCTTCTTGCGGATAGAAGTTATGACACCCATAAATAAAGGGTTCATTAGCTTCATATGACAAGATATTTTCCAAATACACTACATTGTTGCTCATATTCAACTCGATCGCTAGACCTTCGGGATTATAACTCAACATGGCTTCTTTACTGCCATCAAAGCCTTCGTCTAATCTGATCCCATCAGTCCCTAATTTGGTCAACTCATTGAGATAACGACTGACATTAGCCCGATCGATCTGTAATTTATCTGCCAATTCTTTTGCAGTGAATTTATTATGGCTTTTAGTTAATATATCTAATACTTCTTCTTTTCTAGATCTCAAAAATACACCTCCTATTGGTCTAGATCAATTATATTGTAACCGTTTTCTTTTTTCGGATTACTAGCAAATAGCCTTACCCAAAAAGTCGTAAGCATCTCGGCTACTACTTTAAAATTATTTAAGTAATATATTTTTTAATTTATTATATTGTACTAATTTATCTAAATATCTTGTTTTTTAGGGACCGATCTAGGTGAGTGTAATGATGCGCTTTTGGTATAATATCCGTACTAAAAAATAGCGAACAACTGTCGAAAAGAGCTTTTTGGTCTGTTCTACTCATATTTGCAATGGTTGAAATTTTATGTATACTATGCGAAAAAAACACTCCCCACATTTCTGCAGGAAGTGTTATATGGGTCATCCCTATCAGTTGACAGACACCCTCTTATTATTTACGAGAGGCTAAAACTTGGACACATACTATTCAAACATTCGCTTAGCAGCCCGCATCAAGACCCGGGGATCTTTGTCATAGCGTGGTGTCTTGACCAATTTGCTCATCGGCACACCAGCAAAGTGGAAAGCAGCGATCTCACTAGAACGAACAGCACTTTGTTCGGTAAAGACCATCTGATATGGTTGTTCCACAAATTCACCGGTAAAGGCTAAGTTCGTCGAATGTTCTGGGATGACTTTTGGGCGATCGCTCTTAGCCCGGTTATTGAACAAAGCAGAAGCATATGGCATATAAACTGGGATACAATTGATCACGCTATCCATGATCGCTGCTTCTTTTTCTTTGATATTGACCGGTCCAGGATCGACTTTAGAAAGTTGCCCGATCAATTCTTGTAACATCTCTTTACCAGTCATCTTAATGTATTGCTTATCAACAAATTCACCCCGCCGTCTTGGGTAAAGGAAATAACCCCATAAGACGGTCTCATTTGGTTTTTGCGTCGTAAAGTGCGGTTGATGGTGAACAACGATCGACATATTGACATCTTCATGGCCTAGTGGTGTGATCGGCTCTGTTGATAGAAATGAATTGAGCGCATTCCCTGGTAATTGGGTCGTGATCCGTGTGATCTCATTTAACAACAGATGATCTTTGGTCGTCAAAGTAAAGCTGACCCATTCTGAAGCGTTCCGATCAGCAAAGAATTTATCTGGATTACCCAAATTATAGAAATGTTGGGTCGCTTGCTTCCACAGTGAGGAAGCAGCTCCATAGTCCATATTTTCCGGTGCAGGTGTATTGAAGTCACCCAGGCTAGCCGAGTCTGTGATCGAACCATTCGTAAAGAAGACAGCGGTATCAGAAGCGATCGCAACATGCTTCTTTTCGTTTGTCGCAGTATCTAAGATCTCTAAACCAGTAACGGTGATCTCATCTTGCATCGACGTCTCTTTGAAATCAAAAGCTTCGACCCGACTATTCATCACAAACTTGCATCCTTGACCTTCGAGGTATTTGATCAAAGGTAACATGATGCTTTCAAATTGATTATAGCGTGTCCGATTGACGCCAACTAAGTGTTCGATCTGAGTAAATTCATAGATCATTTGGTGCATATAGCGCCGTAATTCTTGCGCTGATGATTCAATGCGAAAGGCAAATGTCGTCTCCCACATGTACCAGAAATTCGTTTGGAACATATGTGGATCATCTTTAAAGTATTCAGCGATCGAAACATTGTCCAATTCTTCTTCCTTATCATCAGGTAACATGATCAAGCGGGTCAATAGCATGCGGTCTAAATTATTCAGTCCTAGTTTGTGACCATCAATGATCCCTTTACCACCTTGCATCAGCCGTGCTTTATCAAATGTCCGGTGTTTGCTATCAAAATCACGCGTATCTTCAGCCGCTGTCATACCTGGCTCAGTTACTGAAGGGATCCGATCTAATAGATCCATCAGATCAACATAAGTCCGATAATTCAACATCCGCCCACCACGTGCAACGTAGCCCTTGGTGTTTTCCATTGGATGGTTCTTGTTCCAATACTGTTCAGCTGCAACTGAAGCGGCAGCACCATCATTTGCTCCATGTAGATCAAGGGCATAAAAAGTGATGTCTTCGCCACGCCAATGACCTTCTTGGATCAAATAAACGGCCCCAGCCATATTAGCGATACCAGCACCGATCATTACTGCTTTATTCTTTAACATAACATATCACCCTATCTATCAAATTTCACCTCCATTATAGTTCTCTTACAGTAAAAATACAGATAAAAACACTCAAAAAAGCGACAAAATCCTCATTTCGTCGCAAATAACCACTTAGTTCAAAAAAATTTAATTTTTACCAAATTCCACCAAAATATCACCTAAAAGCTGAGTTCCATCCCCAAAATCCTGGAGTCGAATATGCTCATTGGGGCTGTGCACCTGACTTCCGGCATAAGAGACCCCTAAGATCACGATCGGTAGGTCCAATTCATTACTAAAGACCTCAGCAGGTCCACCACCGGCTGAATTAGGTAGATATTTAGTTTGTTTACCGTAGTAGTCTTTGGCCTTAGCAAGGACTAATTGGATAAAGGGATCACTCATTGGTGAACGATGCCCATTTTCACCTAGACGATACCTGACTTTTAGATCTTCAAAGCCATTTTTATCTAAATGTTCTTGGATCAACTGTGCGATCTTTTTTGGATCTTGTGAAGGCGTTAACCGACAATCCAATTTCGCCGAAGCCATATGCGGGATCACCGTTTTGACGCCTTTACCTTGATAACCAGCAGTCAAACCATTGATCGTCATCGTTGGTTCATTGACTAAAGCTAATTTATGCTCGGCTTTGAGGGTCCGTCTCAAACCAGCCCGACTGATCGCCACATCTAAGTCAAAATCATAGGCAAAAACGGCTTCTTCTTCCGCCTTGCTCAACGGTTGGACATCATCATAAAAACCTTCAACTAAAACTTTGCCGGTATCATCACGTAAAGTAGCTAAGCCACGAACTAAACGCCAAGCAGCATTTTCTGCATATGAAGCTAACGATGAATGCAGATCGATATCAGCTGTTGTCGTTTCGACATCAAAGACCGTGATCCCCCGCATACCACCGACGATTTGATAATTGTCGACGTAGTTTTTGCCACCACCTTCCCAGATACAAGCATCTGCGGCTAGTTTGGCTTTGTTTTCCTTAACGATCTGTTCGACATGTAAACTGCCGATCTCTTCTTCACCTTCAACAAAAAATTTCACGTTGACTGGCAAACCACCATTTGCCTGAAAATATTTAACTAAGACTAAGCGTGAGATCAGCTCGCCTTTATTATCGGAAGCTCCTCTGGCATAAAGTTTTTCCTCCCTGATCGTCGGTTCAAAAGGATCACTTTCCCATTTCTCCAAGGGTTCTGGTGGCTGAACATCATAGTGCTGATAAAACAAGATCGTTTTAGTCGGATCATTGCCAGTAAATTCAGCAAAGATAGCTGGCGCATGTTCCGGACTCCCTAATTTTTCCACCCGAGCTGCCCCTAACTCATTAAAAACTTTCACCAGATACGCTGCCGTCTCGGGGATCTCTCTTTGCTGGGCTGAGATCGAACGCAAACGCAACAGCTCAAAATAGTCCGGTAAATGTTTTAACGCAAATTCACGTAAATTTTCTTTCATATTGCTCACTTCCTTTAGAAAATCACTTCATTTTTTTCTAAAGTATATTTAATATATTTTTCGTTGTCAATCAAAAAAGGCACTTCTGACAAGCGCCCCACTAGCTTAATTTTTCCTAACTCGCGGACGTTTCAAAATAACATCTAAAATCATGTATACACCAAACATCACAACGATCATTATAACTATGTTTATTCCGATCTCAAGCCAAGTATCATTAGGTAAATACCAAAACAAAAACAGATCACAAATGATATAACCGATCACGTTATACAATATCTCCTTGTCAGCTTTCATAGTTCCCTCCTTATTGTGATAGCGCATCCATATCTAATCTTATTATAACATAATTATTGACCTCAATGTTGTAACCATTGACATCACAACTCACGCAAAGTATAGTTGACTATATTGAAGTTATATTTAAAGAGGTGATATTCATGCAGATCTCAAGCCGTTTCACGATCGCTATGCACATTTTAACTTATATCGCTACTGCTCCAGCAGAAGAAAAAGTGACCAGTGAGATCTTAGCTGATAGCGTCCAAGTCAATCCGGTGATCATCCGCAATATATTGTCGCAGTTAAAGAAAGCAGACTTGATCACTGTCAAACGTGGGCAAGGTGGCGCAACGATCATTAAGCCGTTTGACCAACTGAGTTTATTTGATGTCTATCGAGCTGTCGATAGCGTTAAAGATGGAGTTCTTTTTAGTTTTCATGAGAATCCTAACCCAAACTGTCCTGTTGGGCGTAACATCCATAACATTTTGGATGATAAATTGCTTCGCGTCCAACAAGCGATGGAAAATGAACTAAAAGCGATCACATTAGCTGAAGTTTTACAAGATGCCGATAAGTATCTCGCTAACAAATAGATAATGAGAAGACCGCTATCTATGTAATAGAAATGTGTTCGGCAATACGGCGCTGACCGTATTGTCGAACACTCTTTATTTATAGGCATCTTTTTGCAATTGATAAAGCTCGCGGTAAGTCTGATCAGTTCGTAACAACTGGGCGTGCGGTGCAAAACCAGCAATAGTACCATTTTTCAAAAATAAGACCCGATCGGCTAAATGCACGGCTGACATTCGGTGCGTCACAAATAAGATCGTCTGCCCCGTGTCGGCTGCTAGAAATTCTTGATACATTTGTTGTTCACTGCGCGCATCTAAGGCTGAGGTCGGTTCATCTAAAAAACATAAGCTACTGTCTTTGTATAAACACCTAGCTAAAGCGATCTTTTGCCATTGACCCCCAGAAAGTTCAGTTCCATGATCGAACTCTTTACTTAAATTTTGTTGCAGATCTGCTTCTAATGTAGTTAGGCCAACACGCGCTAAACAAGCTTTTATCTTAGAAATCGGTCCTTTCTTTAACGCCGAAATATTAGCGGCCACACTTAACTTAAAGCGACTAAAATCTTGAAAAGCTGCACTGAGATATTTGCGATAGCTTGCACACTGATACATAGACAACGGTGTCTCATCCAATAAGATCTGACCTTTGCTTGGATCATAGTAACGCAACAAGAGTTTCACTAAGGTTGATTTTCCGGAACCATTTTCACCGACGATCGCGATCTTTTCACCTGCGTTGAACTCCAAATTCAGATCATGTAACACTTCCACCTTTGAAAAAGGATACGTAAACGAAACATGCTCCAACTTGAGTTTTTTAAAATCACCTTTAAATTCTAAAGTCCCATCGGTTTGCTTTTCCTTGAATTCTAAAAAACGCTGATATTTTTTGACCCAGAGCAACGAATCATATAACAAACTCGAGTCTTCGACCAAGCGCGTCATCCCTTCAACTAGATAAGCGATCACTGAGATATACATCAATAAGACCCCGATCCCCAGGAGTTTTTGCTGAACTTGTCCGATAAACCACCAAAAGCCACCGGCACTGACTGCCACTGTCATACTTAAAAAGACTAAAGCTAAAAACATCTGCTTTCGCCGGATCTGGTCAACATTTTTTTGTGATAAGTTAAATAATTTCAGATAACGTGTGATCACCGCTGAAAACATATCGAATAAACGAACTTCCTTGGCATCGTCTCGCGCCAACAATAACGAACTCAAGTAATTTAATTTACGGGCATACTTGCTTCGTGTCACCATCGTTTCAAAGGCTTCCTGTTGGATCCGATACGAAACGAGCGTCTGTGGCACCAAAACGCCCAATAAAAGTAATGCGAGCCACACATTATATTTTCCTAACAACCAAAACATCCCACTTATGGTCACCACTTCACGCAAGATCGCAACTCCAAAAACGATCAAATTCACCGGACGCCAACTTGCACCCTCGTTTAATACTTCTAGATCATCAAAAAAGTCACTATCATCAAACAGCTCTAAAGAATTTAGCTGTTGCGACTTGCGCATCAAAGAGAGTTTGATAAAACCGGTCAACTTGTCCGTCAGCATCCCTTGAAAATTAGTCCCTACGACCGGCAAAACCTGGCTCAAGACCGTTGCTAGCGTCCATAAGCAAAAGAAATATCCATATGGCTGTTGCGCACTCAACTGATCGACCAAGCGTTGGCCTGCCTGCACCCCTAAAACTGGTGCTAAAGCCTCTAACGGCGTCAAGGCTACCACGACTACCGAGATCAACAAAGTGGCCTTAAAGAAGATCTTATACGTCTGAAATAATAACTTGAAATAATCATAAACTCGGGTCATAAGTTTTCACCTACTCAGACTTCCACGAATTTGGAAAAACAAATTCTTCGTATAGTTTTCTTAGCTGGTTGTTATTAAGTTGTTCTTTTTCTGTTACCACATAACGTTCCTTCATTTTTTTATGAGGATTGAATTGAACTCTTACCTTTTGGAATGGTTCTGCTTTGAAGATTGTAAAAGGTTTGCCATTTTCATCATATTCATATACCTCTAAAGATCCAGAAAGCGTATAGTACACATCTTCATTGGTACTTAAACAATCAGTCACTGCCATACCATTTCCAAAATTAAACATGTAACAACTAGTACGGTATTTTCCACCAGGTTGATAGACTTGATCATTTTTGATCCGCCCACCATTTTTTCTGGAAAATATAAAAAATTATCTTCAGATGCATATAAAACCCTACCGTAAAGTACAGGTTGCACACCTTCAACCGTGTATTCAAGGCTGAGTTCGCTATTGCTTCCAAGCCGATATAAATTTCCGTTTCCACTTCTGATTTCTACCTGTGCACTATTAGATTTTAACAAGCCACACACATTTAAAATTGTCCCTGCCTTCACTAAAGTACTCTGCTCAGTAGTATAATCTACAAATTCTACAGTCTCCATCTTCGAAACAAACGTTACAGTATAAGGTTCCCTCAAAAATGCACCATCACCTACTTTAGTTAGATGCTTTTCATGCTCACCAACTTTAGTTCCATCTGAATAAGTAAACTTCATAAGTAATCCCCCTTATAATATTTTTATATCCATAACTTATTATGGATATCATAGATATTATCATCTATTTAACATCATGATCATAAAAATCTTATTTGGTCTAAAATTCAACAGATTTGGTACATAAATTCCTTTAAGGCGTAAATTTAGTTTTAAATATTTCAAAAATAAGATCAAATCTTTGATACTTTTTCCTAAGAGGCATAAGATATAGACGGAGGTCTTTAAAATGAAATTAAATCACGGACTAATGCTTGGTCTTGCCTGCTTGAGCTTGGGGTTGGCGGGGACCGTTACTTATCAAGCAACAACTAATACCATCCAGGCTAACACAGTATCCACCAAAAACTTTAAACAGGTCAAGCTCGGCATGAACAAGCGTCAAGTGATCGATACACTTGGTAAACCAGCTCATGACAAATACGAAGCTAATGTTTGGACTTATCCGGTAAAAGATAAGCAAGTCTTGACCTTGATCTTTAAAAAAGACACTTTAGAAAATGTCAGCGATCATACTTTGATCAGTTCTAAAAATAGTGTTGCTAAAAAAACATCAGCCAAGACAAAGCGCCAAAATGTCAACACAGCTTTTGCCGAGTACTTCAAGCAAGCTCATGAATACGCCAAAGCTGGACAAACAGAATTTTCTTGGAGCACGATGATCCAAAAAGTCACTTTTGATGGTGATGATGAGATCAAAGTTAAGACAGTTGATGGGTTTAACGATACACCCGCGAATGAAAAAAATATGATCGCTAAAAAGATCGCTGAACTCAGCAAGTCATTTCTACATCGTTACAACAAAAAAGACTTTGACCTAGAATTCTACGAAAATAAACACGAAGTCGGTAGCAATAAAAATGATTCTTTGACTAAATTCGAATGGAAAAACAATAACTAGTAAAAAGCCTGACCTTGATCATTTGATCAAAGCCAGGCTTTTTCTAGTTATGCTTAGTCTTCTTTACGGCTGTAAGTTTCAATGTCATGCAAGATAAGGTTTCTGAATTCATCTTGAGTCATTGTTTCAGTCTTTTCACTACCGTATTTACGAACAGTCACAGTGCCATCAGCTACTTCTTGGTCACCAACAACTAAAGTATATGGTGTCTTCATCACTTGTGCTTGACGGATCTTGTAACCCATCTTTTCATTCCGATCATCGATGCTTACACGGATCTGGTGTGCACCCAATTTTGAGCTCAATTGACGTGCATAATCTAAGTGAAGTTCATTCTTGACTGGAATGATCTCAACTTGTTTTGGAGCTAACCAAGTTGGGAAAGCACCCTTGTACATTTCTGTCAAGTAAGCTGTAAAACGTTCCATCGTTGATACGATACCACGGTGGATCATAACTGGACGGTGTTCTTCACCATCAGCCCCAGTATATTTGAGATCGAAACGTTCAGGTAACAAGAAGTCCAATTGGATCGTGGAAAGTGTTTCTTCTCCACCAAGAGCCGTCTTAGTTTGAACATCTAATTTAGGACCGTAGAAAGCAGCTTCACCTTCAGCTTCAAAGTAATCCAAGCCAAGATCATCCATGGCTGCTTTTAACATCCGTTGAGATTTTTCCCACATTTCATCATCGTCGTAGTACTTATGTGTGTTTTCAGGATCACGGTAGCTCAAACGGAAACGGTAGTCCTTGATGTCAAAGTCATGGTAAACATCGACCATCAATTGAAGTGTCCGCTTGAATTCTTCTTCGATCTGATCTGGAGCTACGAAAGTATGACCATCATTTAATGTCATTTCACGTACCCGCGAAAGACCTGTCAAAGCACCAGATTTTTCATACCGGTGCATCATCCCTAGTTCAGCGATACGTAATGGAAGATCACGGTATGAACGAATATGGTGGTTGTAAACTTGAATGTGAGATGGGCAGTTCATCGGACGCAATTCAAGTAATTCGCCATCACCCATGTCCATTGGTGGGAACATGTCTTCGCGGTAGTGATCCCAGTGACCTGATTGCTTGTAAAGATCAACGTTAGCTAAAATTGGTGTGTAAACATGTTCATAGCCACGAGCAACTTCTTTATCGATGATATAACGTTCGATCGTACGACGGATCGTAGCCCCATTTGGCATCCAGTATGGTAGACCGGCACCGACTTTAGGATCAACAAAGAAAAGATCTAAATTGTTACCGATCACACGGTGGTCACGTTCACGTGCTTCTTTTCGACGTTGTAATTCAGCATCAAGGTCTTTTTGCTTATAAAAAGCTGTCCCATAGATACGTTGTAACATTGGGTTGCTTGAAGCACCTTTCCAGTAAGCCCCAGCCACTGAAAGTAATTGGAACACTTTGATCGCACCAGTTGAAGCCAATTGTGGTCCAAATGAGAAGTCATTGAAATCCCCCAATTTATGAGCTACGACTTTACCAGCGTTATCAGCAGCGATCTCTTTGACTAATTCAGTTTGGTATTGATCACCATCAACTAATTGCAAAGCTTCTTCTTCTGTATATTCAACACGCTCGATCGGTAAGTTTTGCTTGATGATTTCTTGCATCTTTTGTTCGATCTTTTCAAAATCAGCTTCAGCCACTTGACCAGCTGCATTATCTGTATCAAAGAAGAAGCCATGTTCTAAGGCCTCACCTTGACCAAACTTCATTTCTGGATAAAGGCTATGCAAAGCACTAGCTAAAACATTAGCAGCTGTTTGCCATAACACGTTCATTCCTTCATCAGAATCTTTCGTGATGATCTTGATCTCACCATCTTCGTTTAAAGGTTCGTTGTAATCCACTAATTTACCGTTAAATTCACCTGCAACAGACTTCTTAGCTAAGCTGATGCTGATAGATTTTGCGATATCTTGTGTTGTTGTTCCAGCTGCAAATTGTTTTACAGCACCATCTGGAAACTTAACATTGATCTCTGACATTATTATGATCCTCCTTGTTTTTTGCCAAGACATAAAAGACGCCCCTAGTGCTCCATTGAACACTAGGGGCGTCTTTAACGCGGTTCCACCCAATTTCAAGGTCAGTTGACCCTCTCTTGATCGTCGATAACGGAAACGAGCCGTCCTACCTTTGCAGTAGGCTATCGTGATAAAAGTGGTAAGCTCCTCTTTAAGAGACTTACAGTCAAAGGTCTCTTTCCCTGAATTGATTTGCCGTTTGTCTTTTACTTAATGTAATTCCTATTTAAGCACGAAACTTCTTTAATTTCAAGTCATTATTCTGGATTTCGGCGATTTTTTCCTACAACATGATACTCATCGGCCAAAAATTTGATCCGTTCCATGATGCGTTTGGCCTTCAAAGGCTCTGCTTCACCCCGGTTGTTGACAGTCAAATATTGCTGCTCTAGTTGTTCTAACGAAAGATTCGAACTAAAGAACGTCGGTAATTCTTCTTGCATCCGATATTGCAAAATGACCCCTAAAACGTCATCTCTAAGCCAGCTGCTCAAAGAATCAGCTCCGATATCATCGATCATCAAAACTTGAGCTTTTTTCAAATTGTCGATATATTCATTTGTCTGATTTTTACCGATCGAGCCCTTGATCTCCACTGCAAATGATGGAAAATGTACCAATGTCGTCTGATACCCTCGCTTAGCTAGATCATTAGCGATCGCCGCCAAAAGATAGGTCTTACCGACTCCAAAACTGCCTTCTAGGTATAATCCCTTATGAAAATCTTTTGGTGCTTTGGTATAACTAGTAATAAAAGATAGCGCCGCTTTTAAAGCTTCCATCCGCTCATCACTACGCTCGTAATCTTTTAATTGCGCCCGACGAACACTACGCGGTAAATTGATCGTCTTGACACGAGCTTCTAGGGCTTTTTGTTCACGTTTAGCTTTTAATTCCGCGGTCGGCACGTACACGACTTCGATCCGATGATTGCTGATCGCAAGTGTCGGTAGGTATCCGGGTGCAAAGGTCTGTTTTCCTTGAGCTAGCTGTTTTTTTAGCGTTACGAATTCATATAACTTGCTGGCACTTTTCATCACATCAGCTTCCGTCAAGACTTGACTGTTTTCCGCTAAAAAAGTCCGCACTTCATCATCTTGTAAGATCTCAGCGATCAGTTCTTGATAACGCTGGTTCCAATTGTTTTTTTGCATCCGCTCCGTCAAGTTTTTCCCTAGATCTTCCATCCTAGCCACCTGCCTTTCTATTCACTTTGTTCCAATTGAGCTAACAATTCATCGATCTCAGCATTCAAGGCCTGTTTATCCTCTTTAGCCGGTTTAGATACAGCTTTATTTTCTTTTGTCTTAGCCCAGTCCGGCAAAGTTTCTTTTTGTACGATCTGCTGTTTTCGCCCATAATATTTTTTTGGTTGTTTCTTTTCACGAGCTTTCTGGTTAGCCTCACGCATGTAGACCATTGCTTCTTCTGGGGTCTTGATCTTCTTTTCGGCTAACTTAGCGGCAGCTTTAGTAAAACGATTAGCCACTTTATCTTCTAACATCGTGTTATTTTGAGCGATCAAATAATAGTGCAACAAGACATTGATCACCGCATTGGGTAAAACTTGTTTTTCAACTAGAGTTTTGACCGTATATCGCTCTAAATTCGTCACAAAACTATTCTTTTGCCGTTTGAGTTCTTCGATGAATTCAAGCGGCAGATATTGTTTTGAAACAGCGATCAGCGCTAAATCAGTTTGCGTCAATTCCGCACTCACCGCTGGATCGATCGGTGCGGTCGCTTTAGCTTCTTTCGGTGTTAGCTCTTTGAATTGCCGATCAAATTGCTGGGTGGCTAATTTCTTGACAAGTTCAAGATCGACTTTATCGTCCTTGACATTTAGTGCCTGTTCGAGCAATTTGACGAGTTCTAGTTCATTTAGACCATATAATAAAGCGATCGACTTTAAGGTCTCAAGTGAACGGCTGATCTCAGTTGCCGGCACAAAAGATTGGGCTAAAAGCTCTTTTAAATATTCTATATCTAGATCGACTTCGACTGAATCAACGAGATTTTTAGCCGGTTTAGCTGTTATTTTTACCTGTGAATTTTTGAGTAATGTATCCTTTTTCACAGTAAAGACATCTAGAAGCGACTTGGTGACCTCTTTAGCATTAGCATATGTGAAAGCTGGTTTGACAAATTCTTGTTTCAACTCATCATATTGGATCTGCCCTAATGAATCGGCTAAAAGCATACTCAAGAGGTCATCTTTAAAGAAATCTTCGGCACTCAAAGGGGCTTGTAACTCATAGATAAACACTTGACCAAGTTCATCTTTTTGAACGAATGTCTTCAATAGTCCAAGTGCTTCTAATCTGATCCGGGCTTCGTAAAAGTCACGTAAACCTAAACTCAAAATATCCAATAGCTCTTTATGCATCCGGCGCGCTAACAAGTCTGGTGTTTGAGCTACTTTAGCCGCTAATAATGAATAAATACCGTAAGCATTGACCCCCATCAACGGCTGGGAGAGCTTTAAAATGACTTTGAACTCTGTCGAGCCGATATGGGCTTTAGTATTGACAACGTAACCATCCTTAGGCGACATCTGCCTTAAACCTTCACTCATCGCCTAACATCCCCCAACTACTTATTTTTTTCGTTATCACGTGCCATCAAGTCTTGCAATTCCTTTGCAAAAGATGCCATATCTTTAAATTCACGATAGACGCTAGCAAATCTGATATAGGCGATATCATCGACATTAGCTAAGATCTCCATCACATATTCACCGATCAATTGACTGGAAACTTCATTACCTCCGACTGCACGGATCTTTGTTTCAACTTGATCGACGATATTTTGGATCTCATCCATTGCAACAGGCCGTTTTTCAGCTGCTCGCATAACACCACGCAAGACTTTTTCACGATTAAATTCTTCTCTGGCACCATTTTTCTTAATAACTAATAGTGGCGCTGCTTCTACTCTTTCAAATGTAGTAAAACGGAAACCACAATTTTCACATTCCCGCCGGCGCCGAATAGCATGTCCATTGTCGGCGGGACGGCTATCCACTACACGTGATCCATTTTGATGACAATTTGGACACTTCATAATCTTTACCTCACTGCCTAATTCTCGATTAAATTATTTATCTTTAGCCATTTTATCACTTGCGCTTGCGTTTCTTCAACTGTTCCCGAACTATCTACGGTAATTGTAGCCAAATTCCGCCTTTTTTCAGCAGACATTTGACTAGCGATCCGCTCAAGTGCCGCCTTTTCACTCAAATGATCGCGTTTCATGATCCGCTTTAGTTGCACTGCTTTAGGAACTTCAACATTGATAACTGCATCACAATGATCTGCATAACCATTTTCGAATAATAAGGCAGCATCGATCACAACTACTTTATGCCCCTGTTGCTCAGCCAAGGCCAACTGTCTTTCATATTCAGCTTTGATCAAGGGCTGCATGATCTGGTCTAATTGGGCTAATTTCTTAGGATCACTAAAGACGAGCTTACCAAGCTTAGCCCGATCTAAAGTCTGATCAGCTTGGATGATCTGAGGTCCAAATGTTTTTTGCAATTCAGCCAGACCAGGCGTCGTTGGTTCAACGACTTTTCGGGCGATCACATCAGCATCAAGGATCTTAAAATCTAATGTTTGCAAAAAATTACTGATCGTCGTTTTGCCCATTCCGATCCCACCAGTCAAGCCTAAAATATATGTCATTTTACCACCTGCTGACACTGCGGACAAAAATGCGTGCCTCGTTGTCCTACCACGATCTTTTGGATCTTTGTACCACAACGTTTGCACGGCTCACCGGTTTGACCGTAGACATCTAGTTCAAATTGAAAGGCGCCCGTTTTTTGGAAAGCATCCGTGTAACTTCTGATCGTTGTTCCACCAGCTTCGATCGCCTTAGCTAATTCAGTAATGATGTTATCATGCAATGTCGTTGCTTGCTCTAAGGTCAATTTTTGACATATAGTCTGCGGATGGATCTTACTTTGCCACAACACCTCATCAACATAGATATTACCTAACCCCGTGACCAAAGTCTGGTCAAGTAAGGCGGTCTTGATATTTTTCTTCTTTTTTTGTAGTTTTTGATAAAAATCAGCAACTTTAAAAGTTTCAGCTACTGGCTCAGGTCCTAATTTGGCTAAACCTAGTAGATCTTCTTCACTGCCCGTTTGAACTAATTGCATCCGCCCAAATTTACGAACATCGTTATAGCGCAACTGCCGACCATCAGTTAGATAAAAGATGACATGTGTATGCTTGTCGACTGGATCAGTCGCTTCTTTGACATAAAACTTACCTTCCATGCGCAAATGGGATACAACGGTAAGACCATTTGAAAACCTAAAGAGCAAATATTTACCCCGCCGTTGGATATTTTCAAGTGTTTGGTCTTTTAATTTAGCTCTAAAATCGTCAGCATCACCAACGATCATCTTAGGATATAAAACTTCGACGCGCGCGATCTTTTGACCTAGAACTAATTTTTGCAAGCCGCGCCGGACTGTCTCTACTTCTGGTAACTCTGGCATTTTTTCACCTCATCTTATACTATTTAGTCTCAAACCACGTCTTACCACTAGCACTTTCGACCTTTAATGGGACCGAAAGTTCAACGGCCGAATCCATGATCTTTGGTACTAACTCTTTTAGTTTAGAGATCTCTGCTTTAGGTGCTTCAAAGATCAACTCATCGTGTACTTGTAACAACATCTTGGCTTCTAAGCCTGCATCTTTTAAAGCTTGTTGCATATTGATCATTGCAACTTTGATGATATCAGCTGCACTGCCTTGGATCGGAGTATTCATCGCAGTCCGTTCTGCAAATGAGCGCAAGTTGTAATTTTTGCTCTTGATATCTGGAAGGTACCGCCGACGATGGAAAAGTGTTTCAACGTAGCCTTTTTGGCGCGCACTTTCAATGATATCTTGCATGTATTCATGTACTCCAGGAAATGAGGCCAGATACGTCTCCATAAACTCTTTTGCCTGCTTACGGGTACTCCCGATACTTTGTGCCAAACCAAAATCACTGATCCCATAAACGATCCCAAAGTTGACCGCTTTAGCTTGGCGACGCATGTTAGCTGTAACTTGGCTTGGATCATCTAATCCAAAGATACGCATCGCAGTATTAGCGTGAATATCAAAATCATCTTTAAAAGCTTGTTGCATGTGCGGATCTTTTGAAATATGGGCTAAGACCCGTAACTCGATCTGCGAATAATCAGAAGCAAAGATCTCCCAATCCGGATGACTTGGTACAAATGCTTGCCGGATCTTACGTCCTTCTTCTAAACGAACAGGGATATTTTGCAAGTTAGGATCAACTGATGATAGACGCCCAGTTGCCGTTAAAGTTTGTGTATAACGTGTGTGGACCTTACCATCAGCTGCGATAACTTTTAATAAGCCTTCAACATAGGTCGATTGTAATTTAGCTAATTGACGGTAAGCTAAAATATTATCGATGATCGGTGACATCCCACGTAATTTTTCTAAGACATCTACAGCCGTTGAGTAGCCTGTTTTAGTCTTTTTAACAACTGGCAATTTTAATTTTTCAAACAAGATCACCCCAAGTTGCTTAGGTGAATTGATATTGAATTTCTCACCAGCTTCGTTATATATTTGTTGTTCTAACTCACTCAAACGTTCCTTAAACTCACTTTGCATGATATCTAAACGTTCACGATCGACTTTGATCCCAGTGATCTCCATTTGCGCTAAGACTAAAGAAAGTGGACGTTCGATCTCAAAATAAAGATCTTCTTGCTCATTTTCAGCTAGTTCTTTCATCAACTTATCTTCTAGCTCTGAGATAGCTTTGAGTTTATGCGCTAAGTGCTCAAAATATATCGCATCATCAACTGGAACTTTGCGCTTAGACCCTTTTCCATAGACTTCTTCATCGGTCAAAACATCGAAGTAGTCATGACGCTTGGCTAAATTTCCCAGATCATTGCTGTTATCGCTGGTATTTAGCAGATATGAGACTAAAAGTAAATCAAAATTGATATTTTTTAGTTCAATACCTATACGCTTTAAGGCTACATAGGTCTGTTTACCATCAAATACATCAACTTGGATCGCTGGATCTTCCAGTAATTGCTTTAGTTTGGGTAATTTTAAGAGCTCAACATCTCTAGTTGCATAATAGCGGTCATCGATCTTAAGCCCAAAGCCCCAAAAGTCAGCCGTATGGTAATTATCATCACTTAGTTCAAGATAAAAGCTGATATCTGAAGCTTTATCATAAACTAACTTTTCGACCTTAGCTTCATCTAAAGCCTCGACCTCTAATTTGCTCAAAGTAGGTCCTGCACTGACATCATCGGCTGAACTAGTTTGTAATTGAGCGATGAAACTCTTAAAATCCATCTCTTCAAAGAATTTGAGCAGATCTTCTTTTTTAGCTCCTGGCCAAGTTGTCTCAGTTAAAGTGAGGGCTACTGGAGCATCTTTTCTGATCGTCGCAAGATCTTTACATTGAAATGCGAGCTCTCTATCATTGGTCAAGTTTTCTTTTAACTTGGACTTTTTCATCGCTTCAATGTTTTCATAGATCCCTTCGATCGTGTCGTATTGTTTTAAAAGTTTGATCGCAGTCTTTTCACCGACTTTAGTTACCCCTGGATAGTTATCTGAGCTGTCACCCGTCAAGCCCTTCATATCAACGATCTGTGCTGGTTGTAAGCCATATTTTTCGACCACATGAGCTGGTGTATATTCTTCGATCTCTGTTACCCCTTTGATCGTTACGGCAACGGTCGTCTTATCAGTCGTCAACTGCGTCAGATCACGATCACCCGTTACGATCGTGACTTGATACCCTGCTTTTTCTGCTTTGGCTGCCATCGTTCCGATAATATCATCAGCTTCATATTCTGGTAATTCATAGTGTTTGATCCCATAAGCATCGAGTAGTTCTTTAATATGGGGAAATTGTTCTGACAGTTCAGTCGGGGTTTTTGAACGTCCTCCCTTGTAATCGGCATAGGCTTTCGTTCTAAAAGTCACTTTCCCCGCATCAAAAGCGACTAAAACATTGCTTGGGGAAACATCACCCAAGATCTTATCTAACATCAGCTTAAAACCATAGATCGCATTGGTATGCAGACCATCATGGTTAACAAAGCGTTCTAATTGATTGTGGAGGGCAAAAAAGGCTCTAAAGGCCACGCTATTGCCATCCACTAATAACATTTTTTTATCTTCTGCCATATCGACCCGTCCTCTTATCTAGTTTCTTTTATTTTAACAAATTTTGCGTAAAATTGAACTATCCCAAACTTGATCTTTGGTCGGCATGAGCTATATCTTTATTTCGAGACTAGAGCTTATAGTTTACATTATGAGAAGTTTGCTGATGGGACTGTGAAGAAATTAGATGTTCCATATGAACTACCTGATGGATGGGAATGGGCAAAATTAGGCTCTTATATGGATGTAAGAGATGGGACACATGACACACCAAAATATTTCGATTCTGGAATTCCGTTTGTCACGAGTAAGAATCTAGGTGATGGAAAAATAGACTTCAAGAATGTTAACTACATCTCTGATGAAGATAGTCAAAAGTTTAATCAGCGCTCTCGAGTTGAAGCTGGTGATATTTTGATGGCTATGATAGGAACTATTGGAAAACCAGTTGTAGCTCCGAAAGTTGAATTTGAATATTCTATAAAAAACGTTGCGCTATTCAAAAGATTAACGATTGAGCAAAATTCTAAATTCATCCGTGACTATTTACAATACTCTGAGAAAAGATTAAGAAAATGTGCTTCTGGAGGAAATCAAAAATTTTTATCCTTAAAGAAGCTGAAGGAGATTTTGATTCCAATACCTCCTAGTTCTGAACAGAAACAGATTGTATCTGTCCTATCAGACTATCTTTCATTAGTTGAATGTATTGATTCTGATCAGAATGCTTTGCAACAACTTGCTTCCCAACTAAAACAAAAAGAGCTTGATATTGCTATGCAAGGAAAGCTAGTGCCACAAGATCCAAACGACGAACCAGCGTCTGTGCTACTTGAAAAAATTAGGGCTGAAAAACAGAGATTGTATGAAGAAGGTAAGATCAAAAAGAAAGATCTAGTTGAAACAGAGATTGTAAAAGATGGTGATAACGCCTATTATGGGAAGTTACCAAAAACATGGATAAAATCCAAGTTATTCTCCGTTGCTAATGTAATTATGGGACAATCTCCTAAAGGGAATAATGTAACAAGCGAATTTAGCTTGAATGCGGTTGAATTTCATCAAGGGAAAAGTGACTTTGGAGAAAAATTCTTAAATCCCTCCGGCAAGTACACCAGCCAGATAACAAAAGAAATAGAAATCCCTTCAATCGTTATGTCAGTTCGAGCCCCAGTTGGAGATGTAAATTTAACTAGAAAAACAATCGTGATAGGACGCGGTCTCGCTGCAATTCAGCCGTATGGATACAGTTTAGAATATTTGTACCATTTTTTGCTGACACAAAAATCAATTTTAGAACAGCAAGCGACAGGTACTACATTTAAAGCAATTGGTGGGGAAGTATTGAGGAATTTGCCAATAGCTTTACCTGCTGAAAAGGAACAAATACGCATAGTTAATTTAATTAACTCAGTTTTTGAAGTTGAGAGTCAATTAATGAAATAGTTTGACAAATTTGTCTTTGTTCGCTTATCGGTGGCAAAGGAATTTCCGATTTTAATAAAACATTTCGTGAAATTCCCGGAATCATGCTCTGAGCTTGTTGCTTCAGTTGTTCAATAGAATTTTTTAAGACTAGAAATACGTATTGTGTATCAATGGCTAATGGATGTATTGCCATAATTTGTCTTGCAATATGAGCTTTCTCAAGTTTTAAAATGGCTAATTCACCAATCGTCCCTTTTACAGTGATTAGTAAATCATTTTTTTGTGCGATAACCTGAGGAAATTTTGTATACCCATCAGTGGTAATTTGTCCATTATGAAAATTACTTGCTCCTGTGATATATGGTGTAGAATTTTGTGAGTTATTGTCATATTTATCCGATGATAAATCCCTTTCAGATAATAATATGCAACTTTTCTCCACGGTGGTCAGTAGCCAAGACTTCGGCAAGTTCCCATAATAGGAGTCTGAAGAATAACAATGATTATAAAAATTACCGCCGTTTCTGTAAAGAACGGCGTTTTTTGCGTACATTATATATAGATATACAGTGCTTTTAAATTTATATCAAAGGGGCAAAAATATGGAAAATTCAGTAAAAGATTTCGAATTGCACTTAAAACAACAGGGACTGTCAACAAATAGCATTGATTCATACTTATATGCTGTAAAGTATTTTCTTGAAAATTACGATTTGGAGCTTGAAGGGGTTCTGGAATATAAAGGATATTTGTTAGAACGCTTTAAGCCTAAAACAGTAAATTTACGTATTCAAGGGCTTAATAAGTTTTTGAAATTTTCAGGTAATGATGATCTTTGTTTGAAAGCAATCAAAATTCAGCAAAAAAATTATTTAGAGGATGTTATCAGTTATGCCGATTATCTGTTCTTAAAGCGGAAGTTAAAAAAAGATGGGAATATGAAGTGGTACTTCGTTGTTTGGTTCTTAGGTGCAACAGGTGCTCGAGTGAGTGAACTAGTCAAAATCAAGACTGAACATATTGATATTGGATATTTTGATATTTATTCAAAAGGTGGCAAGATTCGGCGATTATATATTCCTAAGCGATTAAAGAACGAAACAAGTATCTGGATAGAAAATGAAAACAGAACATCGGGCTATTTATTCCTAAACAAATATGGCGAGCAGATCACACCACGCGGTATTGCTCAACAGCTTAAAAATTATGCTAATAAATATGGCTTAGATACAAAAATCGTCTACCCTCATTCGTTTCGTCATATGTATGCTAAACGATTTTTGGAGAAATTTAATGATATTTCCCTATTAGCAGATTTAATGGGGCACGAAAGTATTGAAACTACTCGTATTTACCTAAGACGAACATCAACAGAACAACAGAATATTGTTAATAAAATAGTGACTTGGTAACATTTTATGAGTTCTCACTGTAGGCTTACAGCATATAGTGAGGATTTTTTAATAAAAAAGGGAATCAGAAGCATCTGATTCCCTTAGATGCACACCGAAGTGATACACCCCAATTAGATATGTTGATTTTAGCATTATTATTCAGGATTTTCAAGTTCTAGATATAAAAGAATAAATACCTTCAATTTTCTTATTAGAATCCATCCCGAGTAATGATCCATAAGTTGAACGAGGTATACTTTTAAAAAGTCTCTCTTTCGCACTCTCGAATTGACGAACATATGCTTTGATCTCCGTTTTGGAGTACCCATATTTTTTTAAGACAAATATAAGTAAAATCAGATAATCAATAATTTTATCAAACGTGATATCTTCAATGTTAGTCTCCAACATTAAAAATTGTTTAAGCCCCCTTGCGATGCCATCATGATTAAAATTTGCATCAAAAATAGCAGAATTATGCATTGTTGCATTTCTCAAATCTGTTAATGTAAAAACGATATTTTGCAACATACGTCCATTCTGGTTAAACGATGCGCTTTGTAACCCATTAGCCTCCGATACTTTAAGTCTCCATTCCTTACTTAAACGACTTATAAAGTGTCCGAATTGTCCAAAGGTTATTAATTCAAAGAAAACCCACAAAGGTATTGGTTTACTGTTATGAACAAAATGGCTTAGTGCATCATTTTTTCCATAATTATATCCAATCGTCTGATCCATGACTGATCTAAAATCAAGTCTTCCTTTTATGCCATCTCTAAACTTTCTAATCTCCTTCTTATCATTACTATTTCTGTCATAATCTAAATAATCAGTTAGTTTCGTCTTATAAATAGACTCTATATCTGAATTTTGTCGGGTAACTACAGCATCAATTGTTCGATTCTTCATACTAGTTTCTACTAGGATAATCATTGGATAAAAAATTCGTTTTATCTCAAAGTCAAAAGAATAGATAGCCGTGATTTGTGAAAAATCATCAAAATTCTGTATATTTTTGGTAGATTTTATAAAACGGTATCTCTTATATCCATGATAGTATCCCATATTCATTAATGATTTTTTATTCTTTCCACCATTTATTGAAACATTGTGATCATTTCGAATATGTCTCATCAAAGCATCAATCGATTTTCCTTTTTCCAAATGTTGTTCTCCCCTCAGCTTTTTTACTGATGTTATTTTATCACACTTAATATTAGCTATAACATCAAAAATACTGTTCTTACCGAGACAGCGGGAATTTTTATAATTATTATTATTCTTCTGACGCCTATTATCAGAACTTGCCTGATAGTTGGGAAATAGTACCACTAAAAAACATCGTTAACTATAGGATCGGAAAAACACCAAATACGAAAAACAAAAACTACTGGACTAATCACGAAGGCTTTCCTTGGATTTCAATTGCTGATATGGGAAAAGATAAGTATATCGGAAGAACAACCCGAAAAATAACAAATAAAGCAGTAGAGGAAGTATTTAAGGGAATTGTTTCTCCAAAAGGTACTCTTATCATGAGTTTTAAATTGAGCATAGGAAAAACAAATTTGTTAGGCAAAAATTCTGTGCATAATGAAGCAATAATATCTATTTTTCCTTACTGGGATAACAATAATGTGCTTAGAAATTATTTATATCTTGTCCTTCCGATAATAAGTAATTCAGGTGAAACTATATCTGCAATTAAAGGTAAAACTCTAAATTCTAAGAAAATTGATGTACTTCCCATACCTCTTCCAACAATTCGAGAACAACAAGAAATTAATACCAAAGTCATGTTATTTCTTCGAATTCTTGAAATAATTTCTTAATTAGATTTGTAATTCTTAATTGTTCTGTTTTTGGGGGCAATGCAATTAATAATTTTAGGAGTACTTCACGAGATATTCCGGGAATCATACTCTGTGATTGTAACTTCATATTATCAATTTTTGTCTCTAAATAAATCTTTAGGAATTCATTATTAACTAAATAAGGTCTAATAGCCATAATTTGTCGAGCAATATGAGCTTTATAATATGGATTAACTGCAAGCTCGCCCACTGTACCTTTAACTGTTATTAAAATATCTTTTTTTTCAGATATAACTGTTGGAAATTCAGTAAATCTTGATGTTGTAATGATTCCATCACAAAAATTACTAGCTCCTGTAATATATGGTATCCCTTTTTGTACAGAATCAGAATACTTAGCTACTGATAAATCACGTCCAGACAGCAAGTAGACAATATTACCAAAGAGTGTTTTACCCCATCCTTTCGGCAAGTTCTGATAATAGGCGTTATCACCATCTTTTACGAGCTCTGTTTCAACTAAATCTTTCTTTTTGATCTTACCTTCTTCGTACAATCTCTGTTTTTCAGCTCTGATTTTTTCAAGTAACACAGACGCTGGTTCGTCGTTTGGATCTTGTGGCACTAGCTTTCCTTGCATAGCCACATCAAGCACTTTTTGTTTGAGCTGTGTTGCTAATTGCTTTAATTGTTCTTGTTCTTTTTCTATAGTGTTAACTTTTGAAATTAATTCATTATATGAATCAACAATTTTCGTCTGTTCGTTTACTGGCGGCAGAAAAATAATTTGACTGTATATTTTTTGGCCAGATATTACCGGTTGGGCAGTTTGGCTTGTTAATGAACCTAAATTCAAATGCTTAAGTGACAACTCTAAAAAATTTGAATTAACAACTGAAGAACTCGAAACTATAAGTGAATTATCGGTAACCCATGAAAATTCTTTAGTTCGCATAATTGATCCCGCATAAAAACCAACACGTCCAATAAGTAATGTGCCTTTTTCAATAAATCCCTCAGAATAAGAACCCATTATTCCGTGAGCACCGTATACCGGCACGTTGCCGTCTTCCGTAAGTTGTGTTCTTTTTAAACTTTTACCAGAAGAGACTCTAAGAATCTGAGATAATTTGATTGGTAACCAATTATCTGGGAAATCAAGGGTGGTGAGGAGTGGATTCACAGTCCCATCCGCAAACTTCTCATAATGTAAACCATCATCACCTTTAAAAATCTCGGTTTCGTTCTTATCACGCTTGATTTTCTTTTGTTTAATGAGTTCTTCTTTTTCTGCTTTGATCCGCTTTAGAAGTTCGCTTGCTGGCTCATCATTTGGATCTTGTGGAACTAATTTCCCCCGCATCGCCAAATCTAAGATCTTTTCTCTAAGCACTTTTGTATCGATCATTCTTTTACATCCCCCAATAATTCTTGAAGTTGTGCTACAGCATTTGAAATATTGTTAGATTTTTTCTGCATCAATTCAAGGATCTCTGAAATCGTGTAATCAGGTGTATCACTTTCTGCTTCCATCCAATTAACGTCAAGACTTGTGTTATCTCGCGCTTTGATCTGCTCGATCGTATACTTACGCCAACGACCATTTGGAGTATCTTCACTCCATGTTTCCTTTCGATTTTCCATATCATCACGTTTATAACATTCGATAAATTCCGCAAAATCTTTAACATTTAATGGATTACGTTTTCCAAATTTACGCATATTATTACGCATATCAAAGAACCAAATATCCTTCGTATTATCCTTTTCTGTCGTGCCACGAGTAAAGAATAACACATTAGTTTGGACCCCTTGAGCATAAAAAATACCAGTTGGAAGTCGCAAGATCGTATGCAAGTTACACTTATCCATTAAATCTTTTCTGATAGACTCACCTACACCACTATCAAACAAGACATTATCCGGAACAACGACCGCAGCACGTGCTTTACCATCAGTTTTTAAAGAATTATAGATAGTTTGTAAAAAGTTCAACTGCTTATTACTTGTTTCATAAGTCAAGTCATCACGAGTAGCACGCTCGCCCCCTTTTTTAGTTCCAAATGGTGGATTAGTTAAGACAAGATCAAAATCTTTCATCCATTTACCATTTGCTGACAATGAATCTCCTTGATCTAGTCGACCTTCAATATCATGCAGCAAAGCATTCATCAATGCTAGTTTATGTGTATTAGGAACAAGTTCCATCCCGCTCAAAGCTTCTTTTTTCTGAAATTCAACTTCCTCAGGTGAAAGATCAAAAAAGTCATCGTACTTTTCCTTTAAATAATGATCAGCTGCTATCATAAATCCAAAAGTACCTGCAGCGGGATCGTTAAGGCGTTCACCTTTCTTAGGATCCATTAGTTGGACCATCACATCGATCAACACTCGTGGGGTAAAGTATTGACCAGCACCTGATTTGGTTTCATTCGCATTTTTTTCAAGCAATCCTTCATACAGATCACCTAACCCTTCATGTTTAGCAGAATACCAATCTAAAGTATCGATATCCTTGATGATCTTCTCTAGATTTTTAGGTTCATCAATACTCGTTGAAGCATCAGCATAGATCATATTGAGACGCTTATCTTTAGCAACATCAGGATCTCCTAGATCTTGCAAAAGTTTTTTATAGAATTTCTTCAGCTCTAATCCTTCTTTTGAAACTAAATTATCCCAACGATAATCTTTTGGAATGACGGACTCAGTTTCTTGCTCTTTCATCATTTTCAAAAATAAAATATACGTTAATTCTGTCACATAGTTTTGGTAACTGATCCCATCATCCCGAAGCACATCAGCCATTTTCCACAATTTCTGTACAATTTCATTATTTGTCACGTTACAATTCTCCTCGTTACTCTGCTTAAGCAATATATAGTTGCTCATTTAATAATTGAATGATGTTGTCTACATTCTCTCCAATCTGTTTTAATGCAAATTTATAACCACCTTGTTGTTTCCAAACTTCCGTAGTATTAAAGTACTGTTCTGCCGTTGGGGCTAGTACAGGTTCCTTAAGTAATTGTTTCTCGATTTTTTCTAACCACCGCATCTGTCTAGGATTCCAATCTTCCACACCATAAACTTTTTGCATAGCCCTTTTAATACGGGTCTCATGATCAACTAACTCCGTACCGAGTGCTGCCTGCCGAATAAAGCTGATGATATCAGCTGCAATGTATTCTTTCTTTTCTTGACGCCAAGCATCCTGTAAAGCCTTTTCTTCAAATTTATTTTCTTTCAAGCGCAACCTGATCTCACGTAAATCTTGATAAGTCAGATCTTTTGGACGTGTCACAACTACTTGCAAAGCAGGGATCAAGTTCATATTTTCCCTAATGAACTTATTAAATTCATTTAAATAGTCACCCGGTTTAGTATTACCTGCACCATATCCTCTAGCTACTTCAAGGAGCCTATCTTCATGTATTGAGATAACTACTGGATCTTTAGACGTATACCAAGAAGCAACACGTTGAATATTTTCAGTCTGAGCTTCTAATTCAGCTTTATTCATACTTTTTAAGCTTTGGATCCATAAAGTTAAGTCTTTGATACTTCCCCTACTTAGACTAGTTATCTCTGCCTCGTCTTCTGCTTTAAGTCTCTGTTTTTTACGATGTAACTTGGCAACCAGTTCTTCTTTAAAGAAGGCAAATTCAGCATTATCTTCCGCTTCTAGTGCCTTTTCAAGGATCTCTTGTATCGTCTGTTTTGGATTTTTGACAACAGGCTGCATATCTGTAATATTTTGTAGATAATCATACAAGTGGACAGCATCAAAAATTCTAAATGAATCTTTGCCGATTTTTGGACATAAACGAGTTGCACGACCTAACATTTGATCATATAGGATACGTGATCGAACTCGTCGCATAAAGACCAAATTTTCGATTTCAGGAACATCAATTCCCGTTGTCAATAAATCAACTGTAACAACAATATTTGGATATTTTTCATTTTTAAACCGTTTGATCTCTTGCTCTGGATGCCTGATATAACCTGTTATTTTTTCAATAGCATCATCATCAACAGGAATATCATTTGTAGCATATGCTTCTTTTAATAGTCGAACTATCAAGTCTGCATGTTGATCATTTACTGCAAAGATTAGTGTTTTACCTGGTTCATTAGGATCAATATATGACGTCAATCCATCGAGAATAGCACGGTTAAAGTTTTCCGTGATAACTTTTTTATTGAATTGATCTACTTCAAACTCAAGCTCATCATCAAGATGAATTTTATCGATCTTTTTATATTTATCATCCCACGCATCAACCTCTGTATTGGCAGCAAATTTGATTCCATTCTTTGCTAATTCCGTTTCAAATTCATAAGGTGGCTCATGATCAACTAAGTATCCATCAACGACAGCATCAGTATATGAATAAGTATATATTGGTGCACCGAATATCTCTGTCGTATGTGAAGCAGGTGTTGCAGTTAATCCAAGAACTGTAGCGTCAAAATAATCTATGACTCTGCGATATTGACTAACATAATCTTTTTGCTCTTGATAAAACTGCTCCTCCTCACTCATATCCTTATCTTCTGTGTATCCACGATGCGCCTCATCAACGATAATAAAATCATACGTACCTACAGACGGTCTTTCATTAGTATCTTCTTTAAAGAATAAGCGACGCACCATTCCCTGAACGGTTGCGATATGGATCTTAGTATCTTGTTCTGGCAAAATATCGCCAATTTCTTTAACATCATAGATATCCGCCAGCGATATATTATCAACTTTGTTATCCTTCAACGCATCTGCTGCTTGGATCCCTAAACTTTTTCTATCGACTAAAAACAATATTCGTCGAGCACGCTTCGTTTTGATCAAACGATACATCAAGGCCAAAGCTATGCGAGTTTTTCCTGTCCCAGTTGCTAACGCAAGCAACATGCGTCTTTTTTTCTCTGCAAGGCCCTTTTCAACGGCTTCAATCGCCGCAATTTGATACTTTCGTTCGACAAATTCAGGATAAGGTTCTTCTTTTAATTCTTTTTCGGCTTTTTTTTCATCAACAACTAGCTTTTGCAGCAGATCTTGTGGACTATGCCAACTTTCCAAAGCATATGATGCCTTTTGCGGTGTCCGAGCATCCCAGAACCAGACCCCCGACTGTTCAGCCAGTTGTTTCAAATATGGACGCCCATTTGTAGCATAAATAAATGGGACTTTATATCCATCATTTACTTCATCAAAAGTATACTCCAAAGCTGAAGCCACTTCTTTAGCATATTCTTTTGATTGAACTATATCACCAGCAACAGACTGATTATATTTTTTGGCTTCAATAATACCGACAAGTTTAAGTCCGATAAATAATGCGTAATCAGCCCGATGTCCGTTTTTAGTTGGAAACTCTGCAATTGCCTTATTTTTACCTTTCTCTGGGCGAGCACCATTACACCAATCAAGTTCTTTTGTATCAGCTTCCCAACCTGCATCCCGTAGTTGTTCATCAATGAACATTATTCTCGTTTGCTTTTCAGTTAAATCATTATTACGCAAAAACTTCCTTGAACGTTGTCTACGATCAGATTTTAATTTATTAAATGATGCCTCGCTTTCATCCTTCTGAGACCGTGCTATTTTTTCTAATTGAGCTTGGAATTCTTGCTTCTCAGATTCAGCTAATTCGATTTGTGCTTTGAGTTTGGCGATCTCTTCAGCGTTAAATTTGTCGATATCCTTAGGTTCAATAAATTCAGTCGTTTTAAAGTTCAAATCTCCATAGACTTCCATAAACCAATTTGATAAATAATGAGACAAACGAAGCATGTTCATTGCCTCTCTCTCATCATCATAACCATCATGTACAGCTTTATTGCCAACTATACGAATTTTATGAAAAATAGCCGAAATATCCGAGTCTAATACACCTACACGCTCTAATTCACGAAGTTTATCTACTTGTGTTTCTAGATTCCACGGTGTTAATCTTTCCAAAGAAAAAATCGCTTCCGTCATTTGCTCTGCAAATTGGCGAATTTTAATCATGGAAATATTTGGATCACTATAGACATTTACCTCTGCACGCCCACCTAATTTCGCAAATATTGGCCATTGTTTTTGAAACATATCGAAATTACTCATTTTAAACTCAACCCTTTAATTTCTTATCTCACAATCAGCTCTCGAGAGCTTTGCACTTAGTATTTATTTATATTTTCGCTCAAATTTTAGTTCTCATAATAAAATTATAAAGAACTTTTACCATACAAGTATTATATCACGTTTTTTCAAGAAAATATGGGAAACTATAACTACGTATGCTAACTATATGACAGCGTAAAAACTTGCAAAGCACGTGCATATATCAGACAATATGTTCATCGTATCGACGATTTATGATAAGAATCGTATACTGTTTTTATCATCCATTTAGGGTGACATAGAAAAGGTGATTATTTGCAAAATAAATTAGGTATTACTGATCAAGCGGAGTTAGCGAAACAAGAAGAGAGCTTATCTAAAAAGAGAGCTAAAGAATTGATCGAAACCAAAAAATTATTTGAGTTTGAAATTGGAACCTTTAAGGGCTTATCGGCTATTCACCACTATCTATTCCAAGATATTTACGATTTTGCAGATAAAATACGTGATGTAAACCTTGCAAAAGATGATTTTTCAAGGGCTCTATACTTTTTACTGTGTAATGATACTATTTCATTACGCAGTTTTTGATTTATCATAAAATAAAGAGTATCCTGGTATACACAAAAAGAGCCATAATGGCATCTTTCTCTTGTGTATCCTACCACGAAAACTCAATTAGAAAGTATGGTGTCCATTA
>OFFV01000413.1_pt1 | contig 34810 bp, 34 predicted proteins | sample 1521461 | NCBI WGS metagenome assembly OFFV01 (sample SAMEA3504120, study PRJEB24116) | mouse gut metagenome | biome: mouse gut; feature: mouse-associated habitat; material: faeces | place: Denmark | collected 2011 | reverse complement strand
GAAATCATTCTGGTTACAGATGGCGGTTATGACGGCCAGGACAATGCAGGGTTTCATTTGACCGAAATCATTGTGTCGGCTGTCCATATCAAGAACAGTGCCGCCCCAAGATTTATAAAAAGGTTGCCACGTTTATTACCTCAAAAAATGTCTCCAACAGAGCCAAAAGCCAGAGATATATGCAAAGCGAGGAATTCAGCAATTTAGCGAGGTTAAGAAATGGTGTGGAAACCATTCCTGCCAATATCCGAAAGAATTACCATCTTGACAAACTTCCAAGAGGGAAACAGCGGGGTAAATTCTTCTTCGGCAGCAAAATAGCGGCTTTAAATTTCAGGAAACTCTTTGGATTTCGAAAGGGTTTAGGGAACTATACCCAGAATCCGGTATTAGCGTAGATATAAGCCAGAAGTGCGCCAATGATTCTAAGCTAATGAAGCCTCTTATGGCATATATACTGTAAAATATTAAATTTTCAAGGTTCATGTGGAGGTTCAAACATAAAAAACACTATGTTTTGACCCCAGCATCATGACATTGCCTTTTTACAGCCTTTATGGAAGAAAGTTTGGATTTGTACGTAATGTACATAACTTGCTATCTTATGGAGTTGTGGGAAAGTCTGTATGCAGAATGTGGAAAAACTGTACTTTAGCTTTTCCATGTTCTGTGAACGGACTTTTCCATGACGGAATAGCAAGTTATACACATTTCCACGGTGCTTGTCTTTTGGTCTTTGGTTTCTTTGGTTCGGAATAGTGTGGTGCTGGCGGTCTATCTCTTGTTTTCGGTTTCTTGAAATGTATTTCGACTAAATACCTTGTCTTGTCAATCTTCCGTTGTAAACAGGGCGTTAATCGCCCTGTGGTATTGGTCTGAATGTTGTCGCTCATGTTCCTCCTTTTGGGCGCAAAAAAACGCATGGTTTACAACTTTACTGTTCCATGCGCCTTAACGCTGTTATTTTGATATTAAATTGTTTTGCTGATTACGCCAACTGCATAACCTCGGCTTCAATCTTTTTTAATTCTTCCAAAGATAATGTCGGCACACAATCCGCAATATCTTCCAGTGACATCTTGCCTTTTTTTATCATTCTTTCTGCTGTTGCCCTGTCTGCTTCATAAGCAGCAGTATTTGCGGCATCTTTCAGATATGTCCTCATAATCTGCTCATCATCAAATAAACTCATCATTATCGTTACTACCTCCACTTCTCGGCTAATCAAATATTCTCTTAGGATGTTCCTATCTTTGCAAATACGGATTGTTTCTTTAACAGTCTGTTCTGTCATTCCATACAACTTTCTCTGTTCATCAAAAACTTTACAGAAAATGATGTATTGATTGATAATGTCCTCTGTATCGCTCTCATAAATGACCTTTGCTCTTACCTCAATATCTATATCTGCTCCGTCAAAAAACTCTTGCGACAAAGATATTATATCGGGTTTTTTACCTTTATTTCCCGTATAGATAATATACAATTCGGGTTTAGGCATTTTGACCTTTGTACTCTTATATAGACTCTGAGATGTCCTCTCAAAATATTCATGGTAACTCTGTGCTAAATACAGCAGTATTCTGATTAAAATATTTACCGTCCAACTCGATTGCGCCTCCAACAACAAAAGCAATCTGTTGTTACCTACCATTATGCCCAAATCATTATAGAGATTATCTGTCAGAACATTGTCTATCGTTACAATATCCAGCGTGTCCTCTGTTGCGTCTGTATCCTCTGGGTGCAATGTCTTATACAGTTTCAACAAATTCTTTTTATCTTGGAAAAGGTCTAAAAACACACTGTTTTTTGCGGTACGCTTTGCTTTAACTTCCTGCGTCTGTTTTGTATCGTCTGACACTTTACCACCTCGATTTCTAAAAATCTGTGACACAAGATACGATATATCCTGTTCCTGTCACACTTCAATTATACAAAAAAACGCTTATCTTTACAATAAAATTCACATTAAATTTCTTCCTCCCTGTAACAGTTCAGCAGACTTCGGTTTAACTGTTACCCTATTCTAACCATTTTTCTGATCACTCCTTGACAAGAATGGTTAGAATGTGGGTAGAATATGGATAGAATCTTTTCAGGAGGCGCCGGATCTGACAATGTTCCTGCATTATGTAACTTTGAATGAGAACGGAAAACAGATTGTTGCCATGACGTACAGCAGGGAACGGAACGCCCATATTATATCGCAAAAAAAGGGCTTCGCCCGGAAGGTGTATTTGTCCGTCAGGGATATTCCTCTGTTCCGGCTACCAATACAGCCATCCGGCGCATGATCAAGGAGACAGACGGAGACTATTTTGAAGAAATGCGGTCTCTGGAACAGGACTTGACATTTGAAACTGCAGAAAAAGAAATTTCAATCTGATTCATAAAAACGAAAATCTTGTTGACAGCTTTGTTCTATTGCGGTAGAATAACTACAACAGTAAGTATTCTACTGTGATAGAATGATATAGGAGGTGAATTTTTGGAGATCAAACTTTTTGATTCTGAACTTAAAATCATGGAAATCCTATGGAAAGGAGGTGAGACCACCGCAAGATCCATTGCAGAAACACTAAAAGAGCAAATTGGATGGAGTAAAACTACTACTTACACGGTCATCAAGAAATGCATCGATAAAGGAGTAGTCAATCGTAAAGAACCAGGTTTTGTCTGCAGACCTCTTATTACAAAAGAGCAGGTGCAGGAATTTGAGACCAGAGAATTGATCGACAAAATGTATGACGGCGGTGCAGACCGGTTGGTAGCGTCTCTCTTAAACAGCCAAAAACTGTCTATGGATGAAATACAGCATCTAAAACAGCTTATCGATCATTTCAAACAGCAGGATGATTAACATGATACTAAAAATGAGCATAACATCGGGTATTTTCATTATTATTGTATTGTTCATCCGGCGGATTGCCCTTTATCATTTTCCCAAAAGAATGTTTCTTCTCCTCTGGGAAACGGCGCTACTCCGCCTGTTGCTTCCGTTTTCCGTTCCGTCACGGTTGAGCATCTATACATTAATCAATGTATTCCATGACAGGAATGAGTCCTACAATCCGGAAACGACCTGTTTATCTGTCTGCAGTATACTATTTCCTCTAGTATGTTGGCTTTTGGGTTTTTTCATTTGTCTTCTACTTTTTCTATTTACGCATCACAGACATTTGAAGATTTATAGAACAGCGTTACCTGTAGACAATATCCTTGTAAAAAGGTGGTGCGCGAAACATCCACTCCAACGCAGAATAAAGATCTGTCAGTCAGATCAGATCTGCACGCCGTTGACTTATGGACTATTCCACCCGGTAATCCTTTTACCGAAAGCTCTCGGGCAAGAAAAAGTTTCAGACGTTTCTTACATTCTTACCCATGAATATATCCATATAAAAAGATGTGATGTTCTGCTGAAATGGTTGTTTGCTACTGTTGTTTGTATTCACTGGTTTAATCCATGCGTATGGATCATGTATTTTTATGCAAACCGTGATATTGAATTAGCCTGCGACGAAGCTGTCGTGAGCATTCTCGGTGAAAAAGGAAGAGTTGACTACGCCGCTACCCTGATCAGATTTGAAGAAAAAAGGGGCTTTGTTCTTTCTTCCACCAATTATTTTATTTGACAAATGTATCTGATAGTACAATCAAAATTACTGGAGGCTCCATTACTTTTTGAGCGTAAAACTCAGAATGCGAGCAAACTACTCATATAAATATAATAAAAGGGACTGTTACACACGAGATTAAAAATCCCAGACTTAACAGTCCCTTTTCCTACTACTCCATGCTCACTCCTCTTCCTTAAAATTCATAAATGAAATATCATATGCGCTATAGGGTGATGAAGCTGTAATATTTGCAATTATTGGCCGCAAATAAGGCATTACGTCTATCCATATACTCTTTATCCGGTCTGCAAAGAGAATCCGACAGCTGCCTGAACTGCTCTCTCGATAAAATAACTGGTTCTGTCCAATAAGTATTCATATGTTCCTCCCTTCCACTATTCCAAAACTCTCCTCACATCCAACCTCTCTGTCAGCAGATCTCAGCAAAGTGACTCGACATATTCCTCCAGTTCTTTCTGGCGAATCAGACAATCCATGTACATCTTTGTCGTATAGCCCTCCCGCCATTTCGGATTATATGGAAACTCAATAAATCCCATTCTCTTATACCAGCCGACCAGATCCTTTCTGGCATCTATGGTAATCAATCTAACCGGAAAACTTAATGCGTAGTCCTTAATACTTTTAATAATAGAGGGCAATACACTGGTTCCTATTTTTCTGTTTTGGTACTTGCTTGCTATCGACCTGATCTCCCTTTACTTCTGTCAGATCATCACATCAACCATACCTTTTCCCTCTGCCCATCTCCCATCGAAGCATTAGAATACCAATTATCAAGATTATAATTCCAACAGCCATCTGTATAAACTCATTACCAGAATACATACTCCAAACCTTATCATTCAAAACACTTGCATTAAAGAATGAAAAAGAATTGTTCACAGCATGAATGATAATTCCAATATAAACATTGTCTGTCAGAACAATGGCGTATCCTATGATTACTCCCATAAACAGACCAGTAATGAGTTGAATGCCATTCATATGAATGAGTGCAAAGAAAATACTTGAGATAATAATCGCATACAAATTTCCACGCTTCTGTCTCGCAACAGGAAAAATAATCCCTCGAAGGACCAGTTCCTCTGTAACCGGAGCCAATAGTGCTGCATACAGTATTCCCGGAACAGTGGCTGAAAACATCTCCCCATTCGTTAGAACTACCTCTCCAATATCCCTTAAACTTTGTTCGACAAAACCTTTGAAAATCAAAAAAAAGATTCTATGCCCAAGACATACCCCTATGCCGATCACCGTTGCCCACACACAGCACTTCAAACCTTTCTTACTGATCAATCGTATTCCATTTTTATGATACAAATATTTTCGGAAAATATAAATACATAAAATACTGGCACCTATCCAGCCATATCGACCTAATCCAACCCGCCACATCGGATCTGATACCGGAATAACCGCCGTAAGAGTTTGCATTACATACACTATTATTATATACACGATCCAAATAGCAAACTCCATTCCGTATCCTCCCTGGTCTTTTAGACCCTGTCTCCGCATCAACAAACAAACTTTTAACCGTCCACCCTTTAATATTCAGCCAACATTACGGCTCTAAAAAAATCCTTTTCGCTTAAGTATCACATACAAATCTGCCAGCAGAGCCTCAAATCATCACATCAACTATACCTCTTTCCTCTTCCAGTCTCCCATCGAAGCATCAACAGACCAAATATTAAAAGTGTTATTCCGACAGGCATCGGTATAAACCCATAGCCAGAATCCATACCCCAAACCTTATCCAAAACATATATGTTAAAGAATGAAAAAGAATTGTTCACAGCATGAATGATAATTCCAATATAAACATTGTCTGTCAGAACAATGGCGTATCCTATGATTACTCCCATAAACAGACCAGTAATGAGTTGAATGCCATTCATATGAATGAGTGCAAAGAAAATACTTGAGATAATAATCGCATACAAATTTCCACGCTTCTGTCTCGCAACAGGAAAAATAATCCCTCGAAGGACTAATTCCTCTGTAACAGGCCCCAATAATGCTTCATATAGGATTCCCGGAACGGTAGCTAAAATCATCACTTGATTCGTTATAACCACCTCTCCAATATCCATTAAACTTTGTTCAACAAAACCTATAAATAACAAAAGAAAGATTCTATGCCCAAGACATACCCCTATGCCGATCACTGTTGCCCACACACAGCATTTCAAACCTTTCTTACTGATCAATCGCAATCCATTTTTATGATACAGATACTTTCGAAAAATATAAATACATAAAATATTAGCGCCTATCTGGCTATATAAACTTAATCCAACCCGCCACATCGGATCTGATACCGGAATAACCCCCATAAGGGTATGCAGTACATTCGCTATTATCATATACACTATCAAAACAGTAAACTCCATTCCGTATCCCCCTTTGTCTTTAGACCCCGTCTCCGCATCAACAAATAAACTTGTAACCTGTCTGCAATTTGTCGCCATATTTCCCGGATATAGCCAGTGAATCATTTAGGCCCGGCGAAATTCCTCTTCATTCGTGGAAGCATACGGAACAGCTTACAACTCCTCCAGCAGCATCGCCGCGAACAGCGGCAGCCCAAACCAGAAGATCAGCACATATCGGGGCAGGTACGTAGGGCCGAGGATTACCGTCAACCACACGAGCAGCACCATCAGGTAAGGCATCACGATATGATACTTCCGCCGGTACAGCATGGTCGCGAACACAAAGGCAATGCACCAGAACAGCCCGCCCGGCGAGTACAGCATGGAATAGATCGGCACCTTCTCCTGAGATATCTCCAGCGACAGCTTTCTATAGGCTCTGTCAAGCCAGGGAATCTTACTGTCCCGATAACCCGGCTCCTCCACCTCATAGCCAAAGTAGGAACTGTCCCCATAAGTAAACGTAAACACCGTATTGCCGGAATAGACGTCGATCACCGTATCCGGATACCAGAACCCGTAAGAGTTCATAAGCCACGCATTCACATAGGACAGGGGCTTTCGCAGGCCGATCTTAAGCCACAGCTTCGCATAACGCATCTTATCCGCATCGTAGACGCTGTTCTGGAAATGCACTTTCACAGGATCCGACAGCTTCGGATTATACAGCACCAGCGCCTCCTCCGGGAGCACCTCATGCAGCGCCCTGACGTCCTCCGGGGAAAAAACTTCGGGATTGAACTTATAGGTTCTGGCCAGCTGCTGGATCGGCACCGTCAGGATCTCCTGATTCTCCTCATTCTTCGCGTGCAGTATCACGGTCAAAGAGCTGTTGATCAGAAAATAAGCGCCGAAAATAATGACCAGAAGCATCCCTGTCTTTCTCAAATACAGGTTGCCACCCGTCTTCCGGCCGTCCCGTGCCTTATTCATATAGAACAGCAACGCAGCCGCCATCACCGCAAACGCATAGACGCCGTTTTTACGAAACAGCATCATCGCCAGGGCGCTGAGTACAAAGAAAGCCATCTTTTTCCGGGATGCAAAAAAAACTTCCCGGTCGCTGCCCAGATCCAGCAGCGCCAGCATAAGCATCAAAAGCGCCGACGTAAAGAGCGTATCCTTCGCGGAGCAGAGTGTGAACATCACAATAACGGGAAAAAATGCGAAATAAAGCAGCGATACGATCCGCACTCCCCTGGCAACCTTCCTTCTTCTCATAAAAATATGCAGCCAGGTAAAGCATCCGGACACGATCACCATCTGCACCACCATATAACAGGCGATGCCCAGATTATAAGAGTCGGTCACCTTATGCACCGCACAGATGATCCCGCCAAGCAGAAGTACATGTACGAGCGGATGATGGGTGGTAAAATTTCTCGACGCCACCTGCAGCCATTCTTCCTGCGCATCATAAACAAAAAAACCGGGATACACCGCAAGCAGCACCGGCAGCCAGCTCAGCAGCAGAAAGAGAAAGATCAGCAGATCCGCATATTTAACCGCCTTTATGGGCGTCGCCGGGAGCCTGATATGCTCCGCCAGCCTGTTCTTGCGCTCTTCGATCCCGCTCAGAAAATCCCAGAACTTCCGCACCAGAATGGTAAAAAGGCAGGTCAGTGCCGGCAGGGAGATCCACAGCCGCCAGTCCTTGAAATCCACATTGCCCACCGCGTCAAGCCGGACGCCAAAAAGCATTGCCGTCGTAAACAGAAAAGACAGTATGCCGCCGATCAGCCATCCCCGCCTGTCATTCCAGTCAATGGTGTGCAGGGACCCTCTGACCGCATAGATACACAGCACCCAGACAAAGACCGCAAAAATGCTGTTGGTAAATCCCAGCACATTTTCTTTCAGATTCAGCACCTGCGGAAAGCATAAAGTACCCGCCGTGGCGATCACAAAGGCAACTGCATTCAATTTTAATCTGACTTTAAACGCTCTCTCATCCATGACGCTCTCTTGATTCCTTCTGCTCTTTCCCGTTTTCTCCGGTATTCTGTACACCGGCTGCCGGTATCGTCTTCACAGCCTCATTGATACATTCCCTGATCACATACTGCGGCGAGTTGTTCAGCGAAATATAGATGCGGCCGATGTATTCCCCGATCAGCCCCAGCATCAGCATGATCATCCCGCCGATAAACACAAGCGCCGCCATCATGGCACTGAACCCGACCGGCACGGCCGGATTTACAAACTTCTTGATTATCGTATAAATACCATACACAAAACCGCCTATCGCCGTGAAACATCCAAGCGCCGTGGCAATCCGCAGCGGTTTGATGCTGAAAGCCGTAAAACCGTTAAACCACAATCCCAGCAGTTTGCCGAGCGTATAACCGGACGCTCCCACCTCCCGCTCCCTGTGGACCACCTCCACATTGACGATCTTCTTTGTCGTGCGCAGCACCAGCCCGATCACATAGGGATACGGATTGGTGTAGCGCATGATCTCGTCGATCACGAAGCGCTTCGCGGCAAAATAGCTCGACAGATACAGCTCCTTCGGTTTCCCCAGCATTACTCTTGTCATCAATTCATTGATCTTACTGCCAAAATTGCGGAAGCCGGAATGCTGTTTGTGCGTATACTTCGCATAGACGACGTCACTGCCCTGCTCTATCTGCGCAAGCAGCCTGCCGACTTCATCCGCCGGTGTCTGCCCGTCATCATCCAGACACACCACCACATCGCCGCGGGTCTGCCGAAATCCCGCCATCAATGCGGCATGCTGTCCGAAATTTCTGGCCAGATTGATGCCGCAGATATCTCCCCGCTGTGCACACAGCCCACGGATCACCTCGAATGTATCATCCGGCGAGCTGTCGTTGACCAGCACGATCTCATACGTATAGGCAGACAACTTTTTCATGGCTTCATCAATCTCCGCCACTACCTTACCGATCGTCTCTGCGGAACGATAGCAGGGTATCACAAAACTGACAAGTTTACTCATATGCTCTTTTTCCTTCCTTCATCCGCATCATGCCGCCAGTCGGCAGCGTCCAGCTCCATAAAGCACACTTCCCGCTCTCCCTGCCGGGTCATCACCCGCTCCCGTCTGTCCGTCAGGAGAAAGCCCACATGTTCGTAACTTTTCCGCGCGCCGATATTATCCGCCAGAAAGCGCAGAAACACCTTCCGCAGCTTTAACTTTGCAAAAGCATATGCCAATGCCTGCCCGGCCGCCGCCGTACCGTAACCGCAGCCCAGCGCATCCTCTTCTCCGATAAAAATACCATACTCTGCCGTCCCTTTTTCCCGGTCGATATCCCGAAAATAAACGCTGCCGATCTCCCGGCCGTCTGCCAGACAGATGATGAACTGCACCACATATCCCGGCTCTACCTGCTCTCTGATCCAGCACAGGTGTCCTTCTTCCGTGAAAAGCTCCTGATAGATAAAATTATTTCTCACAAAATCCCTGTTGCGCCACGCCACGATCTTCGCGGTATCCCCGGCCGTCATCAGGCGAAGCCGGACCAATTCCTGTTTTCCCATAGCCTGTGTGTCTCCTTATCGCCATACTCTGTAAACCGCATACGCTTCGCCGATCCGGTCTGCTTCCTCTACCGTGACCGTGATCCCCTGTGCGTCATAGTAATCCGTAAGCCAGTCAAATCCCTGCTGTGCCGCTTCCGTATCGGACATGATCCAGTAGACATTGTCCTGCTCCAGCAGCCCCTGCTGCGCGGATTCGATGCCATATCTCCCGATCTTCTCGTAATAGAGCGGGCTGTTGCACATCCAGCCGCCCAGTATATCATAGTTGGCATACCCGCCATCCGGTACACCGTCAAAAATCTTTCTCGAAAAGCCCACGGTAGAATACACATCCTCAAAGTAGAAATTCTCTTTGTGCGCCCGGCAGTATTCGTCGATCGCCTGCCAGTCCCTGTTCACCGCCTCCCGCTGTGCCTGATCCTCCTGCAGCGCCGCTATGCTGCCTGCCACGCTGCCGCCGCTCAGCATCACGGCCGCCAGCAGGATTCCCTCCAGAATACCGCGCCAGAGGCCGCGCGCCCGGCCGCCGGCTTCCTGTCCGCTGCTTACGCCGGCCCCAGCGGCGCCCGGTATCATTCTGGCGGCCAGCGCAGCCAGCAGGGCATACTCCACCAGATACAGCGAATGCGTGATACGCTCCGGATCCCGCCCCCGCAGTAAGATAAACATCCAGACAGCAGTGCGCCCGGCCGCCAGCAGGGCAAGCTGCCACAGAAAGGCATAAGAACGGACGCCCGGCCTTTTCTGTCCGCAAAGTCCACGGCATCCGGCCGCCAGCACTGCCGCATACAACAAGAGCAGCAGCGTACTGTAAGGCCTGTCCCCGCCGCGGAAAGTACGGTAAAAATACCGGTATGCCTGTTCTTTCACAATCCCGCTCCAGTCTTTTGCACCGCGCAGCGTCTTTGTTGCATACCCTGCCAGCTTCGTAAGAAAAGCGGTATCTATCGTTTCATCCAGTCCATAATCGTAGTTGCGCAGCAGCGCCTGTTGATACGCCGGCACGCCCAGCTCCGACAACTGTGCCCCATAGCTCTCCTCTGTAACCAGTTCCGGATAGAAATCATAAACCGTCGTCCGCGCCTCAAAAAACTTTAGAAAATCCTGCCACTGCGCACTGCCATACGCCCCGTAGTCTATACCTCTCGACAAAAGCATTCCCGCCAGCATGATACCCAATACGCCGCCGTATTTGAAAAAATTTGTTCTCTCAAAGATCCTTTTTTCTCCGGTCAGGCGGCACAGGCCGGCAAGGCAGATAAAAGGGAACGTCAAAAGAAGCATCTCCGACCGCAGCTGATAAGCCAGGATCACCAACACAACAGACGGTATGTTTTGGAACAGGAACCGCCGCACATTGTCCGTATCCCGCGCGGTCAAAAAAAGAAACAGCGCCGTGGCGGACAGCATCGCGCTGGTGACGGTATACTGGATATTTACCACATGCGCCAGACACACGCCCCAGACAAAAAGCGACCATACCAGAAGCAGAAGCAGCTTTTTCCCGATAGAAAAGCCCCTGCGCGCGCCTGCGCCGTCCGCCGCTGCCCGTCCGCCGGCCTGCTCTGTCAGCGCACACAGGCGCACAGCAGCCAGCCAGAAGCAGCCAAACTGACACAGACACAGAAAAAGCCCGTACCAAGGAACCGCCCCCCATACCCGGTAGCACAAGGCGATCACCGCCCCCAGCGGATATAAAGTCTGCATGTTATGGCCATCCGGCGTTCCGCTGTAAGCCCCCGCCATAATGTCCAGCATCATGGTATCGTCGTTCAGATCATAGTAGAAGTCAAAACAAAACCCCAACAGGAGCACATTGACCGCCAGAACAAGCAGCGTCAGTATGTAATTCTGATAATTTCCTGATCCGGTGCCCTTTTTCACATTGGCCTCCATAAACTTATTCGACGTATCTTCTGGTCATTCGATCAAATGCCGGATTACCGCGCATAAAAGGCTTTCACCTGCTCTGTGATATATTCCACCTCGTCAGCCGTCAGTTTGTAGTACATAGGCAGACGCAGGAGTCTTTCGCTCTCTTTGGTCGTATATCTGTCTTCTCCGTGGAACCGCCCGTATTTCTTCCCTGCCGGCGCAGAGTGCAGCGGCACATAATGGAATACCGACAGGATATCTTTTGCTTTCAGAAAATCAATCAAACGGGTGCGCTCCTCCATATCCTTCGTCTTGATATAGAACATATGCGCATTGTGGGTGCAGTACTCCGGTATATAAGGCATCTCGATTTGCCCGGCCTGCGCAAGCGGTGCAAGCTGCTCATGATACTCATTCCATCTGGCCATTCTGGCCTGCGTGATCTCCTCCGCCAGTTCCAGCTGCGCATACAGATAGGCCGCGTTTAAATCGCTGGGCAGATAGGAAGAACCGTAATCCTGCCAACGGTATTTGTCAACCTGGCCCCTGTAGTACCTGCTCCTGTCGGTGCCCTTTTCCCGGAAGATCTCCGCTTTCTCTATATACTTTTTATCCCGGATGAGAAGCGCCCCGCCCTCACCCATGCTGAAATTCTTCGTCTCATGGAAGCTGAAACAGCCGAACTCGCCGAAGGTGCCAAGAGTCTTTCCTTTATAAGAAGCCATGATCCCCTGTGCGGCATCTTCCACCACCGTCAGGCCATGCCGCCCCGCAATGTCCATGATCACATCCATCTCACAGCCAACCCCGGCATAGTGCACCGGTGCGATTGCCTTCGTCCGCTCTGTTATGGCCTCCTCGATCAATGTCTCGTCTATGTTCATGGTGTCCGGCCTGATATCCACGAAGACCGCCTTCGCCCCGCGCAGTACAAAAGCGTCTGCCGTGGACACGAAAGTATAGGAAGGCAGGATCACCTCGTCTCCCTCCCTGATATCCGCCAGCAGCGCCGCCAGTTCCGTGGCGTGGGTACAGGACGTGGTCAGCAGACATTTCTCCGTGCCGGTCTGCTTCTCGATCCACTCACTGCATCTCTTCGTAAAAGGCCCGTCGCCGCAAATCTTCTGATTCTCGATGGCCTCCTTCATATATTCGACTTCCTTACCCGTAAAAGGCGGAACATTAAAATTGATCATAGCTGTTTTCCTCCCTGATTCTCTACTGGGTATACACTACATAGCGTCCATTTCCGAACCGCTCCTGATACCCTTTCTCTTCCATATATCCCTTTAAGATCTGCAGCTTCTCGTCCGCATCCATCTTCTCCTGCTCCACGCCGAACCAGTTCATCCCGTCCGCATCCTCACCCAGATACGCCGCCACCGGAGAGGCCACGATAATGACCGGCGGCTCATTTAGCTGTGCCAGATCCCGTTCATACTCCACCATCCGGTAGGAATCCAGATCCGGCCAGAAAGTAGACAGCGCCGGCGGCATATCCAGCAGATATCCCAGCCCCGGAATCTCCCCGTACAGGATGACCTCTCTTCCGGTCAGACCGGCGTCCTGCACATACTCCGCCAGCTCCGCCAGCCAGTCGGCATTGTCCTTCGTCGTATAGACACCTGCCGCCTTGTGCGGCACTGTTGCCATTGTATCACGTTTTTCCCCAAAAATACCATCCTGAAACGAAAAATGCAGATGAAATCCGATGCTCTGCACCAACACAAACAACAGCAGGCCATAGAACGGAATCTTCCAGACCATTCCATCAACCGGCATCCTGTTACCGGCGCCGTCTTCTGTCGCTGCCAGATCCCCGCTCTGATACTGCTCCTGCTTCATCCTTTTGCTCTGCGCCCCGCACAGATCTCCGCACCACAGTACGAACGGCGCCGCCACAAACAGACAGTTGATGATCGGGTACAGCCAGTTATTGCTCCCTAACGGCGTCACTGAAATCTGCACCAGCACAAGCACCGCCATGATCCTGGCTTCCGCCGGCATCCCCTTTTTTACCAGACAGATCACAGCCATCACAAGGGTCACGATCAAGAGCAGCACCGTCGGATAGTACATGCTGCGATATTCATAGTAGTGGAAGTTGAACATCCCTCTGCCCCAGTAGAAACGCAGCAGCACGACAAATACCGCCGCATACACAGCCTTACAGGCCGCCGCTGCCAGACGGTTACCGGCAAACCACCTTCTCTGCACCGCAAAGAGCAGCCATCCGCCCGCCATACAGATTCCCGCAAAAACAAGCCAATACAGTCCTGTCCCATAATCCTTTAACATCCCTGTCAACATCGAGGACGGCTTATAGTCCGTCGCTTTCTCCGTCATGGCGAACATCGTCCGCACCATGGACGGATAAGCATCAATTCCATACCGGATGCAGACCGCACCAAAAGGGATACCGAATCCTGCCGCATAACCAGACACACACCACAACGTATCCCTGAACACGCGCCGCCATCTGCCGCCGCAGGCAAAAGCGCTGTACCACACCGCCACGATCAATGCCGCCTGCACCACATTCGGCATACGCACCGCTGCATTGGCCCCCAGACAGACGCCGGCCAGCACATAATACCGATATCCCCCGGCCCCGGTGCCCTGCTGCGGCTGCGCATCACAAGATGCTGCATACGCCGCATTCCCCTGCAGGATTCCTTCATATAACAACAGCATTCCCGCCGACATCAACAGATACGTCAGATAATTGTAAAGAATCACCGAAGGACACCAGCACAGGCCCAGCGCCACCGTTTCCCCCGCGAACACCAGCACTGCAGGCATCCTCTTTTTCAGGCTTCTGTATACCAGCACCGCCGTCACCGACTGGAGCAGCGAAGTATAAAAGTATATGCCGATCAGCGTACCGCCGAAAGGCAGACACATCAACAGGCTTCCCAGCACATTTGCCAGAAAAGTGGCCACCATCCACGTCCCGTCCATGGCCGTAAAATACTGAAAATTTGACAGACTGTAGAGCGTATCCGAGACATCCAGCCCCTGCCTGATCCCGATCAGCGGATAAAGCGTCAGGAGCAGCGGAAACAAGACCGCCTCCAACATCCTTTTCTTTTTTTCATACATTCTGTATAACTGGTTCATTCCTCTATTCTCTCCGTCCACGCTTTGCCACCAAAGCTGTTGCAAGGTCAAAAAGCCGCTGTCTGACAAGATCAACCGCCGTCCCCGCCGCATACACGATCATCACACACAGAAACATATGCGGCACAAACCAGAAACTGCCCCGCACCGCATCCACCTGCAGCCACCGCATCCATTCATACCGCACAAGCAGATGTTCGTGCAGCAGGTAGACGCCGAAGGTGTACGGTGCAAGCTGCCGGATCACTGCCGCCGCCCGGCCTTCCGGCAGAGTCACACTCTTAAATACCATAAAAAGTCCCACCGCCCCGGCCAGACACAGAATGTGATTATAAGTTACAGGCATGTCCATGTAATATGCCAGCGCCGGCACTTTTCCGGCCGCCAATCCCACTGCTGCCGTCAGTCCGAAGATTGCCAGACTCATGCCCGCATAGAGAAGCAGCGCATTCCTTCGCCGTTCCAGCGCCGGAATCCCGTACAGCCGCATATAAGCCGCGATCACAAACAGGCACAGAAACCAGCCGTAATCGTAGCCGTAACGATCCGTGGCAAGTGTTACCGGCACCACCGACTTCCAGAGGGAGAAATAGCATACCAGTATAACGATAATGATCTGCAGCGTCCTTTTCTCCAGCTTCTTTACCCCCGCCGCCAGAAACGGCGCAAACACATACATAAGCAGATACGCGGTGGCGAACCAGTAATGCTCCGTCTCGATCGGCAGCACATAGTTCAGCCAGTCATATACCGACAACGCACCTGCCGGCACCACGCCGGCACCACACAGTACCACCGGGATCAGAAGAGAATAAAAAAGAATCTGCCCCGCCAGAGACACCACCCGCTCCGGTTTCCATGCAGACTCTACCAGAAAATAACCGCTCAGCAGCACATAGCAGTTGACCGCCACGATACAAAACGCCTCTGCCAGATGCGCCGCATAGTTTACGCCTGTACGGTCTGACGTGCAGTCCACAAGCAGACCGCCCTTATTCAGATAATGGAGAACGATGATCATCAGCATCGCCACGATACGCAGCAATTCAAAGTTTGCCTGCCGTTTTGCTCTCATATTTTATACGACTCCTGTTATATCAGCTTTCATTGCCCTGCGGTCACAGACTGTCCTGCGCAGCTACTTCTTATCTTTGAAGATCCACAGCTTACTGAGAAAATAATTGGCCAGAATGACGATCACCTGGCATACCAGCTTGGAGGCATACTCATTCAAAGAGGCACAGTCCACCATAAGGAACATCAGCACCAGTTCCAGCACTTCCGTCGCCACCCGTGCGCCGATAAATGCGACAAACTCTTTGCCCAGAGACTGCGCATCTTTGTTCTGGCTCTTGAATACAAATGTCCGGTTCGTCCAATAGGCAAATACTACCGTCAGCACCCAGGACAGCGCTGTCGCCGCCATATAATGCATATGCAGTGTTGACGCAAACACGAAATACAATACATAATTCAACACAAACGCCAGAAAACCGAAGATCAGATAGTTGATCCCTTCCTCATGCTTCCTGTACAGATCCCATGCCCAATCCCATAATTTCTTCATCGTACTTAAACCCTCTTCTATTATACTTTTCGTTTCTATCCTTCTTATTTCTATCCTTTTCGCTTCTAGCCTTTTTGTTTCTAGCTTTTTCGTTTCTATGCCCTGCACTTATTCTCCCGCAAATTCCTTCTCTACGACCGCCTTGCCGTCCACGACCCGGTACACCATGTCACACTTCTCGATCGTCTGCAGTCTGTGGGCAATGATGATCAGAGTCTTGCGCCCGTGCAGTCTGTTGATGGAATCCATGATCGCCGCCTCTGTCTCATTGTCAAGTGCCGAAGTCGCCTCATCCAGCACCAGCACCTCCGGGTCTTCAAAAAGCGCCCTGGCAATGCCGATACGCTGCCTCTGCCCGCCGGAAATCCGGATGCCCCGCTCGCCGATGCCCGTATCAAGCCCCTCAGGCAGTCCCCGGACGAACTCATCCAGCTGCGCTTCCCGCAGCGCCTCCCAGACCTTATCGTCATCAATCTCCTCGTCCGGACAGCCGAACGCCACGTTCCTGCGGATTGTGGAATCGATCATAAAGATGCTCTGCGGGATATAGCCGATATTTTTGAGCCAGGAAGCATAATGCTCTCTCACCTCCACGCCGTCCGCCAGAATCCGGCCCGACTCCAGCTGCAAAAGCCCCAGCAGAATATCCACGATGGTAGTCTTGCCCGCACCGGAAGTTCCCACAATACCCACAGATTTGCCGATTGGAATCTTCATTACCGCATGGTCGAAGATCAGCGTCTCCGAATTGGGATACTTATAGGTGATATCCTGCAGCACGATCTCTTTCCTGACAGGCAGCTTCTCCACCTCTTCCTTCCGCAGATAGGTCTCCGCACTGTAATCCACATTTTCATCCCGTATCTCTTCCTGCAGATTATCGCTGACACCCATAAAGAACGGCTCAAAATAGGAAATAGACGTCAGATGGTTGTTGATCCTGTTGGCACAGGGGATCAGCCGCATGGCCGCCACAGCCAGAAGCCCCAACTGCGGGACGATATCCGCTGCCGCTGTTCCCTGCAAAAGCTGTATCATCAGATACAGGATCATACCCGCGATGGCAAGTGTCTCGATCAACAGCCTCGGCGTGGCATTATACAGGTTATAGCGCTGCACCGCACTCACATAACCGGCGCCGCACTTGGAATATTCGTTGATAAAATAGCGTTCCCGGCGGGCAATCTTGATCTCCTTGATCCCCATCACCGACTGGTCGATCCACTTATAAAGCCCGCTGTAGAAATCCTGATTCTCCTCACCGGCCCTGCGCATGATCGGTTTTAAGATACACTTGATCACCAGAAGGGCGATCACCAGAAGAGCCGTCACCGTCAGGCTCATCCACACATCCGCCACCAGGCTGACCGCCGCCAGACAGACGAACACGATCCCCTCGCTGATCAGCTGCAAAAGCGCCAGAATCAGGCCGTACATGTTATTCACATCGGAGGTGATATTGCGCTGGATCACCGCCGTGTCCGCATTAAGATAATACTCGTAGGGACGCTGCATGAAATTGATCATCATCCTTCTGGATGTGGCAAACTGGTTCGTATAAACAAACTTAAGCTGCACCTTCTGCTGGAAAAACAGGAAAATGTTTTTGACAATAAAGACAAGGACCAGCCCTATCATGACAAGTATCGTCAGATCATTACTGTTGTCTATATGAAAAATCCGGCAAATCAACTGCAAATACTCATGCTGCGCTATGGCATCCTCTTCCAGCACCACATTCATCACCGGCAGGATCATGGACACCCCCAGCGTCTCCAGCACCGCGCCGATCAGCATCAAAAAGACAAGCAGCACCATCTTCCGCTTCTGCTGCCTGTCAAGCAGGACCATTAACTTTTCAAATATCTTGACCATAGGGGTATCTGCCCTCTCCGCCGCTATCCGGCACCTTTGTTCCCTGAACACTTGTAAAATCGTAACAGTCCGACCTCTGTCCTGACTGTTACATAAAATCTTACCTATTTTACCATACTCTGCCTTATAATTGCAAATATACGTTACCAGGCCGACACAAATAGATTTTATATAAGAAAAAGCATCTGGCTTTCATGTTCCAGATACTTTCCGCTTTCTTAATTTCTTTTTTTAAAATAAATCGCTGTGTGTTCCGGTTCTTGTCAAATATAAAATCAATTCTCCATGATCAATCTCATAAATCAACAACCAGTCTTTCTTAAAGGAAGTATGGTATCTAATCCTCAGCATTTAAGTCCTCCATCAATTCTTCCACAGAAGAAAAAGAACGACTTAAATTCCTTCCATGTCTTACATCATCAATGGCTCTGGCCGTATCTGCATTAGCCCCCTCCATCGAAATCGCAAAAGGGATCCTCTGTTCTCTGACTGCCTGTTTTGCTGATATTGTAAAAAAGGTGGTCATATCCATTCCAAGATTAGCTACTAGCTCCTGTAATTGAGCCTTTAAATCCTCGTCTATTCTCATGGTTATATTCGTTGTTGCCATAGTATCAGCCCCTTTCTTTACAATAGTATAGTATTCTAAAAGTGCTTCGTCAATACATGATACATACACAGCACGCAATTTTCTAATCTCATTGCCTGATCCCAATAAAATTATCGTTACGCCTCCTCCAGCGGAAACAGGATGCAGATCTGAAAATCACCATGCTCTGTCCTGATCGAGTATTGCCCCTTCTTTTCATGAACGATCCTCACAACATTTTTTAAGCCGAAGCCATGCTCATATTGATTTCGCTTCGTTGTCACGATACCGCCATCGGACCATTTTACCGGTTTTCCATATGGATTGACTACTTTGATGACAAAGCTATTGTTCTTCTTATGCGCCACGATATCAATCCGTCTTTTTGCAGCGCTGCTTATCTGCTTATTCGCTTCCATGGCATTATCCAAAAGATTGCCGAACAGGATACAGATCTCGACCGGGCTTAAAAGAAGATTGCCGCATAAATTGATCTGTGCGTCCAGCTTAATATCGTCCTCTTCACATGCGCTGCGCTTCTCCTGCAGCAAAATATCCAAATAGGAATTGCCGGTATGTATATGATCATCGACCACACTCATCTTTTCTTCCAGTTCCGATAGATAGCCCGCATATTCGTCCGGTTTCAGTGCGTTATTCTTTAAGACCAGAAGATGGTTTTTCATATCATGATACATACTTTTTATCCTGTCCTCCCGGTCTATCTGATTTTTATATATGACAGAACGCATTCTGGCGATTTCCAGTTCTTCCTCCAACAACAGATCCCTGTGATGGATTCCCGTTAAATACTCTGTGTAAAACAATCCGATAATAAATAGAATGACGATAAAAAGAGAACACATCCAAATAAAACCGGCTGTTTCTGCGGATACCGGCGCACTGCTTTTACTTTTACTGCTGGTATAAACGCCTGCAAATACAAAAAACAGGATACTGGTCATCGTCTGCATCAGCATAAATCCCAGATCCTTCATGAGCGGCTTTTTGAAAATGATCCTGCGCATCACTTTTTTCATCAGAAAGAGCAGGAGTACCGTGATAAATTTTGTAAACAAAACACAGGTAAACTCAAAGGCAAACTGATTTATATGATATAACCCCCGCAGCAATGTCTTTATACCGGTATTTACCATCACTTCAGTAAAAAGCATAACAAGCACACAGGTGACAACATAGCATGCGATAAACCATTTATTGCCCATATACATCTGCATGAAGGCCAGTGCAAGAAATAAGATCACAAATATTGTTCTCAGGAATAAATTATCAAAAACAGCCCATGTAAGCAGGCTGAGAAGAGTGACCATAACATAGATCCGCAACCGTTTCCATACGGTACACTTTGCTTTATAAGAAAAATCCGTGAAATAATACAGTAAGATTGCCAACTCTATGACAGCGACAACAACGCCAGAAACCCAATCCATATCGCGTCACATCTCCTCTCCCCAATATTCCGCCAGCCTGTCTATAAACTGCTTTTTTCTGGACCTGCTGGCGGTGATGATCTCGTTGTTCCTAAGGTAGATGTCTGACCGTACTACTTTTTCAATATGATCAAAATTCACGATATAACCGGAATTGCATCTGAAAAAATTGTCTTCCGGCAGTTCCTTTTCCAGATCTCTCATTTTCTTTGTAGAAACATAGAATCCGCACACAGTATGAATAACACAATGGCGGTTTAATGTCTCCACAAAAACGATATCTCCCAGGGCGACCCTGTACCATATGTCGTGATTCCTGACAGTCAGAAAGCGGGTCTTTCTTCTGTCGATCATCTTTAGCGTTTTTGTGAGAACCTTCGTCAGTTTCTCATAAGAGACGGGTTTGATCAGATAATCGAATGCATTGACTTTATAGCCCTCCAGCGCATACTCCGCCACTGCAGTCAAAAAAATGATCGAAACCCCTTCATTCAAAGCGCGCACTGTTTCCGCCACTTTGATACCGTCCATTGTTTTCATTTTGATATCAAGAAATAAAATGTCCATTTGAGAAGGCATATGATCCGCCAGCTCCTTCCCTTCATGGAATTCCTTAATGCAAAAAGAAACCTGATGTTCCTCCTGATACCTTTGCAGCCAGGCGGTCAATTCCTCTCTGAAAATTTTTTCATCATCACACACCACAACATGGAACATGATCGTTCTCTCTTCCCCTTCATCGCATACTATCTATACATCCCTGTAGATTCTGCCGGAAAACCTGTCCTTTACGAAGTTATATAACGCTGAAATGCTCCCTTTTTTGACATCAGTTCACGATATGGCCCTGCTTCTGCAATCTTACCATTTTGTATAAACAGTATCTCATCATATTGATTCAGGGAGTTCTCCTGCAGATCATGGGATACATTGATGATCGTCAGCCCGGGAATATTTAATATCCTGTTTTCAATATCATTTCCTGTCTGCCTGTCGATCGAAGAAATGCCTTCGTCCAGGATCAATATTTCCTTTTTTTGAATCAGTGCGCGCGCTATTGCAATTCGCTGTCGCTGACCGCCGGAAAGCTCTTTTCCATTTTCACCAACATGTAATGCCCTCCCTTTGTTGCCAATATCCGCAAACTGATCGACACCGCTTATTTTCAACGCATTTTCCAGATCCTGCTCTTGATACTCCTGCCACAATGTTATATTATCGATCAGACTTGCGTTGAACAGAAAAACATTTTGATGAATGATCGCCATCTTCTGATAAATGCTCCTGTCGTCCGTCTGCTTAAAATCGACGCCGTCAAACAATATCTGCCCTTCATATTCTTTGAAATAACCTGCCAGCAGTTTTAGAAGTGTAGATTTTCCGCAGCCGCTTTTACCGGCGATCAGGTATTTCTTCCCGCTGTGAATCTGCAGGTCTTCTATTTCAAGAGTATTCTCTTTTTGGGAAGGATACTTAAAATTTACGTTTTTCATGCTGATCGTTCTGATCTCCCGGATACTGCACACTTCCTTCTCCTTCGCACTTTCCATAAAACGATCTATTTTCTCCAACACGGGCTTCGCGCTTTTTATTTCACTTAAATCCTGCATGATGGCGGACACCGGCATTGTAAACATATTGCATAACTGGAGCAGTGCTGTCAAAATGCCAATGGTCATGTTTCCCTGCATAATAGAAAAAACGCCTGTAAAAATAATAGAGAACTGCATAAATGCCGCAAGCAGACATGCTACGCTGTCGCTGAGAGAACGCATTTTATCCCTGTCGTTCTTTCTCAGAAACAGGAGCGTGTTTTCATTTCTGAATTTATGGATGATCGTATTTTCTATATTTGCCGTGTGGATGACCTCATATCCTGATAAGTAATCACGCAGCACCCGGGTAAAACTGCTCAGCTGTGCTGAAAATCTGTTTTGCTTATTCTGCATGATCTTTCCCACCATTTGCGGCAGTACCATCATGAGGCACAGTATAAAAGTAAGCCAGACAATGATCAGGCCTCCATACTTGAGCAGCAAAATTACAGTCAGGACGAACATTATGCTGTTCTCCAGAATCCTTATGTGCGGCGCGATACAGGCGCTTTCCAGCAGATGAATGTCGTTCACAACCGTGGAAATATAGGTCGCAGTATCATAGGTGACATAGCTTTCATAATCTTTCTTCAATATCCCGGAAAACAGATCATTCCTTAGGTCTGCGATCATACTGTTTGACAGCTTATTGACTGTTTTTCCGTAAGCATAGTAGATGCCGGCGAAGATTATGATATAAGCCCCTGCTGCCAGCATTGCCCTTACAAATCTGCCCATATCCCTGCCGGCGGCAAGATCGACCACATACTGCAGCAGAACGGCAATTCCTACGTTCAAAACAGAGTAAGCACTACACAGAAAAACCACACAGCATAAGGTTTTCAACTGCTTTTTAAAGTATTTTTTCATGAATTACAGCCCCTGTTGGTATACTTGTCCTTTACATTAAGCACTATAATGTGCTTCTGGCTATAGTTCAAGTCAATCTGCGTAATCTGTCATTTTAACTGCCTGTTTGGTTTTCCGCTTCCCACATGGCATTCCTGTTTCATCCCTTTCGCTTAAACAGATTCCGACTTCCATGCAGATTCTGCATACCGGGTACTAAATCTGCTCATTCTGTCTGTGCAGCTCCGGCGCCTCATACTTATCCAGGAAATCCTCCCCCAGAAACAACACCTCCTCCGCAAACTTGATCCCGCCCGGCACCGTCAGCACCGATATGACCCGCTTAAACCGCAGTCCCGGTATAAAATTCAGGATTTCCATCGGAAACATCCCGCTGAGCACGATATGCTCCGGAAAGACCTGCGTGTAATCCAGCACATCCCTGGGATGGGGCTTGATCAGGATCTGCCCCCGCCTGCCGTCGATCTCCCCGTATTCCCTGATGATATCCGTAAAGATCCGCCTGCGCACGTCAAGATCGCACAATGGCTCCGACAGCACCAGTATCTTATCCTCAGCGCCCTGTGCCAGCTGCCCCAGCAGCCCGTCCAGGTTCTCGATAAAAAGCCGGATCAATGTGTCCTTATCTTCCTCCGTCAGCCGCTCCACCAGTTTTGCCCGGGGAACCTCGATATACTTTTTACATGGATAAGGGACGACACTCTTATCGTTGATCTCCATATCCAGACAATACTTGCCGTATCCGTTCTGGATGAAGATCAGGTTACGGGCCGCCATCCAGGCTTTCAGCCCGAAATGCCCTCTGTTGTCATACCGCGCCGTATCGTAATACTGAATGCAGTTGAGCCCATCCTCCACCGCATGATAAGGAATCTTCTCATAACTCAGATAGTACCCAACAGGATCCGAATCACAGAATACATAAATATCCTGATACTGCCTGAAATCCACCGGCACATAAGCCTTCTGCAGCCTGCCAAGAAGCTTCGTGTATTTGATGCGGGCCAACATGTTGACAAGCAGGTTCCCCCGGTCTGTATGGTACTTCGCAAGCTCCGGAAAGAAGGTATCCTCTTTCTCGTCAAACATCACCACTTCCTCAAAGAGCGGACACCGGTCGGCCCTCTCTTTCAGATTCCCGAAATCATTCGACATCGTGCTCAGCACCAGCGTTGCCCTGCCCTGCCGCTCCTTCGGCAGCGCAAGCTCTTTTAAACAGGTTACATATACGTGATAGTATGTGTGACATACGTAGATTCTTTCTTTCATCATGTACTCTCATTCGTCCCTTTCAACCAATTATCGCTGCAGCCGGTACGCCAGGGCATCCCTGTTCCACCGGCTCCCGTCATCTGCAGTGCAGCCGGTACACTCAACCCGGCAGATCCGTATACAGCAGCTCACCGTATTTTATATTTAACTCTTCTTCCAACTTTAAAAACTGTGGAATATATGTCTGCAAAATGCGTCCCACCAGTTCCGTCGCCGCACTGCCGTCATAAATATGTGCCATGTCGTTTCTGTCTTTGAGCATATCCAGCCATAGTTCACCATCGAAAAACGGATAAACAGCATACGCTTCTTTGATGATACTTCTGGGTGATCCTGTTTTCGCCACGCTGCTGCCCTCATAGGCCAACAGCTCTTTTAACAGTTTCCACCCCAATTCAAACTGGATCGAAAATTTATCAATGATCCCACTGACAATAAATTCATTGTCAAGCCTCTCCTGCCCTGCCCTTTCCAGCACACGCAGGTGGGAGACATAATTCTCATATTTTTTCATAAATGATCTTACCTTCCTTTTCAATCGCCTGCCGAAGCTCTTCCTGCACGTCCCTGCTTAAGTCTATCACATCGAACCTGAGCGGCGTTGATGTCTCTTCGTCCACATCCAACGCAAAACGGGAAATCTCTCCGCCGTATACAGCAAGATCAATGTCACTGGCACGCCCGTAATCTCCGCGCGCCCTTGAACCGAACAAGATTACTTTCTTTACATTATACTGCTCCGCCAGCCGGCAGATTTCCTCTATAACAACAGGTTTGATCCCTGTTTCCTGCACCTGTTCCACCTCCTGCTTTGCCTGACCCTTTTCTCCGCGCAAATACTGCCCGCAGGATCTGCTGTTCTTTCCTTACTATACCATTGTATCCGCTCATTGTTAACTTTAAATTCCTGATTGATACCGAAAAATCTCTGTGCGGGATCGAATTGTGCATTGTTTCCTGCCCGAAAATGAGGTAAGATTGTAACAGTTCCGCCTGCGCTTTTCTTTCCACAGGCCGGACACGACTCACAAACTTTTTTAAGGAGAGGTCACCCTATGGATCAGACAATGCATACACCCTATTTTATCATAGATGAACCGGTTTTGACGCATTACTACGACATGCTGACACGATCCCTGTCCGAAAACTGGGACAATTACCTGATCGGCTATTCCTTTAAGACCAACTCCCTGCCCTGGCTTGTCTCTTATATGAAAAAAAGAGGCGCTTTCGCCGAAGTAGTGTCGGAAGACGAATACAGCCTGGCCAGGTATATGGGCTACGGCGATCACGAGATCGTCTATAACGGGCCTTACAAAGGCGAACAGTCCTTCCGTGCCGTTCTGCAGGCCGGAGGCATCGTCAACCTGGACTCCATGCAGGAGGTACGCTGGCTTAAGGATCTGGCCGCGGACTGCCCGCAGCAGACCTTCCGCATCGGTATCCGCGCCAACTTCAATCTGGAAAAAATGTGCCCCGGCGAAACGACGATGGGTGAGGTCAGCGGACGCTTCGGCTTCTGCTACGAGACCGGCAGATTCCAGGAAGCCCTTGCGCTTCTGCGACAGATTCCCAACGTGGCCGTTACCGGTCTCCACCTGCACTCCAGCAGTAAATCCCGCAGCGTGAATATCTTCCGCTCCATCGCCCGCATGGCGTGTCAGCTGCAGGAAGAATTTCAGCTGCAGCTTTCCTACGTGGATCTGGGCGGCGGTTACTGCGGCGGTATGGAAGGCCGCCCCGAATATCCTGACTATTTTCCCGCAATCGCAGAGGAACTACGAAAATGTTTTACGCCCGAGCAGACAAAGTTGATCGTGGAACCGGGCATCTCCATGATTTCCAAATGTACCACCTTCGTGACCAGTGTCTTCGACACCCGCGATATCAAGGGAACCCGCTACGTGATGACAGACGGCAGCCGTTTCAATATCGACCCGACGATGATCAAGTCGTCGCACCTGTTCCATATACAGTATGCCGGGGCCCCTTCCCCTGCGGCAGACCATTCTGCGCAGGATCCTTCTGCCTCCGGCGCTGCACAGGTTTCAACCGCAGATACCGCTTTTCCTCTTTCTGTGCGCCCTGTTATGGAGCGTCAGATCGTCAGCGGCTTTACCTGCATGGAAGTGGACCGTATCTTTACCCACAAAGACCAGCCCGAGCTGATCCCCGGCGACCGTATCATCTACGAGAATGTGGGCGGCTATACCATGAGCCTGAATCCTCTTTTTATCCAATATTTTCCGGCTGTGTACGTGAGAAATCAGGATGCCCTGCGCCTGGTACGCCAGAAATGGACGCCCGAAGAGTATGTGCAGGGCTGCTGCCTTGACTGATAAGGGATACGAATGCGTTTGACTGAAAGGAATCAGAACTCTATGAACAATGTTGCGAACCTGAATCTGCTGATCTTAAGCTGCGGCACCAGAAATCTGCTGGTGCGCTATTTCAAAGACCGGGCCAACGGCTTTGCCAGGGTAGTGGGAACGGACTGCAGCACCTATGCGCCGGCCCTCTATGAGACGGACGCCCATTATATCGTACCGCGCATGACAGACCCGTCTTATCTGGACACGATTCTGGAAATCTGCCATAAAGAAGCCATAAACGCCGTTCTTCCGCTGCAGGAAGACGAACTGTTCCTGATCGCCTCCCACAGGCAGCTTTTTACAGAGGCCGGCATCACGCCCATCGTATCAGCTGCGGAAGCGATCGAACTGTGCCGTGACAAATATGTCTTCTACCAGTACCTGAAAGAACACGGGCTACCCGCCATCACCACCTGCTGCAGCTTCGAAGCATTCCGGCAGGAAGCGGCAGCCGGCACCATGAAACTGCCGGTCTTTCTCAAACCTGTCCGCGGCTGCGGCAGCATCGGCATTCAGAAAGTGGAGCAGGCAGGCCTTTTAGAAGCCCTCTGCCGTTATCAGACGGAACCTTATATCATCCAGAATTTTGCACAGGGAGAGGAATTCGGCGCAGATATCTACATTGACCTGCTGACGAAGCAGCCCGTCACTGTTTTTGTAAAAAAGAAACTCCGTATGCGGGCCGGCGAAACAGAGAAATCCGTCTCTTATAAAGATCCTGCACTTTTCGAACTGATCGGGAAAACCCTGTCGCCGTTAGCGCTGACAGGGCCTGTTGATATGGATATTTTCCGAATTGACGGCCGGTACTATATTTCGGAGATCAACCCCCGCTTCGGCGGCGGCTATCCCCACGCATACAACTGCGGCGTAAATTTCCCCCGCCTGCTCGCCAATAACCTGAGCGGCACTGCCAACGGACCCGCGATCGGCCATTATGAGGCCGGGGTCTGCATGTTAAAGTACACGGATCTGATCACTCTGTAACCTGTCCGCAATACCGGACAGGGATGTTTACATCTGTTCAACTGTTCAGCGTATCATCTCCCAGGCAAGCGGTGTCCCAGGTGCAATGTCGCAGGCCGCCGTTTTCCCCAGTATCTCTTCGTAATACATGGTATGCAGACCATGGTGTGGACGGATCGAACGCACATTGTCCGGTGTCAGCTTCTCCCCGGCTTTGATCTCTTTGACCACGAACAGCGAGCGGGAGCCGCTGCGCTCCTTCTCCTGCTTCTCTGTCAGCCGGTACTCTGCCTGTCCCAGAGCCTTTTCCACGATACGGATATGGTCTACCATCTCTTTGAACTCCTCCGGCTCCATGGAAAAAGCGCCGTCCGGACCGCCATCAGCGCGCCGCAGCGTCAGATGCTTTTCCACCATCTTCATCCCCAGCGCCGCAGCCGCTACCGGCACCGTGCTGCCCATCGAATGGTCGGACAGCCCTGTCAGGCAGTCATAAGTATCCGCCAGCGTAGGGATCATCTTCAAGTTGATCTCCTCATAAGGCGTTGGATACGCGGACACGCATTTTAACAGCATGACCTCTTCGTTACCTTCCTCCCTGCATACCTGCAGCGCGCGCGCGATATCCTCCGCCCGCGCCACGCCCGTAGCCAGGATGATCGGCCTGTGCATCCCCGCCGCCCTGCGGATGAGCGGAATATCATTGATCTCATAAGAGGCGATCTTATATGCCTGCATATCGCAGTCCCGCATAAAGTCAATGGCCGCCGCATCAAAAGGAGAAGAAAAACACTCCATTCCCAGACTCTCCGCTACCTCCTTTAATTTCGGCTGCCACTCCCAGGGGGTAGAGGCTTCCTCGTACAGCTTATACTCCGTCATACCGTCCCACAGACCGCCGTGAATCTGAAAATATTCGTTATCACAGTTCACCGAAAGACTGTCTGCCGTGTAGGTCTGCAGCTTGACTGCATCCGCCCCAGCCTCCTTCGCCGCATGGATGATCTCCACCGCCCTGCCGTAATCTTTTAAATGATTCCCCGACATTTCTGCCACACAGAAGCAGGGAGCGTCCCTGCCGATCATTCTGCTTCCTATTTTGAATTCTTTTTTCATAAGAATCTGTGTTCCTTTCCCTAAAATAAACAGCGCAGCTTAATCCTTAAGGCCGCCGGGCCGCTTCTTCTCCACCATCATCCGGTATTTCAGTTCCGCGATCTCCCAGTCATCCGGGTTGTCGATATCCTGCACTTCCAGTTCACTCATGACCATCGGCACCATATGCGGTAAGTCCGTGGTCTTATACTCCATAAACAAGGCCGTCCGGCAGCAATAAAACTGCCCGCAGTCATGATAGTACGGCTCTAAGTCCTGAGAACGGGTGCGCGCGTGCTCCGGCCACTTCATCCGCAGCTCACCCGCTTCGTTTAAGACCATACAGCGCTGCGGCGGAAAGGAAAAGGCCACCACCGGCATCACCGAATCCGCCTTTTCCAGCAATTCCATAGCCGTTCGCAGTTTCCCCGCCGTCACAAAAGGCGCCGTCGGATACAGGCAGCAGAACGTGTCAAACTCCCGCCCCTGTTCCCGATAGGCCATAAGCACCTCCAGCAGCACGTCATCCGTGGACGCATAATCTCCGGCACTGGCACTGCTGCGCATAAAAGGCACCTGCGCTCCTGCCGCCCGTGCGACTGCCGCAATCTCTTCATCATCCGTGGAGACCATGACCTCCTCGAAAAGCCCCGACTGCAGCGCTGCCTCGATAGAATAAGAAATGATCGGCTTCCCGCAAAACTCCTTGATGTTCTTGCGGGGAATCCTTTTACTGCCGCCTCTGGCGGTGATGATCGCTATTGATGAACCCATTTTGATTCCCATACCTCTGCCTTTCCTTCACTCGGCCTGCAAATCTGCCGGCTCACTCTCCCTGCGCCGCACCAGACACCGCTTTTTGTAAAAAGAAATTCCATAATACAATACTTCCGAAAAGTCATCCTGAAATTCCTCCCCATACATCCTGCTGTTTATCTGCGCAACCGCTTCCTCGCAGGACTTCTCCATGCTTTCCTGCGATTTCGCATACTTCACTTCAAATATCGCTATACGGTCTCCCGGATAATCCTGCACAATAACATCACTGCGGCCTTCTCCGTGCTCTCTGTTTGACTCTACTGCATACCCCGCTCCGGCAAATATACCGGCAAAAAAGGCGTGGTAAAAGTCTTCCCGGTAATCGTGATAGCTGATTGTTCTGCGAAGCAACTTTGTCATCTCTTTCGTCACGGTCCTGTAATCTCCGCTCCACACCGCATCAAACAATGCCCTTCGATCCCATTTAGGTGTGCTTTCCTGAAACCATCTGCTGATCGTGGTCTCAAAGATCTCTTTTATTTCCCGGTTCGGAATGCCCAATGCAAAACAGCCTTCCGGCAGAAGGGTCCTGATCTCATCTTCCCTGATTCTTGTTAAATACCCCGTCAGATAAAGCATACTCCAGAGATTCTCTTCCGAAGACAGCAGATCTTGATACGTCAGATTTTCTTCCACTCTCTGAACCACATACCCACCGGAAAGCAAAGATTCCAGCTTCTTTGTGACAGTGTCACCTGCGAGATCAATGAACAGACGGATGATCGCATTATCACTGGAATTCTTCCAATAACCGACGGGTTGTGCTTTCGGATCAAGCATCAACCGTTCCACATGGTTCATCACATCCCATGGACAGTAAATATCAAAATCTCCGAAATGATATCCGTCGTACCACTCTTTGATCACCTCTGTATGCGCCGTCAGTCCGGCATCCCTTAATACCAGATCCACTTCCTTCTGCGTAAAGCCAAAAAATTCATTCAATCGTGTGTCTGAAATAGTATCCGATACAAAATTATTGGTTCCTGTAAAAATACTCTCCTTCGCAATTCTCAGACAGCCGGTGATCACCGAAAATTTCAGCGCATCATTATCCTTGACCGCCTGCATGACGCCTTTCATAACATCCAGCATTTCTTTGTAGTACCCGTTGTCGCTGGCCTTTGCCAGCGGAACATCATACTCATCCATCAAAAGGATCACCGGTCTGCCATAATAGGTCTTCATCATCCTGGTCAGATTCAGCAGACTGTTTTCCATCATTCCCTGCGATGCCTTTTGCGAGGCCACCTGACGGTAGCTTTCCTTGCTGAAAGCATCTAATTTATCACTCTCTAAAAGATAAAGATGCTCTTTATAGAGATCTGAAATGACTGCTGCAAATTTGTGACAGGCTTTCTCAAAATCCAGACCATCAACACTTTTGAAGGATAAGAACAAAACAGGATACTTGTTCATCCAGTTCTTACATAAATCTTCATCCACTGTAACAGAAAGCCCGGCAAACAGTTCCCGGCTCTCCTTCCTGATATCAAAAAATTCTGACAGCATACTCATCCCCAGCGTTTTACCGAATCTGCGGGGACGGGTTATCAGCGTCACCTGTCTTCCGTCTGTCCTGAGCAATTCCCTGATCAGGCCGCTCTTGTCAATATAGTAATATCCATTCTTCCGAATATCCGCGAATCCGGATCGACCTATCGGTACTTTTATTTCCTGCATGCCGGCAGCCTCCTCTTGTCTTATCACCCAGTATACTATAAATGCGCGGACATTACAAATTGATACCATCTCCTGCATACAATGCTGCTTGTCTTTTCTCCGCCGACCCACTATAATGAAAAGCGAAAAGATCGGAGGTCTCAACAATATGCCTGCAAAAATCAGCAAATACAGAACAGCCATCATGGGTGTCGCCATCCTCTGGATCATGGCCTATCACAGCGGAATCTCCTTCCCCTTACATATACCGGTGCTCTCGCCTGTAGCCTCTTATGTTCGCTCGACAGGCTATGGCGCCGTTGATATCTTCATGTTTTTATCCGGTTTCGGGTTGTATATGTCGCTCTCCCACAATCCCGACTGCCTCACCTTTTATAAAAAGCGGGTTTTCAGAATCCTGCCCACCTATCTTCCTGTCCTCACCGTTTGGCTGCTGCTGAACCTGCCCGCCATACCGGAGGATGCCTGGCGTCATGCTTTGCTGCAAAACCTTATCACGGTTTTGAATAACCTCACAGGCACCGCTTTCTGGCTGTCCAAGCCGCCTTCCTTCAACTGGTACATGCCGGCCATGATCGCCTTTTATCTGCTCACGCCCGTTCTGTTCAGTCTTATGGGAACCAGACGGCGGGAGACCGGCCTGCTGCTGTTTACGCTCCTGCTGGATATCTCTTTTCTTGATAACTATGCTTTGGTTGCCGTTTCACGCCTTACTGTATTCGTGCTGGGCATGATCGCCGGACGCTGCCTGTCAAAAAAGCGTGAAATCGGATGGAAAGTCGAACTCGCCGCCTATCTGTCCGGCATAATAAGCTACATCGCGCTGTACTGTTTCCGGGAAAAAGTGCCGCTTCTGCTATGGTCCAAAGGCCTGCACTGGTATTCCTTTATTTTTGTTGCACCTGCTCTTATCTTTCTTCTGTGCAGGCTGTTTTCGCTGCTGGATACCAGCACAGCCGGACACCGGATCTGTCTGGCATTCGAAAAGACCGGCCTGCTGACACTGGAAATCTATCTCATTCACATCGTCCTGTTTGATTATCTGCATATTGAATCGGGCTTTCTGTGGATTCCCGTCTTCGTGCTGATGATCGCCTGCGGATGGCTCTATCAAAAAGCCATCGCGGCTGTCACCGCCAGAATCGCCCGCAAATAACCCTTTGCCCAAAAGGCAGGCTGCCCCTGACAGCCCTGCCTTTTCTATTATCATCCATCTTATTCTACATGATACTTCTGATAGAAGTAATAGTCTTCCATCCGGCAGTTTACCCACATCTTCACGCCTTCTTCCAGATATTCCGTCCTGGATACCACTCCGTTCTCATTCAGATAGGACACCACCCTGCCATCGGTGTAGGGAATAAGCAGTGTGCACTCCAAATATCCTCCGGCCAGCTTCTTTTCAATCAGGCCGATCAGTTCCTCCATCCCGATCCTTTCCTTTGCCGACAGGTAGATACTGTTCTCCGTCACCTGCGGAAGCGCCGCCGTCACCTGCTCCGGTGCCGCTCCTGCCATGCCCGGTATCTTGTCAGGCGACACCAGGTCGGCCTTGTTATAAACATAGATCATTGGGATGCCGTCGGCACCCAGCTCCCGCAGCGTCTGATTGGTGACTGCGATCTGTTCCTTGTAATGCGGATCGCTGTAATCCACAACCTGCAGCAGAAGACTTGCTTCCTTCGCCTCCTCCAGCGTAGAGTGGAACGCCTCCACCAGATTATGGGGCAGTTTATGAATAAAACCGACCGTATCCGAAAGCAGGAACGCATGATGATTGTCCGGTGCGATCTTTCGCACAGTGGTATCAAGCGTGGCAAAGAGCATATCCTTCTCCATTACTTTCTTCTCTTCCACATCTGTTTCCTCACTGCCGTACAAGTCCAGCATGGCATTTAACAGCGTAGACTTCCCCGCGTTCGTATAACCGACCAGCGCCACCCGGGGCATACCGGAACCTGCGCGGCGCTTGCGCTGTGTCTGCCGCTCTTCGCCCACCTCCTTTAATTCCCGGCGCAGCTGTGTCAGGCGCCGTTCCAGCACCCGTCTGTCCAGTTCCAGTTTCTTCTCTCCGGCTCCCTTATTGCTCAGCGAACCGGTACCGCCGCCCTGCCTGCTGAGCGCCGCATGCAGCCCCACAAGTCTGGGTAGCATATACTGTAATCTTGCCACCTCCACCTGCAGTTTCGCTTCCCTGGATCTGGCCCGGCCTGCAAAAATGTCCAGGATCAAGGTGCTCCTGTCCAAAACCGGCTTCTCCAGACGTTCCTGCAGGTTACGCAGCTGCATGGGTGAGAGCGAATTATCAAAAATGATGACATCCGCACCGCAATCCATTGCCATTTCCTTCACCTCATCCACCTTGCCGGTTCCGATATAGTATGCCTTATGCACCTCCAGAAGCGTCTGTTCCGCGATCCCGACTACTTCCATGTCACAGGCCTGTGCCAGCGCGTCCAGCTCCTCCAGCGAAAGCAGATAATCTTCCCCGTCATTCAGATTCACTCCTACCAAAAATGCTTTTTCCATATAGATACCTCCATCACTTCTTATGCTTCATCAATTCCGCCAGGTTTCACCCTACAGCCGACAGGACGAAACCACTACATCAACTTTTCCCGTTTTCCCCCCCCCCAAAAGTGCAACAAAAAAGCAGGCACAACTCCCACAAAACGGAATTTTCCTGCTGAAACGATACAAAGCGGCAGACAGCACAAATATGACACCGTCACATTCGTCTGACAGTCCTATGACAATTTTTATTCGTAGGCAAAAAAATCCCATTTACATGAGACTGCATATTTGCTTTTATCGCCCCTCGATACGGGTACGAGCACAACGAATAAAAATAATCACTTTCGTGCCGCCTTTCTCTCTTATTAGTGTATTTGTCTGTTTTGAACAAAAGAAAGCTGTTTCTTTTACCCTCACAACTATATCGACTATAGCACAAACGAGGCTGTACTGTCAACTTCATTATTTGAGATTTTTATACAGCTATAGCCATAATAACGAAACCGGCACAGCCGTCCCGGAATCCCTGTGCTGCCTGAAAGCAGGCATATCCACACAGAGCATTCCAAAACGTTGTGCCGGTATTGTTCTATTTCTTGATCGCTTTAAACAGTTCGTTTTAACAACCCGTTATCATTACTCATTTTCGCAGTTTATTTCAACAGTGATTTCTTCTGCGGCTCCACTGTCTCCTTCGGCATTACCACCTTATCCAGCTTCCAGATCTCATCCACATATTCCTTGATGGTTCTGTCGGACGTGAACTTGCCTGCGCAGGCCACGTTGAGGATCGCGCTTCTTGCCCAGCTGCTCTCATTCCTGTAGGCAGCCTCCACCTTCCGCTGCGCTTCCGCATAAGCCTTGAAATCCTTCAGGATAAAGTACATATCCGCCTTGTTCGTGCTCAGCGTATTGAGCAGCGAATTGTAGAGCGTTCTGAACAGCTCCGGATCGTGCGGCGAGTAAGTGCCGTTGATGAGCTGCATCAGCACCCTTCGCACGTCAGGATCGTTGTTGAAGATCTCGTTCGGGTCATAACCGCCGTAGTTCTCATAGCGGATGACTTCGTCGGAGCTCAAACCGAAGATAAAGGCATTCTCCTCGCCCACTTCTTCCACGATCTCCACATTGGCGCCGTCCATGGTGCCCAGTGTAAGTGCGCCGTTTAACATGAACTTCATGTTACCCGTTCCAGAGGCTTCCTTGCTTGCCGTGGAGATCTGCTCTGATACATCGGCTGCCGCAAAGATGATCTCCGCATTGGATACACGGTAATTCTCGATAAAGACAACCTTGATCTTATCACCGATAGCCGGATCGTTATTTACCACATCAGCCACGGCATTGATCAACTTGATCGTCAGCTTCGCATTCCGGTAGCCTGCTGCCGCCTTGGCACCGAAAATGAATGTTCTCGGATAGAATTCCATATCCGGATGATCTTTCAATTCATTATACAGATACATCACATGCAGAATATTCAGCAGCTGACGCTTATACTCATGCAGTCTCTTGACCTGTACGTCGAAAATAGAGCGGGGATTCACTTCAA
>OFFV01000411.1_pt1 | contig 34892 bp, 25 predicted proteins | sample 1521461 | NCBI WGS metagenome assembly OFFV01 (sample SAMEA3504120, study PRJEB24116) | mouse gut metagenome | biome: mouse gut; feature: mouse-associated habitat; material: faeces | place: Denmark | collected 2011 | reverse complement strand
AGTTCTGCCGTCTTCGGTCCCCTGGCCCGAGCGGGAAATGGGGCGTCGGTCCGCATTCAGGACATCCGTCCCGTGAACGGGAGGATTCACCTCTTCTTGGACGCCCCCCAGGATTCCTCCGGCTTCGCCGTACTGTACCGCTTGGACCGATTCCCGGCCGATCCCACCGACCCGGAGGCTGTGAGACAGGATTTCACCAGTCAGCAGTACAAAATCAAAAACGCCCTTCTTCTGGAGTCTCTGGAGGAGCGGACCTACTACTTCACTGTCTTCGCCTGGTTTGACCAGGGCGGGGAGCGCGTGTGGTCCCCAGGCGCGGAACGGGTTTTTGACTGCTCCCCCAGGGCGGTCATCACCTACGCGATCTCCCCACCACGTGGTTTTTTCGGCGGGCGCTGCGTCACCCTGGAGTTTCAGGCGGATGTGAAACAGTTCACTCTGCCTGACATCGACGTACTGTCCGCCGTGGGCGCTGTGCCTATGTTTCGGGCCTCGGCGTCGCTGCTGCACACCATCCCGTCCCAGCGGGTGGAAGGCTCCCTCAAGGTAAAGATTCCCCTGCCTAAAGGGACGCCCAAAGACACCTATATCAAACCCATCTTTCGGGACGACTCCGCCCAGGCCGGAAGTCAGCTGCGCCTGAAGCTCCGGTCAGACCACAAAGTCACCTAACAGGACACGCAAAAGCAGCGGCACAGAGGGCTTTGACCCCTCGCCGCAGAGGAGGAACGGCACGATGAGCGTCCACCAAATCATCTATACCTCGTGCAGACGGGGCATCCACGCAGGAGGGGATGGGATGCAGGTCTACGCTCAGGACGCCTCCTTTCAGGGCGCGGATGGGGAAGAACTGCGTCACCTGTTCTCCTACCACCCCCTCGACCTGGACCGCCCTATGACAGACGAATTGGCCCGGGCCATGCCCCAGACCTACAAGTACCAGCGCCTGCGCAGCGGATCGCTGGCGCTGGCCCAAAATACCTACCTGGGTCGGGACTATATGGGGGAGGGGGGCCGCTTCGGCAACCACCTGAGCCACGTCGTCATCTACAATCCAGAGGACATGACCGCCTATCCGGCGGAGTACTATGGCGGGGACCTTCTGCGCAGCAGTATGGCCTTCGAGGAGGTCAACAGCCCTGATCCCCCTCCAGAGCTCCCTGCACCCGTTCTGGAACGCAGCTTTGTAGTAACCGTCTCCGCCGTGGCGGACTTCCTGGCTGAAGCGGGGCGTATGGAGGTCTACCGGCAGATGCTCTGCGCCACGCTGTCCTTCGGGCGCCTCCCAAAGCGGGTTGTTATCCTGGACAAACCAGAACACATGATCCTCTGGATCGCCGCCCTAGGATACGCGCTCCCCAGGCGGAACGCTATGGAAGTGGAGTTTTCCACCTATGAATACGCCCCCGCCCTCTCTCCCGCCCGGGTTTGCGGCGCAGTCCGGGCGGGGACGCAACTCGGCGATGGGGGCCAGCATTTTTTGTTCGATCTGCTGGACGGGCACACACCCGCCCTGGAGCCGGACCAGGCGTTCTCTGAATTTATAGAGGACGCACTCCTCCACTCCCGCGAGAGGCTATGGGAGTTTCACAGCTTTCTGGACGGCGGATACGACTACGATAGGGCGGACGAGGATATCTATGGCGCCTACGCCCTCTACGCCGCGCTGACCGACAAGACGACGTCAGTCCCCCCGGAGCGGCTGGCCCTGGCGCTGGATTTCGCGGGCCGCTTCGCCCGAGAGGAGGCCCTCCCAGACCTTCTCCGCCTCCTGCTGCCAGCGGAGGGCGGCGCGGAAGATACCGGCATTGCCACACAACTTCTGGAGGCATTTGCCGTGGACGCCACTCGTCTGACCGGCATGGCCCTGGCTCTGGAGCGTTTTCTCCTGGATCGCTCACAGGAGCCCAAGAATGTGTGGGACTGTTTTGGCCATCTCCTGCTCTCCCGCTGTCCAGCCGGTGTGGAGGAGGCATATGTCATCCTGAGCGGATACAGGCGGTATGACCGGATATATCCACTCTACACACTGGCCCTCTCACAGGCCCCAGGGCCAGAGGCATGCGAGGCCGTCTATGAGACCCACAACCGCGCACTGGTCCAGAGGGTCCCGGAGTACGCCAACCTGTACGGCAAGCTGTCTCTGGAGGTGTATCAAGTTGCGCGGAGCCGTTTTCCAGAGACACCCACCCCTGCCGAAGGTTCCATTTTTAAAACTGTCACAAACCTGTTCAGACGGCACAGAAGCTGACAGGAACATTCAAAAAGGAGACTGCTGTTGTGAGAACCGTGAAAAGAAGGAGCTCTATATGGAGCTACATTGGGCCGTATTTTCTGGGGGTTGCGATTGTTCTGGTGATAGCGGCGGGGGTCAGGTTGTTCCTCGGCAGGGCGGACACGTCCTCTCAGCCCGAGGTCCCCGGAGATGTCTTCCTCTGCCGCGGCTGCGGGAAAGCCTACGTCAACCAGTTTCCCTACGTCTCCCCCTGGGCCGGATATCCCACCGAGCCGTCCATTCCTAAGATTACAGATATAAAAGAGACCTCCCGCAACGGCTCCATCAGCAGAGCGACGCCGGTGTCCATGTTCCAGAGGGTAACCGGGAACTTGTCCAGCAGAGATGACAAGGATTTCTACAGTTTCACGGTGGATACGCCGGGCGACGTCACCTTCCTCTTTTCCCACGATGGCAGCCGCGGAGGTTACATATACCTTTGGGCGGGTACCATCTATGGGACCGACAGAAAGACCAAGCTGAAAGCTCTGTCCATCCCCAGCGAAGACGGCAAAGAGACAGACTTCGGCGTATCCGACCTGGAACCTGGCACATATTATTTGGAAATCTCGGCTGTCTCCGGGGGCAACCCGCTGCTGAACGGCTACTCTGACACACACTACCACATCACCTTCCTCCCCAAATGCGCGGAGCACACCTCCGTGACGCAGGTTATCATGGAGACTCCCACCTGTTCCCAGGCGGGACAGCTGATGACCCAGTGTAATACATGCCCTGTGGTAGTATCTACAGAAGTTCTGGAGCCACTGGAGCACATCTGGAGCACATGGAAAACAGTGGAAAAAATTTCTCTCCGTTCTCCCCTGGGCAAATGCAGCCGGGTCTGTGCCCTCTGCGGAGAGGAGGAGACTGGCGCCCTGCTGTTCCACCTCCTGGACAGGGCTCCAAAGACAGATCCGGAGGCCGTGAGGGTAACCGTATCCCCCCCTTCTTCCTCCTGTGCGGCAGACGGCTTTGCAGAGACCGTATGCTCCGTGTGCGGCAATGTGGAGGCGGAGAACGCCCAGGCCCTGGGTCACACTTATGGCGAATGGGAGATCACTCGCGCCGCCACCTGCTCCGCCGAGGGCCAGCGCAGCCGCGCCTGCGCCGACTGCGGCTACGTGGAGGTAGAGTCTCTCCCACAGACCCCACACACCTACGGCAAATCGGTACGGGTCAGCGGAAGCATTTGGGACGCCCCCATTGTCTCCCGCAAGAGCTGCACGGAGTGCGGCTACATCAAACTGGTGGAGAGCGGCTGGTCCCGGTGGGTCCTTCCGGCCCTTGTCATTGCAGGCGCTGCTGCGGCAGTCCTTTCTCTGTTTCTAGCACGGCGAATGATCCGCAAACAACGCAGCAGAAACACAAAAAAGCAGCTGGAAAAGGCTTTTCTGTGCCCCTACTGTTTCGAGTCCAGCCAGATCAGCCAGATACAGTTCCGGTGTACCAATCAGCTTTGCGAGGATCTCTATGACCCCGAGATGACCCGGTACGAACACGGCGTGGACGACCCGCTGAAGGGGAAACGGGGCAAGCCAACCTTTGGTCGGAAACAGGTCCCAATCCAGTGGGACACCCAGGGTATCCCGCACTCCGCCCAATGCCCCAAGTGCAGCAGGACCACCTACAAGGTCATCTGTCCCAAATGCCACAACCCTCTGCCCGCAAGCACTCTGACAGGGGACAATATGATTATCTCCGTGGTCGGCTCCCGCGACACAGGGAAGACCCACTTCATTACAGTCATCGTCAATGAGCTCATCGAGCGAATCGCCCCCGCTTTCGGCGGGTCCTTCGAGGGCTTTGACGACACCATGGACCGCTACACCAGAATCTACAAGAATCAGCTGTATGTGCACCTACAGCGGTTTAAAAAGACAGATCGATTCCTGGAAAATATGGATGGAGCGTACCGGCCTCTGATCTACTCACTGAAGCTGCGGGTAAAAGGGCCTCTGGGAGAGAAGATCCGGCTGTATACCCTGGTGTTCTTCGACTCCGCCGGCGAGGATTTGGAGTCTGAGGAGAGCATGCGCACGGTGAACCAGTATATCTGCAAGTCCACAGGCATCATCTTCCTGCTGGACCCGCTGAAGATTCCCGCCGTCAAGGCCCAACTGGATCAGAGCGCAGTGAGCCGCGCCTCCTCCGCCAGCTGGTATCAGCCGGACGATATCCTGGTACGGGTGTCCAACCTCATCCGGAGGGAGCAGGGACTGCGGGACTGCGATAAAATCAAAGTGCCTGTAGCGGTGGTATTTTCTAAGCTCGATGTCATCGAACCGATCATCCCCCAGGGCTGTACCATCCTGGAGCCAAGCGCCCATTGCAGGCAGGGTGTTTTCAACCTCTCCGACTGCCACAATGTCAATACAGAGGTTCAAGGGCTGCTGCGGACTTGGGAGGCGGGGTCGTTCCTGTCTCAGCTATCGCTGAACTACCAAAATTACGCCTGCTTCGCGGTCTCCTCCCTGGGAATGCACAACAGTCCAGACAGCAACGGCATCATCAGCCGCCCCCACCCCCACCGGATTGAGGACCCGCTGCTGTGGCTCCTCATGAAGCAAAAGGTCATCAAGGGCAAAAAATAGCCCAGACAGAGCGCGGCCGGGACGCTGGAGCCCGCACCCCAGTAAAACAGCCTGCTAAAGCCCCTTATTTCAGATATTTTTGCAACTTTTGGGCGACAGCCCGAATATCAATCGGTTTTGCCAAATGGTCATTCATCCCGCACTCTAAACACTTTTGAATGTCCTCTGAAAACGCATCGGCCGTCATCGCGATGATGGGAATATCCGCGTCTGCGCGCTCCAGTCCCCGAATGGCCGTGGTCGCTTCATAACCGTCCATAATGGGCATCCGAACATCCATAATAATCGCGTCATAATACCCAACGGGAGATTTTTCAAATTTCGCAACACAAATTTTCCCATTTTCAACCCAATCCAGTTCCATTTCAAGGACAGACAGCAGCTCCCTTGCAACTTCCCAGTTAAGTTCATTATCCTCTGCCAATAGAATGCGCTTCCCTCGAAGGGACAGATCCACCCCTCTTTCGGCTTCGCCAGCTTCTTCAACGGCAGTACCGGCAAATGTGCACAGCGCGTCCAACAAGGTAGACCGAAACAGCGGTCTGGAGATAAACCCGGAGATCCCCGCCTCTCTGGCCTCCTCTTCCACCCCGCTCCAATCGCAGGCCGAGAACAGCAGCGTCGGGCGGTCCCCTCCGTCCTGTGATCGAATCGCCCGGGCGGCTTCAATCCCATCAATATCCTGCAATTTCCAGCCCAAAAGGACAATCTGATAGCCGACATTCTGGCGATGGCGCTCCGCAATGAGCGCCATCGCCCGTTCGGCGCTCAGGCACCATTCAGCGCGGATCCCCATTGACTGGAACGAACGAACCGCATTGACACACAACCGCTCATCCCCATCTACCACCAAAATATTCCAGTCCGGAAGGGCCGGATTGCCCTCTCGCCCCGCCGCTTTTGCCAGGTCAAGCACTACGTGGAACTCGCTGCCCTTGCCCTGTTCGCTGCGGACAGAGATGGCGCCTCCCATCGCGTCCACAATATATTTGGTAATTGCCATGCCCAGTCCGGAGCCCTCCGTCTTCCGCACGCGGGTGTTGTCCTCTCTGCTGAACGAGTCAAATATCTTCTTTTGGTACTCCTCTGACATACCAATGCCCGTATCACTCACCAGGAAATGGGTTCGGACGCAGGACGTGTCCTCTGGCAGCGCCTCCTGATACACAGATACTTGAACCGAGCCCTTTTCCGGCGTAAATTTGACCGCGTTCCCCAGCAGATTGATCAGCACTTGATTGAGCCGCACACTATCACAGCACAAATCTTCCGCCAGGATTTCGTAGGCAGCCGCGTTGAACTGCTGATTCTTGGCCTTGACCTGCGGCTGCATGATATTGACAATGCTGTCCATCACCTCCCGCAGCGACACCGGCTCCACATTCAGCGTCATCTTTCCGCTTTCAATCTTTGATATATCCAGCACATCATTGATTAACCCCAGCAGATGTTTGCTGGATAAGGCGATCTTGCGCAGATATTCCTGAACCTGTTCCTGGTCGCACGGATTGGCCATGGCCAAAGATGTCATTCCGATGATGGCATTCATGGGGGTGCGTATGTCGTGGCTCATGCTGGAGAGGAACTCCTGTTTTGCCGCATTGGCGTGTTCCGCCTCTTTCCGTGCCGCGTCCATCTCTGTGTTCATGCGCCGCAATTCCGATACCTGATTTCTGAACAGTTTGAAATACTGAAAGAATATGTAGAGGAGCATGGCAATCACCGCAAAAGAGGCGGCATAAACAATGGTAAGCCAGTGACTGCCCATGCCGGAAATCGCGTGGTCCAGCTCGTCGAAGGGGAGGACCGTCACCAGATACCACTCGCAGTATGGGAGATTGGTGCTGTACAAATGGCTGCGCGTTTGGCCGCTTTTCAGAATAGCGGAATAATCCTCATCCCGATTCATAGCAGTCGTCAGCTGCTCAATATAGATTTCTGCCTCTTCGTTTTGTCCCGCGAAGATGCTGCAAAGTTTATCAAAATAATTTTCGTAGATTCCATCCTCATTCCGAACAACATAGCTGCCGTCCTCACGTATCACATAAGAATAGGCCAGAGAACTGTCTGAATCCAGGAAAAGAACCTCGCCCATGTATCGGGAGGAGAGTCCTACCACGATGGCAAGGCTGTCGTTTCCGTCGGACATGGGATATCGGCAGGGAATACCAAACAAAATGACCCCGTCTCCACCGCCGTCGACAGCCGAAGCCGCTTTGCGCTCTCCGTTCTTTAAGCTCTCTAAAAACGGCTCCGGGTGGTTGAGTTCTACAGAATCGCCGTATATCATTTCAATTCTGCCGTCAGACGAGTACAGAGCGGCGCAGGAAAACTGCCTCGCCCTTGCGCCGTATTCGATCTCTTCCCTTGTGCCATAAGCGGCGGTCTTCTCATCCGCCGCAATGCGCGCTATAGACTCCGCCATAGTCAGCCTGAGATCTATGACCGTTTCAAAGTGCAGAGATATCTGCTCATTCATTTCGGCCATATATGCAGTGCCTATATTCTCAATGGTACGCTCGCTCATTCGATTGATGGAAATACCTAAAAACAAAAAAATAAGTATATTCAGACCAATAATCCACGCTATGCTCATTTTTAAGGAATGCGGAAAAGCTATGCTTTTCATACTCTTTTTCATCTCCATAGTTTTTCAGCGCCTCTGCTGCCCGGGCGATCATCGCCGCTTCCTACCATGTCAGCGGTCTCCCACCCTTGTCACCCCTTCAGCCTGCTGATGACCTGAAGCATTTTTCTGATCTCCACCGGCTTGGCCAAGTGCTCATTCATCCCAGCGTCCTTGGCCAGCGCAACGTCCTCTTCAAAGGCGTTGGCCGACAGCGCTATAATCGGAACTCTTTTTGCGTCTGTTCGGTCCAGCCCGCGAATCACACGGGACGCCTCATATCCGCTCATGACCGGCATCATCAAATCCATCAGTATGCAGTCAAAGGTCCCGGGGGCGGAGGCTGTAAAGGCGTCCACCGCCGCTTTCCCATCGTTCGCGGTCACAACCTCCGCGCCCGCCTCCTTTAACATGAACTCCACAATTTCACAGTTAATTTCATTGTCCTCCACCAAAAGAACGCGCATCCCGACAATATTGTCCCACCTATCCGGCTCTTCATCTACAGGCTGTCCGCTCCACGCCTCATCCACTCGAAGCGGCAAGGTGATTCGGACCACACTTCCCTTGCCGAGCTGGCTGTCTACCGCAACGGTCCCCTCCATCTGGTCTACCAGCTTCTTTACGATGGACATGCCAAGTCCAACCCCGCTATAGTGGGTCCTTGCGCCTTGATGTTCCTGGGTAAACGGCTCAAAAATGTGCTTTTTGAACTCCTCCCCAATCCCAATTCCGGTATCTTCAATCACAAACTGATAGTTTGCAGTCCCACCCCGACAGGAGGTCTCCTGAGCTCGCACAAATACGGCCCCATGGGGTCGATTATATTTAAGCGCGTTATCGACAACATTCATCAGGATTTGCTTGATATGCAGCGAATTGCCGATCAATCTGGTGTGGTGCAGTCCGTCTGCCTCCAGCACCAGCTGAATTCTCCCCTCCTCCGCCTGGGGGGACAGGATCGTGATACAGTCCTCCAGCGTATCATGAAGGTCAAACGGCTCCTCCACTGCTGCCGGCCTTCCACTCTCCAGCTTGCTGACCAGGAGCACATCATTCACCAGGGACAGCAGATGCTCTGTTGACACACGAATTTTCTTCCGGCACTCCCTCTGCCGTTCCGGGTCCCCCTGGCTTCTCTCCAGAATGGCCAGCATCCCCAGAATCCCATTAATCGGTGTGCGCAGGTCGTGAGACATGTGGGAAAGAAACTCACTCTTGGCTGAATTTGCCTGCCTCACCCGCTCTAAAAGCTCCATAATAGACTGTTCCTGCTTCTTCCGCGTCACCATCGTATCCGTGATATCCTGGTGGTATCCATTCAAACAGGCGCCCGGTTTATGAAAGGTTTTATCTGGCACACCGCCGCAGCGGACATAAATTTTCCCCAGCTTGGGATGATTCCACGGGTAAATCACCTCAGAACGTCCGGTTCCTAAGATCTCCCGCACCGATTCCTGTACCATCTCCACATAGTCCGGCTCAATATGTTCAAACCAGTGCCGATAGCACTCCTCCGGCCCAATCTCATCTGGCACCCCCAGAAGGATCCGCATGGTCCGATCCGCGTACATCCTGGGCTGGCAGCCCTCCTCCAACTCAATCGTCCAGATGCCCGTCCTGGCCCCCTCCAGAATGTCCTCCAGGCTTCGCCTCGCCTCCAGCTTGTACTGCTCCTCCTGCTCCACCACGGCATTGACATCCCGCAGGGCAAAAATAACGCAGTTTTCTTCCTCTGTTTTATCTGTGGCGGAAAAATGAATCTCCAAGTGTTTCAACCCGGAGGTGCTGTCTTTCACCTGATACCGGACGGAAAACTTTTTATTCGTTTTGAGTCGGGCCAGCACATAATCCTTTTTCGTTACCGTGCGGATTCGATCCTGGTCTTCACAGACCACATATTGGGAAATGTACCGCTCCATAGCCGACTGATAGCCATTCCCAAAATGGACAGCCCAATCTATCCTCATCTGCTCGCTGTCCCGGTAAATCTGGCATTCACCTGTGTCGAAATTGACCTGGTAGATACTCAGGTAATCCACACTGAGGGCATGGAGCACATTATAGCTCCGCTTTTGAAGCGCCCGAACCAGGTTGCGCCGCTTCAGAGAGGATACGATAAAGTACGCCGCCGTCTGGAGCATGTTCGACGCATATTCCAGCGACTTCACAGGGGGATTGTCCACACCGTAAAAGCCGATAATCTTTTTCCCGTCATAGAGGGGGACCACCACAAGGGAATGGATGCTCTGCCGTTTCAAATTCTCATACTGAAGGGGGTCAGTCTCACGGATATCTTCCAGGTTCTCAATGACGATCTGCTTGCCGATGCCAAAATTCTGATACCAGCTTGCGCATACCTCCGGAGGAACATTTTGAAGATTCTCTTTCTCCGGTTCCACCCCGTCTGCCGTCCACTCATAGGTGTTGTCGTCGCCGCCAGACCCGTTCTGTTCAAATATGTAGGTCCGCTCCCCGTTCAGCGCCTTTCCCAGGTGCTCCAGCAGCACTTCCAGCGACTGATCCGGCGTTTCCTCCAGCAGGGCGACGCGAAGTCCCTCGTTAATGACGACCTCCAGATTCTGAACGCTCTGCATACCGCTGTTCGGTTCCCGGACCTCGGCAGCCGGCGTCCCTTCTCCGGTCCGTCCTAAAAATCCCCCTGAATAACCCATACCCTTGCCCTCCATTTAGACCGCGTTTCGGTCAATAGTCGCCACAGAGAATCCCAGGACGGATAGGTTCTTCCCTGGAACGCTCTGTCTTAAACTATTCGCACAGTTCCGCATGGTCTCCCAGCTTCGCTGCAATCATCTGAAAATCTGTGTCATAATACCATATCTATCCGTCACAGGTCAAGGGAGAAGACAGGCTGAACCGCCCAAATAGAATAAAAAGATACACTATGCAAAATTTCCAGGCGGCATCCTGACGGGCAGGGCCGTTCCACAGGTCGAGACGGGGCACAAGCTGGCTGACGCAGCGCGAGGGGCTCTGGAGCGGTATGCTCCAGAGCCCCCCGTGTTTTCTGTCTGCGGCCGGCTGTGATCAAAGATTTACACGGACTCCAGCTCGTTACCCGCAGCCGCCCGGCCGCGATTTCCACCCCTCCGCCAGACTGACCAGCATATACAGCAGCGCGGACAACAGCACAGCCGAAATACTGGGATAGGGCAGCGAAATCATCCCCAGAGAGTTGGCGGCCGAGGCCGACATCCCTACAAAGGCGCTGACCAGCGCGCCACGGGTGGTCCCCCGCTTCCACAGCAGCCCTCCCACAAAGGGCACCAGACATCCGGCAGTCAGAAGGCTGTATCCCAACGCCAGCAGCTGGATGATATCCCTCATGCGCAGCGCCAAAAAAATCCCAATGACACAGACCGCTATGTCCACTGCCAGCATCACACGGCGGCAGTCCCGGGAATCCGCTTCGGGGTCAAGCATACCTAAATAAATGTCGTGGACCACATTGGCCGCCACTGTGATATAAGCGCCGTTGCACGCCCCCACCACCGCACAGATAATCGCCGCCAGAATGATTGCGGCCACCGCGGTGGGCAGGCGGGTCAGCAGCAGTTTCATAAAAACTTCTGTCGGCGCCGCAGCTGGAAAGAGCACCCGGCCAAACATCCCCAACAGCGGCGGAATCAGCGCCACTGGCAGCAGGAGCAGCCCACTGATCAAATACCCCCAGACCGCCACCTTTTCCGTCTTTGCCGCGCTGATATTCTGATAGATCCCCTGACTGACCAGACTCACCGTGGCGGTGGGTACCACCATATCCACAAAGAATTCACTGTCAAAGGGGATGGGATCAAAATAAACCCCAGGCAGGGACTTCGTCAGCTCCAACACACCATAGCCGTGCAGCATCACAGCCAATGCCAGAAGCATCCCCGCAAAGATCACGGCGGACTGAATGGCCGAGGCGGCCATCGTGCCCCAGAGTCCGCTGGCGGTGGCATAGCACAGTGAAACGACTGCCGTCAAAACCACGCCCCAGTCCTCTGGAATGCCCACCGCCAAGAAAATGGCCCGACCCGCCAGCAGCTGTCCTGCCAGCATAGCAATACAGCTGAGCATGGTGGCGACACTATAAATCAGGCGGGTGGATTTGCCCCGGTACCGCTTTGCAAAATAATCTGACAGGGAAATAAATTGATTCCTGTAGGCAAATCGGCTGATCAGCAGCCCCACCGCCAGATAGGAAATTCCACAGCCAATCCCATACCACGCTCCGCCGACTCCGTAGCGCGCGCCGTACTCTGCGCCGCCCACCACAAAACCGCTGCCAATGTGCATACCCACCGCGCTTCCGACGAGCAGAAAAATAGTACTCTGGCCGGGCGCCGCAATGGTATCCTGCACACTTTTGATTCGCTTTCTCGCCGACCTGCTGAGCGCCAGCATCGCCCCTGTATACAGGGCCAGAATCAGCATAACCAAGTGAGGTGTGGACATATCCATGATCCCTTCTGCCTGCCGGCACTCTCTGTCGCGCGGAAAGTTGCCGCCCCTTCTCTCCGGACAATTGGGTTATCCTATCACAACGCGTCTGCTCTGTCAATCGCTCCAGACGGTCTTTATAGCCGGGCCAGAACTTCTTCTACCCGACAGCATCGGTTCGGAAAACGCTCTCTCAGCCGGGGCGACGCGCCCTCCACAATGTAGGGGTGCCCCACCGCCTCCAGCATAGATAAATCGTTGTCGTTGTCGCCGAATGCCACGACCTCTTCCAGTTCAACCCCCAGAATGGCACACAGCTTGCGCAGGGCCGCCCCCTTGTCTGTCGCCGTGAAGTCCAGCCAGTTCTGTCCCGCTACCGCAACCTGGAACCGATCTCTCCACGCGGGCGCCAACTGCTTTTCCGCATCTCGGCCCCCAGATCTGCAGTACGCCGATACCTTTAAAAACCGCTCTGAGATCTCCTCCGGCGCGTTCACAATCCGGGTCCGGTTACCCAACTGATTTTGTATGTATTCCTCCAGGTCTGAACACTTAGGACACAAATAGGTGGTATCTGCGCCGGAGATGATCAGTTCAAAATCCGGCACGGCCAAAATTTGATGGCTCAGTTCCAGGCAGGCCGCCCGATCCATACCGGTCATCTCCAGCAGTGGCGGCGGCTCTCCAGGGCCAAACATAGCCGCTCCATTCTCACAGATCTGATACATCCGACTGGACAGCGGCTGAAACAACCTCCGCAGACTGGTAAGCTGCCGTCCGCTGACCGGGCAAAACGGTATGCCCTTTTGCATCAGACGCCGAATCCGCTCTATCACCAGCGGGTCCAGCCGCCTGGCGCTGTCGGGCAAGAGCGTTCCGTCCACATCGCTGACAACCAGACGAACCAACGTGATCTCCTCCCTTGCTTCATGGAAAAATCTTCAGCTCAGCGGTCTCGGTCCAGGGCACATCGGGAGGTGTGTCGAAGTTTTTCACCAACTCGATGCGGATATACTTTGCTGAAACCGTCTGATCCAAAAAATAGGTATTCCACTGCTCCTTCATCTCCATCTGGGCGGAGAGGATCTCGGTCCAGGCTACGCTGTCGATATCCGCCTCCTCATTGCCGAAGTGGGAACAGCGTTCATCACTGGATACGTACAGCCGGATGGCGGAGGCCATCTCCTCTTCTATGCTGATGGGAGAGCCCACATTGTGGAAGATGCGGATACAGGATATGCTCTTCTCCTCCCCAAAAAAGTCCAAAATAGCGTTGGCGGGTCCATGGGTGTTGGCGCCCCAGGTACCCCCGTTGCGCTCAATGTCGTCATCAATCAAATTGCAGATCCAATAATAGGGATTCAGAGTGGTGGTACTGCCCCACTGAATACGGGAGTACAAACTGCCGTCCCGCCGGACACCCAGGGGCAGAAGTCCCGCGGGCACCTCACTGAGCGTCGCCCCCTTCTCCGTAGTGGAGCAGCAATAGAAGCCGGGTTCGATACCATGGAGGCACACCGCCGCGGCCACCGGGAATGGGTGGCGGCCCTTCATACTCACATCATCCGCGATCACCAGTTGGACCCCCAGCCCCGCCAGAAAGGCAGCCGCCTCCTCCGACAACTGTTGACTGCGGACTTCACGGGGTGGACAGATCTCCAGCTTGCGGGATTTGGCTGTCTTGATCAGGAGCACAGAAAAACAGGGCAGCTTCTTTAGATATTCCACATCCTCCCTGCGAATCACAAAGCCGGCCCGGTACAGGTCCGCTACATAGGCGGTCCTTCCATCAAGCGTCGGACAGCCCTTTATATCCAATGTGTGGTTCAAAATCACCGCTCCTCTCTCATTCCTCCGCGCTGTCCACAATGGCAAACGCGCTGCTGGTGTAAATGATGTCGGCTCCCGCGGCCAGCAGGGCCAACGCCGCCTCTCGGGTATCAATCTGGCCCTCGGCCTCCACCACCGCTTTGTCCCCAACGGCGGCGCGGAGCAGCTCCACATCCCGGGCGGTGGTGGCCCGGGGAATCACGCTGTCTCCACAGGTCGTCTTAACCGCATCCACGCCGCAGGCAGCACACAGAGCAGCCAGTTGCTGAACATCTCCATCTTCCAACTGATAGGTATTCAACACGGCAGCGACACGTCCGCCGTGGCGGTGAGCCGCCTCCGCGCCGCCTTGCAGTTCCTCCCGAAGGGTCTGCTGGTCCTTAGACTTCCAGGCGGACAGGTTAACTCCCATGGCCGATTCCGCCGCCCCCCGCTTTGCGGATAGTTCTACATCAGATACTTTTGTCACAGGCACATCAATCCCGGAGGGAAAACCGGCCACGGTAAAAATCTTCAAGTCGCTCCCTTTGGCCGCCTCCAGTGCGGCGAGCACCATGTTTTGATACACGCAGACTCCCAGCAGTCCCCCCTCCGCCGCCTGACGGACAAAGCGGGTGACCTGCTCCTCCGTGCGGCCAATGGTCATATCACTGAGCACCAGCCGCTTTGCCAATTCAGCTTTTTTCATGCTCTCACTCCTCCACAAAGGTATCTAAAATACGGAAGGGCGCACTGGTCGCAATCCGGTCGCAGCCGGCCAGAATCATTTTTCTGGCATCCTCGCCAGTGCGCACACCGCCAGAGACCATCACCTTGATGGCCTGCCCAAAATGATCCTTGATCAGTTTCACTTCCTCCGGTTTACTGACACTGCCGTGGCCGGTGTTGGTCTTCAGGTACTCCACGCCGCAGTCGATACACAGTTCCGCCGCTTTCAGCTGCTGATCCGTCGTGAGAAGCGCGGCAAAATAGATGATTTTGATCAGCGTCTTCCCATCCGCCAGATCTAAAAACGGTTTGATCTCCTCCTTCACTCTGCGGTAATCCCCCGCCATGAAAGCACTGATATTCATCGAGACATCCAGACTGTCCGCCCCATCCGCAATGGCCTGACGGGCCGCAATCAGCCGGATCTCGTTGTCCGCGCCGCCCATAGGGTAGTCTACCACAGAGACAAGTTTCCGCCCCCGGCTATGGGCAATATCTGCCACATGACGGATAAAATAAGCCGAGGCCAGAATTCCGGCAAAGTCGTAGTCCGCCGCCTTGGCGGTGAAGTCGACCGCCTCCTGAACGGTAGGGTTGGCGGCCGCCATGGAGGCATCCAGCATCCGCTCCACATCTTTTCTGGTCAACATCATCATTCCTCCTGATTGGAAAGCATCGCCCGGTAGTTCTCCTCCAGCCGCGTCAGCTCCTCCGCGCTGGGAAAGAATTCAAAGGCGGACTGATTGGGCAGGCGTTTGACACAGCAGGCGGCAATACAGTTGGCGTGAATCACCGCGTCAGGCAAGGTCATGCCTTGGGCGATAGAGGCAACCAACGCCCCGGCAAAGGTATCTCCGGCGCTGGTCGTGTCCCGCACCTCCACTGGAACACGGGGAAATACCCGCTCCATGTCTGGAGTCACCAGGACGGCCCCGTCCTGACCCAGGGTAATAATAGCCGCTTTGTTGACTCCCTTGTCCAGCAGAACACGTCCAGCCTTTCGCGCGCTGGCTGTATCCGTCACCTCAATGCCGCTGAGCAGGGAGGCCTCCACCTCATTGGGTTTGATGTAGGTAATGCAGCGGTACAAGTCCTCATCAAACTGCACTACAGGCGCAGGGTCCACCATAGTCTCTACCCCCAAGGCGTGGGCCTTTCTGATGGTATACTCAATGGCGTCGAAATTGTTCTCAAACTGGAACCCAGCCACCGAGCACCCCTTCATCATCTCCTCAGCCCGGTCGATGTCCTCCCTCGTAATCTCTGCGTTGGCGCCAGGCACCACTGTGATGATATTGTCTCCCTTGCGGTTGAGCATCACGCCGGCGGCTCCGGTGGCATGTTCAGGGTCAATTTTCACATGGGTGCAGTCAATCCCTGCCCGCTTGAAATCCTCTATACACAGGTGGCCGTATGTGTCGTCCCCCACCCGCATAATCCCGCAGACCTTGGTTCCGGCCAGAGCGGCGGCCAACATCTGACCATGTCCCTTGGCTCCGCCAGACATCTTAAATCGGTATCCCATTACCGTTTCGCCTAGGGCGGGAATCTCCTCCGAGGTGAACGAGTAGCAGCAATGATAACTTCCCAAAATAAACGCTTTGTTGTTCATAGCACAACCTCATTTCATTTGTTCTGATACCGGTATGTACCGCACTTGGCCGCCAGCGGATGCGGGCGGCCAAGCGCGGTTTGGCTGGACGCAGAGGATCAGCCCGGAGAGATTAGACTGTTTTCAAACCCTTCTGCGTGCAGAGGCTGACCGCCACGTAGACGACGACAGCCGGTAGAATGGGGAACACGCTGGCATAGGGGAGAGGCAGAATTCCAGTGCCATTGAGAATAACCAGAGCAACGCCGCACAGCGAACTGGTCACAGCCCCCGTCTTGGTGCCTTTTTTCCACAGGATGCCGCCTACAAAGGGAACCAGACAGGACGCCGCGAAGAAAGAGTAAGTAGAGCTGAGCAAGTTTACGATGTTCGTAAAATTCAGCGCCACGATGAGTGCAAAAGCGGCTTGAATAATATTTAAGTAGACCGTCATCTTAAGCATCTTATTCTCATCCGCATTGGGATTGATCATGCCCTTGTAGATGTCGTGGAACACCACGGCGGAGGTGCCCAGGAACAGGCAGTCGATGCTGGACATGACGGCAGCGGCTACAGCGGCCACCAGAACGGCACAGAACAGGGGAGGCAGGGCGTTCAGAATCACGGTAAAGAAAGCTGTGGAATCTCGAACGCCATACTGTGCGGCGGCATACATGCCGACAAACGCCGGCATGATGGCCAAGGGAATCATGCACACAAAGGACAGCAGATGTGCAACCTTAGAGGTACGGGCACTCTTGGCGGAGTTGACGCGCTGAAGGGCGCACTGGTCGGTGAGAATGGCCAGGCAGGTGGGCACAATCAGCATAACGAAAGTGGCCCCGTCCATGGGGATCAGCTTAAACATGGTGTCAGGCAGTTGGCCGGAGGCCACCGCATCCTGAATCAGACCGATGCCGCCGTTGGCGATGAGCAAAACCGTGGTGCCGATCAGCCCCACCATGATAATGGCAGTTTGCACAACAGAGGTGGCGAACGCGCCCCACAGGCCAGAAATCTGAGAGTAGAGCACCACAACCACCGTGATGACAACGGCCCCCACCGTGCCGTCCAGACCCAGGGCTACAAACAGCGCGCGGCCGGCCATAATCTGGGCCGCCATGTTGCCTACAAAGCACAGTGCAGTGGTCACACTGTAGATCAGCGAAGTAATCTTGTCCCCGTAACGCTCCTGGAGAAAGTCCGCCAGGGACATGTAGCCCTTTTTGTAAATATAGTCGTTGATGGTAAAAGACAGCACCACATAGGACAGCGCGCAGCCAATACCATACCAGATGCCGCCGATGCCCATCTCAGCACCGCTTCCGGCGCCGCCCACTACAAAGCCATTGCCGATGTGGCCGCCGATGGCTCCACCCATAATAAGCAGAATTCCAGCTTTTCTGCCTGTATTCAAATAGCTGTTGAAGCTATCTGCATTCTTGCGGCCCAGCCAGCCGATCCCAATCATACCCAGAAAATAGATCGCCATGACGATTACGATGGTAGTAACCATAATTTACTCCTCCTCTACAATCAAATCACTTTTTGTGGTTCTCCCCTTAGCTCAGCCAAAGGGACATACCAGCCGCCAGGACCAGACATTCCAGCAGCAAAAACGCGATGGAAATAGAGCTTGTCCAACTGGGCCCAGGTTTTTTCGGCAGTCTATGATTTCTCTCCCGCTGATCCCGCGCGTCACCCCTGCACATTCGGTCAATTACAGGGCCGCTTTATAAATTTGATAGACATCTTCCTCGCTTAAAAGGAAGGTCTCTCCAATGGTGTTTTCCTTTCCATAGTAAGCAATCCGCTTCGCCATGGCCCGCAATGTCTCATCAGAAATATCACCTTTGTGGAAATCCCGGATGCGGGCTGGCAGGTCTAAGCTGTTAAAGAAGGTCCGCAGGGCGGAAATTCCGTCCAGCGCGGTGCGCTCCGGGTGTTCAAAATCATATTCGATCCCAAAGGCATCCACAGCGAATTTGGCAAACAGCGGGATATTCTGTCTGTAGACATAGGTCATCCAGACTGGAGTAATAACGGCAAGCCCTGCGCCGTGGGGAATATCCCACTCGGTGGACATCTCGTGCTCAATCAGATGACAGGCCCAGTCCCCCACCAGCCCCAGCCGCAGCAGACCGCTGATCACAAAGGGGGCCACAATCATCAGCGCGCTGCGGGCGCCATAGTGATCCGGCTGTCTGACTGCGATAGGGGCATTTTTCAGCACGGTATGCATCCCCGCCGCCAAGAGCTTGTGGCTCAGATAGACGTCTTTGGTGGCGGTAAAGTAATTCTCGCACAGGTGGGACATAATGTCAGCGGCGCCAGAGGCCGTCTGCATGGGGGGCACTGTGAGGGTCAGCTCTGGATTCAGTATGGCAAACCGGGGGCGCATCAGGTCAAAGTCGTCGGCAGATCGCTTGAGACCATTCTCCTCGTTGGTGACCACTGAGGCCCGGGAGAACTCGCTGCCAGTACCGGCAAAGGTGGAAATGACACCCAGCGGCAAAATCTCCTGTGGGACGGCTTTGCCGCAGTAAAAGTCCCAAACGTCGCCCCCATAAACCACACCCATGGCGATGCCCTTGGCGCTGTCAATTACACTTCCGCCCCCCACCGCCAGGATACTGTCCACGCCCTGATCCCGGCACAGCTGAATCCCTTCTCGAATTTTGGACAGGCGGGGATTGGGGACCACACCGCCCAGCTCCACATACTCCAGGCCCTCCTGTTGCAGCAGCCCCTTCACTTGCCGGATCAGGGGCTGGACAAACGCTTCCCCTGCGTGGTGAATTAGCACCTTGCTGCCGCCGATTTCCTTCATCAGTTCACCGCACCGCCCTTCGGCGCCGCGCCCAAAAATCAGGTCTGGAATATTCCTCAGTTCAAAGTCAGTCACAGGTATTCCCTCCAGTCATACGCACAGCTTCAGGATTTGATAAACGTCATCCCTGCGCAGGGGGCGGGTGCGGCCCACCGTTTCGCCTCCTAAGTAAAACACCTGGTCGGCCACCCGCCGAAGCACCTTGTCTGTCAGCCCCTCCGGCGGGATGCCCAGCTTGCTCAGCGAGGCGGGCAGCCCCAGGGTCTGGAACAAGAAATCAGAGAATTTCTCAATCCCGATCAGGGCAGCTCGCTCCGGGTCCCCTATGTCCACCGGAACGCGGAAGACCATGGCGGCAAACTTGACAAACAGGTCCAGATAATCGCGGTAAATATACCGCATCCAGGCCGGCATTATGACGGCCAAGCCCGCTCCATGGGGGATGTCCCACTCGCCGGACATCTCATGCTCTATGTCGTGGCAGCCCCAATCGCCCCAGCGCCCCACCTTGGTAACACCGTTGATCGCCAGCGGAGACAGCGCCATCAGCGCGCCCCGCGCCTCATAATCCGTGGGGTTCTCCAGCACAACGGGGGCAAATTTCAGCACAGTCTGTAGTCCGGCCGCAATCAGCTCGTCAGAAAAGTCATTGTCTGGATTCTTAGAGAAAAAATTCTCTGTCAGATGGGAGAACATATCCGCAATTCCCACTGCCGTCTGAAACCGGGGGACTGTGAAGGTCAGTTCTGGATTTAAAATCACAAATTTGGGGCGTATCATCACATGGTCGTCTGTGTCCTCAATCCCCCGTTTCAACTTGCCCTTAGTAATGACACTGCCAAACGTAGCCTCGCTGCCAGTACCAGCAAAGGTGGAGATAACACCTATGGGCACACTCGCCTGCTGTTTTACCTTTCCATCGTAGATGTCCCAGACATCTCCGTCGTAGACGGCCCCCAGTCCGATGGCCTTGGCACTGTCAATCACGCTTCCGCCGCCCACAGCCAAAATAAAGTCCACCCGCTCTTTGCGGCACAGCTCGACCCCTTGGTACACCAGCTCAATTCTGGGGTTGGGGACCACGCCGCCCAGTTCCACCCAGGCCAGCCCAGCCCGCTCCAAATACCCCTTGACTCGCTGGATCAGCGGCAGAACAAAGGGTTCTCCCGAGTGGTGAATCAGCGCCCTGGACCCGCCGAAATCCCGGATCAACTCCCCCACTCGACACTCCTTGTCCCTACCATAGATCAGGTCTGTGTTGCTGCGCAGTACAAAATCAATCACAAAATTCCCCCCTTGCAGACGTTTATCCCATCTTACGGCCTTCTGCCTAGTAGTTCCCGGCCTCGTGACCCGCCAGAAGATTCACTGCGGAACTGGTTCCAATGCGCTCGCAGCCCTCGCTCAGGAACATCTCCAAATCGGCCACAGTTTTTACGCCGCCAGCCGCCTTGATTTTCACGCCGGGGCCAATATGCTCTTTAAACAGGCGGATGTCCTCAATCTTGGCCCCCGCGGTGCCAAAGCCTGTAGAGGTTTTGATGAAGTCCGCGCCGCCCTCGGTAACACAGCGGCAGATCCTAATTTTTTCCTCCTGTGTCAGATAACAGGTCTCAATAATCACCTTCAGAATTTTGTCGCCCGCGGCCTCTTTCAGCGTCCGAATTTCCTCTGTAACTGCGTCAAAATCACCGTTTTTCACGTCGCCCAGGTTGATTACCATGTCCACCTCGTTGGCGCCGTCCGCCACGGCCTCCCGCACCTCCGCCGCCTTGGCCCCAGTGCAGCTGTACCCCAGGGGAAATCCAACGACAGTACAGACATTCAGCTCAGGATAGGTCCGGCGGGCGCGTTTCACGTAACTCGGGGGGATACAGACAGATGCGGTGCGGTGCGCCAGGGCAGTCTCACAGATGACCTTGATCTCCTCCCAGGAAGCGGTCGCTTTCAGCAGGGTATGGTCGATATGAGACAAAATTTCTTGCTTTTCCACGGTAGTTTCCTCCATTCTCTTGTTGAAAAACGGGTTATTCTTTTCTTATGGTTTGGTCGCATCGACTAGGCGCTGTTTGAAAAATGGAACTATGCCCAACGGCGAGAAATTTTTTCGCCAGACGAAGCCAATTTGACGCAGGAATACTGGACGTATTTCAAGGAAAATTGGCAAAGCGTGGCGGAAAAAGAGCCGACGTTTGGGCATGTTGACATGTTTCAAACAAGCCCTAACAAGGCGCAAATCAAGGTTCGCCGCCCCTTGTCTGACGGCAATAACGCTCCAAAATGGCCTGGTGCTGCTCCCGGCTGTCAAAAAAACAGTTGTACATCGATCCCGTGCGTGAGACCGTAAGCGCCGCCAGACAGGTGGCCTGATGAATCCCTTCGTCCAGCGTCTTTCCACCGGCCAGAGCGGCCATAAAGCTACCCGCAAAGGAGTCGCCTGCACAGGTGGCGTCCTCCACCTCCACGGGCAACGCAGGATAAAAGCGTTCCCACTCCCGGGTGACTACCATACAGCCCCGATCTCCCAGCGTGACGATGGCCGCACCTTGAACCCCCTTCTCCAGCAGCCACCGCCCAGCTCGGCAGGCGCTCTCCTGGTCTGTCACTGCGATGCCTGTTAAAACGGCGGCCTCGTGTTCATTGGGTTTGATGTATGTAATGTATGGGTAGATCTCCTCCGGAATTGGAGTAGCCGGGGCCGGGTCTACAAAGGTCTCCACCCCCCATTCGCTGGTACGCCGAATCGCCTGGAGTACGGCTTTCCCATTCACCTCAAACTGGAATCCACCCAGGCGGCAGGTGCGGATATATTCCTCTGCCGCCTCCAGATCCTCCATACAAAAGCGGTCCCCAGCCCCAGGATAGATGACAATGGCATTCCCGCCAAACGCATCCCGCAGGATACATCCGCAGCCCGTGTTGACCTCCCGGTCATATTGCAGATAGCGTGTACCGATACCGGTTTCCTGGCACTCCTTCCGGCAGATGCGGCCAGCTTCGTCATCCCCTACCCGGCCTACCAGCTCCACCTGCGCCCCCTCGTAGACGGCGGCAAAGGCCTGGTTCACTCCCTTCCCGCCGCCAGAGGGGCGGTAGCCGGTGCCCGTCAGCGTCTCGCCGTTGGCGGGCAGCTGGTGGCTGTAAAAGCTGTGAAACCACATGTAGCTGTTGACCACAAATATACGTCCTGACATTTCGCTCGCCCTCCTCAAATCAGGCCCAACGCCTCCAGACCACTTCGAATTTCTTCCTGCACCGGCTTTTCCAAATACAACAGACTGTCGGGATAACGGCTCCCCTGGATGGGGCAGCCCACCAGCGCGGAGGCATATTTGTATCCCGCACTGTTGCCCCCTTTGCGCAGCACATCTCTAATCTTCATAACAAAGGCCTGGCGTTCTCTCGCTCTGTCCACATCGCCGGCAAACCACGCATCGCAAAGCTGTACAACAGGCTCTGGAAAGGCGATGCTGATAAATGAGATGATACCGCATCCACCCAGCGCCAGGGTGGTGAAGATGGTGGAGTCACTGCCTGCGATGTACTCAAACTCAGGTCTTTTTATCAGCCCCATAGCTGTCTCCAAATGGACCACGCTCTGGGTGCTGTCCTTGTAGCCCCGGACATGGGGGTACTCATTGGCCATCTCGGCCAGCAGCTGGGGCGAGAGCATGTTGTTTGTCTGGGGCGCGTTATAGATGTAGACGGGCATCTGTGTGGATTCGATCAGCCTGCGGTAATACTCCCGAAGCGCCCTGTCATGGTAGCTCGCTAGATAGGGAGGGGTAATGCAGATAGCATCCGCTCCTGCCCCCTCGTAGCGGCGGATCATCTCAATGGCGTCCCGATACCCCGGGATCATAAGGTTACACATCACCGGAATGCGCCCCGCGGCGGAACGGCACATGGTGCCCACCAACTGCTCCTGCTCCTCCAAGGTCATCATGTAGGACTCGCTGGAAATTCCATTGGCAAAAATGGCCTGGATTCCATGGTCCACCTGCCAGTCCACCATATGCTTGACTGCGCCGTGGTCGATGTTTCCATCGGGGAGATAGCTGATGGTCAGTTCAGTCATAGCCCCCTGGAATTTGGGAAACTGCTTCATATATTACGCCTCCTCTATTTGCTGTTCTAAAGTACGCCCAGCTCCTCCAGACGCTGGAGGAGAACCTTTGTCTGTTCCTCATTGGTTCCAGTCAGCGGCGCACGCACAAGGTCCGTCTCAAACAGCTCCAAGTGCTTGACCATGGTCTTGTAGCCCGCAATCAACGGCGCAGCCTTCAGCACATCCCGCACCTTCATGATAAACAGCTGCTGGGCAAAGGCCGACCTGTGGTCGCCGCTGCAATAGGTCTCGTACAGTCTGACAATCATATTTGGGAAAATCAGCGAGATAAGAGAGACGATTCCCTCTCCCCCCGCCGCCATCGTGGCATAAAATGTGGCGTCACTGCCCGCCAGAATGGAAAAGTCCGTCCGTTCCACCGCGCTGGCCACCGACTGGAGATGGATCATATTTTGAGTGCTGTCCTTGTAGCCCTGAAAGTTGTGGAACTCTTTGGCCAGCCGCCCCACCAGCCCGGGCGGCACAAGATATCCAGCCTGGGGCATGTTATAAAGGTACACCGGCACAGGAGAACGCCGAATGATTGCCGCAAAGTAGTCAAACAGCCCGCCTTCCTCACAGGGGAGCATCAGCGGTTGGGAGGCACAGATGTAATCCGCACCGCAGTCCACAAAGCAGTCCAGCAGTTCCAGCGCCCGCTTCTGCCCGCCGCACATCAGGTTGGCCATAACCGGAATTTTCCCATCCGCCGCTCGTACGACCGCGGATACCAGTTCCGCCTGTTCCAGTTCCGTCATAGATAAGCTCTCCGCGCTGATTCCATGGACATAGATCCCCTGAATCCCCCGCGCCGCCTGAAAGTCCACAAGGCGTCTGATCGAATCGTGATCAATCTCCAGCGACTCCGAGAACGGGGTGACCAACTCGGTCCAGACGCCGACCCGTCGATTATTTGTCATAAAAGTGGCAGCCTCCCTCAAATCCCCCTGTTTTGGAAGAAATATATCATTTTTTGTTCCTTTGCTATTCGGTTTTCCTTGTCCTATATGATAAATTTATATCATTATTTTCCTTTCATGTCAATCACTATCATTTTTTTCGGCTAGTTTTGAGAATTTTCAGTCTATTTTTTGTATAAAATGATAATATTATTATCATTCTTTTCTTTACAACCATTTTCATTTATGTTATGATACATTCCAGATTGATACTCAGCCTAATGGAAGGAGAATAGATGAACCATGAGCGGCAACAAGCGTGAGCTACGACTACAAAGCATTATCGATTATCTGAAGCACCACAGCGGCGCCTCTATTCATGAAATTGCCACCGCCACAGAAATGTCTGATATCACCACCCGGCGGGATCTCTATGAGTTGCGGGACCGGAGCCTGATTCACTACATATCTGGAGTTGCGATTTATACCCCGCCACCCTCTACCCAAGCCGATCCCGCTCAAAAACCTTATAAGCTATGTGCGGAAAAGCAGGTCAATTTTGATAAAAAAGAAAAAATTGGCCGTCTGGCCACCACACTGCTCCAACCTGGGGACAACATCATCATTGACACGGGGAGCACGACCGAACACTTTGCCCAGCAAATCCCGAACGGTCTTCCCATGACGGCCCTGTGTTATAACGTCAACATCATGAACGAGCTTGTCCAGCGCCGAGAGATTAAGCTCCTCTCAGCTGGCGGAATCTACCACCGAAACACACAGATGTTTGAAAGTCCAGAGGGGCTGGAACTTATCAACCGCACCCGCGCCTCTAAGGTGTTCTTGTCCGCCGCCGGTATCAGCGAGCAGCTCGGAATCACCTGTGTCAATCAGTACGAGGTCCCTGTTAAAAAGGCCATTATTGAGGCCTCCCTCAGCCGCATTTTACTTGTGGACTCCAGTAAATTTGATGTGATTCGTCCCGCCTTCTTCGCTCAATTGTCTGTGGTGGACATCATTGTGACCGACGACGGAATACCGGAGTGCTGGATTGATCTGCTGCACGAACGGAACATTCAGCTGTATATTGCAAAGTGACTGTGGGGCCCGCCGGCTCATTCCACCCAGGGTATTTGGGACCTGATGCGCCGGTCTTTTAAAATCGGTGTTGGCTCTGCCAGATACCACCTCCCCCTCTCCAACAAAACAAAACCAAAAGCCGTAGAGTATACTCTACGGCTTTTGACGGCTAATCTTCTTTTATTTTCCTTTTTTTCTGTAAGCTATCTGGTATACACCCAGCGAAATCAAGATAACCACTACCATCAAGATTGATTGGATGGATGCGTAGACAGAACCGAACGCAACGGCGAACACAATCGCCAGCGCCACGGGCAGAGCGGCCACCTTGATATTTTTCAGTACCACCGGGATGACCATAGGTCCCACCAGAGCGGGAAACATATTGTCAAACGCAGGGGCTACCACCGGGTTCGTGAGCAGGGGCGTCATAATGGGCGCCAGGAACAGCATCCCGCAAAACACGATGACAGTGGTGACAAAGGAGGAGGTGGCCACCGCGATTATGGATACCACCCGGCCTTTCTCGCTGCCCTCCTCACATCCCATGATATTCATGGCGTTCAAGGCCGCAGGCAGCTTCATGTTCTGAATGTTGCCGGTGGACGAGGCCAGATAAACTGCGCCAGGCCCGATGATGGGGGACATGGACAGCTTTTCGCACACGCCGGTGATGGCGAAAATGAGCATAATGGGGGCGGCAGCTTTCAAGGTCAGCAGCAGGTCCACATTCAGGTGAAACGCAACGCACACAGCCGTGGGCACCAACAGGAAGAACACCCAGACAATGATTGTACTCAGCCGGCCCATGCGGTGGATTTTACTGTCAAATGGAGACAGGGTATTGGTTTTTTCTTTCATAGCGGCGCTTCCTCCCGGTTACAGAATAGCGGTGATCAGGCAGGCCGAAGCCATGCCGGCGATCATGCTCAGCGAAAAGGCAAACTCTTTCAAAACAGGGACCCGTTTTCCCACTGCGTTCAGACCTATCATCACCAGGGCGGACACCACGATGGCAGATAGCGAGGGGATATTGGTCACATCCGCCAAGTAGGGGGCGGACAGGGTAGCCATCATGCCCAAGAACATGATATTAGGGATTACACTGCCGAAGCTGTTGGGATTGGTGGTGACCGACTGCATCTTAGAGTCAAACTTCCGCAGCAGCAGGGCGGACATGCTGGACAGAAACACCCCCAGGGTCACCACCCACAGCAGGGAACCGAAGATGTCGGGAGAGAAATCGGCGCCCCCCAGGCTGTCAAATCCAAACGAGGTTACCGCCATATTGGCCGCCAGGGTCTCATAGGTGGCTGAGCCGATTACCGATAGGCGCAGCCAGGGGAAAAACTTGCCCAAAGCAGGCAGAAGAATCATATAGCTGATGATAATGGGCAGGGAGGGCACAATGGAGAACACCGCGCTGCTCTTCACCACTTTCATCAGATCTTCTCCGCTGAGCCCCAACTCCAGGGCCCGCTTCCAGGCCACCCGGAAAAAGACCACCGCTTGTACCAGTACTACTAAAATTGCCAGCCCACAGAAGACGACCATCACCGAACTGTTCGCCACATGGGAATAGAGCTTATCCATAACCATCTGCCTCCTGTCTCATTAAAAACTACCGGCCTTTACGTCCGCGGGAATGAGAGACTGATACTGCGCCCCGTTTTTGGCCTGTTCCATATCGGCCCGGGCGCTGTCCACTAGCTGGGGCCGCTCCATCAGGTCCAGAGCGGACCGGGCCAGCACGGTGGCGGCGGCGGTCATCCCACGGTGGGCAATGGCAGACTTCCCCTGGGCCACTGCCAGCCAGGTGTGGGCAGGAGTCCCCAGCGCGAAGCAGGCAGAACCAAACCAGGCGGTGGGCACATTCCAGCTCACATCTCCCACATCGGTGGAACCGGTTTTCAGCGGCATGGGAGGAATACATACATCGGCCATCGTCCCCCGGAACAGACCTCTGCCTGCCTCCCCCAGCAGCTTGACCGCCATAGACTGGTAGGTCTTCCAGTCGCCAGAGTCCCCGACCTCGTGGAACATCTGGGCGTAGGCCAGCTCCTCTTCCGTGTAGGAGAGCGGAAATATCTCCTGCATATGTTGGTAGATCAAATGGTCCAACGTCTTGTTCTGGAGTACATCGGCGTAGGAGCTAACCACCCGAATATTCACCTGGGTCTCAGTCATCAGGGCCGCTCCCCGCGCGATATTGTGGACCCGCTGGGCCAGCTCACAGACTTGGTCGGTGCGGGGGGCCCGGACGGAGTAGAGCACCTGGGCGTGGGCCTGGACCACGTTGGGGGCGTCGCCGCCGGTATTGGTAACCGCATAGTGGACCCGCGCCTCAGGAATCATGTGCTCCCGCATGTAATTGACCCCCACGTTCATCAGCTCCACTGCATCCAGAGCGGACCGGCCCAGGTGGGGAGAGGCGGCGGCGTGGGCGGATTTTCCGGTAAAGTCGTAGATAATTCGGGCGTTGGCCAGGGAGGAAACCGAAGCGAAGGTGGCGGAATAGGGGTGCCATGCCAGACAGATGTCGCAGTCATCGAAGCAGCCCTCCCGGACCATAAAGGCCTTACCCGCGCCCCCCTCCTCGGCGGGACAGCCGTAGTAAATAATGGTTCCCTGACAGGGGTGCTCCATCAAATAGTCTTTTACCCCTACGGCGGCCTGCATACAGCCCGCTCCCAGCAGATGGTGCCGTGACCAGGGGCCCCCGGTTTTTCCGGTTCCTGATGTGTGAGGTCCGCCTTTTGGGACAGGTTGGGCAGCGCGTCAAACTCCCCCAGCAGGCCAATGACCGGCCGACCGCTCCCCGCTTTGGCTCGAAACGCGGTGGGGATTCCGCCCAAGTTTTCCTCAATCTCAAAGCCCTCCCGACGCAGAAGGTCCTTTTGCAGCTGAGCGGACTGAACTTCTTGGTAGCGCATCTCCGCAAACCCCCAAATTTGGTCTGCCGCCCGTTCAAACCGCTCTTTTTTCCCCTGAATTAAAGCCTCCAGCAACTCATAGTTCATCCTTTTTCTCCTCACCTTTCTATAATGTCTCCCGGTTCCCGGGGCATCAGAATGTTACTCCAGACGGTCCGCTCCAGCCGGGGCAGGTCCCGTCGCTCCTCCGGCGTCAGGCCAAAGCGGTCCGGGGTGGCCAGCACCTGATAGAACGGGAGCAAACGGCAGTCGTACCGGTCCTCCTCCAGCTCCTGGCAGCAGATGTACACCGGCTTCACCCGCAGCCGGTCCAGGCAGACCGCCGGTTTGCCAGCCCTATCCACCCCTTTCAGCAGGTCGAAACGCACCACATAGGTCAGCTTGGAGTTCCGGGTCAGGGGGTGATAGCTGACAAAATCCCCCAGAGAATAGATAATCAGGTGAGCCCGGCCATTTGAGTCCGTATAGCGCTCCATAGGCTGGCTCACATGGGGGTGGGAGCCCAAAATTACATCCACCCCCAGTTCGGCCAGTCTGTGGCCCGCCTGGATTACATTCTGATGGGGGTACATCTCAAACTCCCAGCCCCAGTGGACGCTGGCTACGATCACATCCGCCCCCTTCTCTCGGGCCTGGCGGACGTGGCGCTCTACCAGAGAGAAGTCCGGCACCTCATCGTTGAAGCGCACCTCGTTAATCAGGTATTTTTTCTCATACTCGTTGCCGTTCATATCGCAGGTGTAGGACAGCAGGGCGATTTTGATGCCCTCCCGCTCCACCACCAGCACATCCTCTTGGGCCTCCGGAGTCCGGTTGGTGCCCGAGTACAGTGCCCCCCGGCGCGTCAGACAGTCCAGCGTATCCAAAAGTCCCTGTTCCCCGTAGTCATAGCAATGGTTGTTGGCGGTGGAGAAGTAGTCGATCCCCCGTCCCCCCGCCTGAAAGCGGTCCATCATCCCCTCCGAGATGTTCATTTTTGGGGGATAGCCCAGCACCTGGCTGCGCCCCGCTGGGGCAGTGGGGCAAATGGTGGACTCTAAATTGGCACAGGTAAAGGCGTTTTCAAAGTAAAATTCCCGGATTCCATCAAAAAGATGTTCGGTGTCCTCGTATGTAAAACAGTCCACCGCCATCAGATCGCCTGCGGCGGACAGGGTGGTCCGGTGTGTCTCTTGAAATCCCTGGGGCGGTCGGAAGCACAGGTCCTGGTCTGCAAAATAGTCCTCAATGCCAGCGCCCTTTTCCGCCCGTTCCAACTGATGGACCCAGCAGCGGTACGCCCACTTTAGCTTCTCCAGCTTATCGGTGGCCACCTGATACCGTCCCTTCACCGGCTGTGGATAACGAAACTGGTTCCACATCACCACGCTGGCCGCCTTTGCCAGAAAAATTGCCCCTTTGGAAGTTTTGTATTTCATAACGGCCTCCCTTCTTCTGTCCATTAGCATATCAAAATACCCGCCGTTCCGCCATGCTGATCCGGTCCAATTTACCCCCAAATCCAGATCTTTTCGACAGAAAAAAGCAGGAGCATCAAGAATCAGACTGTAATTCTTGATGCTCCCGTTGGTTCTACTTGTCCACCCGCTTGACAGACCAGAGCGCCGCCCCGTTCAGGGACAGGGTCCGAGCCAAGCCCAATTCCCCCTCCACGTCGCGGTACTCCAGCGTCACAGCGGGGTTGCTGGCCCGACTCAAATGCTCCAGAATGTCCTGGTCCAGCTGAGCGGCCATATCGATTTTGACCCAGCTGCTGTACGTGCTGCCGTGGTCTTTGTCCAGATAGAGCTGCTTAATCCGGTAGGTCCCGGGGGACAGCCCCCGCAGGGTCAGGCAGACCCGGCGGCTGTATTTGTCCTCCTGCACCTCCTCCAGGGAGAAAAAGGGGTCGATATAGCAGGGGTGCCATAGCAGCACTTGATACTCCCCCTCCCCGGACTGGGTGACCAGGCTGCCCGGTTCCTCCCACACCACCCGGTCCCCCAGACTTTTCAGCCACTGCAGCACAAAAAACATGGGGCGCTTGATGTCCTGATAGAGGTACAGACTCAGGGGGTAGGTCAAATGCTCCGACTGCTCCCCCTCCGTCCGGCCCAGGTCCAGCCGGATGCCATAGCCGGCCACATCCTGCCGGAGGGTCACCAGGGCGTCCACAATGAGGGCCGTACGGTGGAATCTTCCCGATTCCACCAGAGATCGTCCCGTCAGGGTGTTCCATCCCACCAGATAGACGGGGACGGCGCAGCGGTGTTCCTCCATCCAGCCCCGAACCCGATTCAGCTGGGTCTGATGGTACCGCTTCTGAAACCGCTCATAGGAAAACGCATCTCCCGCCAAAGCCATGTCATTTGGGTCTGAGCCGACTATCATAAAATTGGGGCGCCAGCCTTTCTGGGCAGATCCCTCCCATTGGGGCGGTCGGTCCAACTCCACCCGCAGTCCAACCTCCACTTCAGGCAGGTGCTGTAGCAGCGTCGCCGCCGCCTGCGCAAAATCCGCCGCAGTCCGCCCAAGTCCCCCGCTCAGGGCAAAGCGCCATTTCTCCAGCTCCTGGCGGCCAAACTGGCCGGTCAAAACCTCCAGCATATAGTCCAGGTTGTCCCTCTCCTCCTCCAGGTCCACCAGAACCATCGGGGTCAGTCCCAGCCCCACCAGCTCCGCCAGCAGTTCTATGCCGTCATACCGTTGGAGCAGCCCCCTTTGCCGCTGCCGAAACAGGCCGGACACCAGGGCGTAGGAGAAGACAATTCGCCGCTGGGCCTCCCGGATCTGCCGCCGCACATTCTCCCGCAAGGCGGAGTCCAGCTCTCCCACCTCCAGGATAAGCGGAGGCAGCCTCAGCTGCTCCTGCCGGCCCGGCAGTTCCACCTGAAGCTGAGCGTCCCCACCCCGGGGCTGGTTCTCATAACTCTCCACAAATCGGGCCAGCAGCTCTAACGATCCCTCCGATCCGGCCTCCAGCCAAAAGGTTTTGGCCTCCTCCGGCTGATGGGCCGCCTGACGGCGGTACTGGGCCGGGGAGCAGCCAAAGGCCCGCTGAAAGTACTGGTTGAAGGATTTTGCGCTGGAAAATCCACTGCCAAGGGCCAGCCGGGTGATGGTGGCATCCGTTTGGAGCAGCTCCTGTCTGGCGCTATTCAGCCGGAGGGAGGTAAGATATTCAACAAAGGTCATATTCAGTTCGCGCCGGAACAGCCGGGACAGGTGGGCATCAGACAGATAGAACGCTCTCGCCGTGGCCTCCAGAGTCATGGGTTCCCGAAAATTTTGGTCCATAAATTCCAGCACCGGCCTGAGCCGATCACTTGTTCTGAAGTCTGCGGGACGCTGCGACCCCGAGCGAAAGTAAAGAGACAGTGTGTGCAGCACCTGCATCAGTTCAGCTTGCAGCAGCAGACCATACCCCGCCTCTCTCCGGTAGCGGAGCATAGCCGCCCGAACCACGCCCTGGCGGATAGAGTCAAACAGCGGCTGTGTGGCGGGGTTCGATACCGTGGAACAGCAATAGAATCGGTTGTTCGCCTCCTCCGGGCAGACCGACTCCAGCCAGGAGCGCCCCATGTTAACCCATAGGAACACATTGGGACCACTGCTGTCCAGGGTATAGAAGTCGTTGTGGTTGACCACGGCGTAGTTGTTTTCGGTCAGGCTGCGATTTTGCTCGGGACTCTTCAACGTCATGGTCCCCCGCAGTACCAGAATCACACTCAGGCCGTTATTGACCTGACTGCCGGCCCGCTCTACGCTTCCCAATGAAATCTGAATCGGTACCACGCCGCTCCCCCCAATGTTCCATTCATTGCATGCTATTTTATAGCTAGGCACTGTTTGAAAAATAGAAATATGCACAGTGGCGAGGGTTTTTTCTGCCAGACAAGCACAATTTTTCGTAGGAATACGGGATGTATTGCAAGAAAAATTGGGGCAGTATGGCGGAAAAAGACCCGCCTCTTGGGCGTATTAACATGTTTCAAACAAGCTCTAGCCTAATTTAAAACAGCGGTAAAGTCAAGCGCAACTGAACGGAATGCACAACTCTGCCCGATTTTCCCTTGAGAAGCCATCCTCCATATGTTATACTGAGAATGGAATGTTATATATGTACAGAGGAGGACGGGATGGAGCTGTCAAAAATCTGTGCAGAATTCAGAAAAGAGTTATATCAGGTATGAACTTATCAATTACTGTCAATCACAAGCAGCTTTTGGATGTCCTGCTGAATGTGGGCCTCATCCGCCCTGTGTTTATCTGGGGGGCGCCGGGTATCGGGAAGTCGGCCATTGTCCAGCAGTTCGCCGACTCTCTGGGCCTGGCCTGCGTCTCCTTGCTGGGCAGCCAGTTGGCGCCCGAGGACATCATCGGCGTGCCCCAGATACAGGACGGCTTCAGCCAGTTCTGTCCACCCCGGACCATCGCTCGGGCAGAGCCCTATGTCCTCTTCCTGGACGAGCTGAACGCCTGTACCTCCGAGGTGCAGAAGGCTTTTTATTCCCTCATCCACGAGCGGCGCATCGGGGAATACCATCTCCCCGAGGGGTCCATCGTGGTGGGGGCGGGGAATCGGGCCCAGGACAACGCCATCACCCGGCCTATGTCCTCCGCCCTCATCAACCGGATGTTCCATGTGGAGCTCACAGCCAGTCCCCGTCTGTGGTTGGAGTGGGCCGCTCAAAACGGCATCCATCCCTATGTCTATGACTACATCACCAGCCGGCCCGACCACCTGTGGGCCAAGCCCCCCAAGAGTGAGGAGCCCTTCTCCACCCCCCGGTCCTGGCACATCCGCAGCTATGGCCCCGACATCGGAGAGGACGCCCTGCGGGTATTGGCGGCGGGCTCCCTCAGCCCCCAGCACGCCGCCCAGTTCATAGCCTACATCCGTCAGGTGCGCAGCCAGTACGCCCTGGACAAAATTCTCTCTGGCGAGCAGCCCTGGCCCGCAGGCGCGGAGGAGCGGGACGTACTCTACTTTCTGGCTCAGTCCCTCCGGGCCCGGCTGGTGAAGGAGCTGCCCCCCGACCGGAGCAAGCTCAGCGGCGACAGCCGCACCCTGGTCCTCCAGGCCAAGGACCGCATCACCGAATTGGCCGATCTCAGCTTAGAGATCGCCCAGATGGCGGTCACCCCGGAGAACGGCAGAGAGCTGCCCGACTGGTTTGTCGTGGAGCTGTTCCGGGACCTGCCTCGGCTGGCCGACAAGCGAAACGGGTAACGGCGAAATGAAGGGAAAGCAGAAAAAGCCCAACCCGGCCCAAGAGGCCATCCAGGCCGGGTGCAGACTGGTAAAACACAATCCCGTGCTGGCCCCCCTTCTGGAGCGAGCGGAGACCCGCTTTGACGACAGCTACCCTATGGCCAGGGAGGACTGGGCCTGGGTGGACGCCAACGGGACCATATACGCCAACAGCCACCGCCGGGCCGCTCCCCAGGAGTGGGCCTATGTGTTGGCCCACTGCCTGCTTCATCTGGCCCTGGGCCACATCCGGGAGGACCGGGACGGGGACCCGCTGTGGAACGCCGCCTGTGACTGCGTCACGGCCCGGTACTTGGCTGACCTCCATATTGGGTCTGCCCCAGGGGAGCTGTCCGCCCCCCTGCCCTCCAACGCCCGGGAGGAGGAGAAGCTCTACCTCTGGCTGAAGGAGCACAGAGACCCGGCCTACTTCTGCTTCTCCACTATGAGCGGCGGCCGGGCGGACATGGCGTGGCGGCCTCGGATCAGCTTCTACTGGCAGGGCGGTCCCACCGACTGGCGGCAGCTCTTTGCCGAAAGCCTGCGAGATGCCCTGCGGGCCGCGGTGGACTACGCCGGAGGCGTCAGGGTTGAGCCGGGAGGATGTAAAAAAATGGGCCCCATCCAACGGGCCCAGGAGTGGTTTTTATCCAGCTACCCCCTGCTGGGCGGGGTGGCCTCGGGCTTCCAGCTGGTGGACGACCCCCTGACCGTCCAACGCATGGACATCTCGGTAGCCGCCATCTCAGTCCATATGCGGGAGATCTACGTCAATCCCGCCGCCCATCTCACCGAGGCGGAGTGGCGATTCGTCCTGGCCCACGAGTACCTCCACGCCGCCCTGTGCCATGAGCAGCGGCTAGGCAGCCGGGACCCCGAACTGTGGAACGCGGCCTGTGACTACGTTATCAACCAGTGGCTTCGGGACATGGAGGTGGGCTCCATGCCCGAGGGACTCCTCTTCGACCCAGAGCTCAGCGGTCTGTCGGCCGAGAGTATCTATGACCTGCTGGCCGCCAACCTGCGCAAATATCGGCGCATGGCTCAGCACGATATTCTCTTTGGCCCAACCGGCTGGCGGGGCTCCAAGGACTTTGTAGACCTGGACGCCTGGTGCCGCTCCGCCATTCAGCGGGGACTGGACTACCATCAGGCCCACGGCCGGGGCTATCTCCCTGCCAATCTGGTGGAAGAGATCCGAGCCCTGTCCCAGCCCCCGATTCCCTGGGATGTGAAGCTGGCCCGGTGGTTCGACGAGCGGTTCGAGCCGCTAGAGAAACGCCGCACCTACGCCCGCCTCAGCCGGCGGCAGTCCTCCACCCCGGATATCCCCCGGCCCTCTTGGCGGTATGAGGAGGAGGCACATGCGGGGCGGACCTTCGGCGTGCTGCTGGACACCTCCGGCTCCATGGACCGAAACCTGCTGGCCGCCGCCCTGGGAGCCGTCGCCAGCTACGGCGCCGTCCGGGACGTGAACCGGGTGCGGGTGGTGTTCTGCGACGCGTCCCCCTACGACCAGGGGTACATGGAGGTGTCGGACATCGCCAGCAGCGTCAAGGTCCGGGGGCGGGGCGGAACGGTCCTCCAGCCCGGCGTTGAATTGCTGGAATATGCCCCGGATTTTCCAAAAGAGGCCCCCGTCCTTATCATCACCGACTGCGAATGCGACCGCCTCAATCTCTATGGCCGAGATCACGCCTTCCTAGTACCCAGAGGGCGCAGCCTGCCCTTTTTGCCCA
>OFFV01000407.1_pt1 | contig 34924 bp, 28 predicted proteins | sample 1521461 | NCBI WGS metagenome assembly OFFV01 (sample SAMEA3504120, study PRJEB24116) | mouse gut metagenome | biome: mouse gut; feature: mouse-associated habitat; material: faeces | place: Denmark | collected 2011 | reverse complement strand
GCTATGTTTCTAATTATAAGTGAAATATATTTATTCTTATTTCGAACTCACGTTATATTAGTATTAGCAAAAGGTACTTCCAAACCTATACCCACCTTATAAGCAAATTTAGCATCTGTACCATCCGTATCATCACCATACCAATTTGACATACCAATACCCGCATTCACATTCCATTTCAGATTTGATTGTGCAGAAACACCTAGTGTAACCAATGACAATAAAATAAAAAAGGCTAGTTTTTTCATGACTGTTTGTTTTTAGTTAATAATAAATTTCAGTTCCCAATTCCTTTATACCGTCATTACATTCACAAATATAAGCTTTATTTTGGAAACCAGTCCTAATGTGTAAAGAAAATAAGCGGAATCTTTCATAAAATGAAAAATTCCGCTCACCAAACTATTATACAGTTATATGATTCCTGATTATCAGATACATTTATATATGATTAGAATATATAATGAAAGCCAAAGTTTAACTCATCCGTATCAAAATCTATACCAACATTTTCACTCTCATATCCATGATTCTCTTTTTTGGAATATCCAAGAAAACCATACTTGGCAACCAGACAAAAATGATCAGACAATTTGATGGCAATACCCGGTTTAATACCAATATTCCACGAATTCAAAGCGTCATTCCCCTTCGTTTTTGAAGTAGAAAAGCCAAATCCGCCATCGGCAAATAACCGGACTACATCACTATTCAAAAAGAAATAACGTGCATAAGGAGCAATAGTGAAAGTATTAGTTTTCACATCACCGCTTTTATTATATTCATAACCGACTACTGTACCGACAGACCAATCTTCATTTAGTTCATAACCGACCTCCGGCAGAATCTTGAAAGTAGTATTCTTAACTTCTGTTCCTTCTGTTTCCACTTTATCAGAACCTACTCCAAATGTTCCACCTACATACACCTGCGCATTTGCAGTAATAGCAATCAATGCTACAATAATAGACAATACAATCTTTTTCATCTCTTTTGTCATTTTTAAATTAAACTTTTTACCTATTAATCCACGCCGAAGAGGTTTGCCTTCTTTGTGTTTTACATTGCAAAGGTACAGTTTATTCTATGTTTTACAACATATTTTATATAAAAACGAATAATTCCAAAACAAAGGAGAGGATAATTGTTTAATTATTAATAAAGTACTGAATATTAAATTCAATCTACATTCCTATTTATTCTTATGTCTGTTAGCACGTTTTTTACGAAACTCAGCTTTCATCTTGGCAGCTCCCGACCCATGCAACCCTGTTATATAGCTTTTCTTTTTAGCCTTGGTCTTCACTTTATCTTCTTGCTTACCACTAGGAGATTTACCACCTTTGAATACAATTCCTTCGGTGATTGCTTTTTCTATGTCCATCGTCTATTTTTTAGGTGTTAAATTCTGTTTTACTATCACTCTATTGCCGGCTTTGGTACAAACAATTTCCGTTTTGTGCAAAGTACGGTCTTTCATATCAAAAATCAGATTCGGATTGAAATGTTGTCCATCTATCCGGAATTCCAGATGAAGGTGTTCAGTAGTGGCACGTCCGGTTCTGCCTGTCAATCCTACTGCATCACCGGCCTTCACGATATCTCCGGATTTTACCAAATTCCGGGAATTATGACTATAAATACTTTCCAATCCATTATCATGACGCACAACAACTACATTTCCATAAGCAGCGTATGTTTTTGCCATACGTACTATTCCATCAAACGCACAACGGATAGTATCATTGGCCTTAGTCTTTATATCCGTTCCACTGTGCCCCCGGCGGGCTCCGTATGCAGAAATCACTTTACCACCGGGAAGAGGAAAACAATATTCATTCTCTTTTATACTATCCAGATGAATGGAGAAACTTTTGCGCCCGTTAAAGAGCCCGGGAGTCTTGACTCTGATATGGTTTACTTCCATTGCGGTAAAATTACTCTTGGCCGGCCCCCCAGCCCATGCCGCCACACTTATGAACAATAAAAATAGTAATTGTGTGCTTTTCATTATCTCATTTTAAAAATAAATTAATTCTTCATCCTTGGACGCTGCAAACTCTTTCAAGAGCTCCAACATATAATCTGCCGCTTCCTGCAAACCTTCCTTGCCGCTATATCCATTAATAATAGTCAGCAGATGCGTAGTTCCTGCCTCCAGTTTAGTACGCTCGTTATCACTGGTCGGCGTACCGATTCCGCCCATAGCATCTCTGTAAACAGGCATTCCTTCTATATTCAACTCTCCACGTCCTATCCCTTCATAAGGCTCTCCGGATTTACCGATACCCAACACCAATGTATCTCCTTGTATTTTATCCGCATCAAAGCCACCGATGGAATATCCGTAACGAATAGATACCAAGTTAATAAGATCTACCAAAGTATCTATCTGATACAAGGAAATTCCACGCAGGATTCTACGGCAGAGCGCTTCCCCCGAAGGACGATAACGGCTAGGGTCTTTCCCACATTTCTTATAAGCCTCCCGAGTGGCATGAATCGTAACCATATCCTTAATGGAATCCGTAGTGTACATTTCACGATAGCATATAGTGAACTCGTCTATCTTTTTCCACAAAGATTCGCTATAAGCAGTGTTCTCTACCGTAGCACGGATGGCTATACCGGCAAACTGCGGACAGGCTTTCTTTATTTCTTCCGATACTTTTATTTCCATATTTATTTTTATACTGCGTTCTTCCAATGAGTGTGTTCCTCAGACACCTAAAAGAATGCCCGATAATATCCTTCCCGACCGGATTCCTTGCCGGCGGGCCGAAAAGAAATCATCGTTATTATGATACGTACAAATGCCGGATATCTCAATATGTTCAGGCTTCACACCGTATGCCAACAATTGCTGACGGTTGGCTTCCCACAAATCAATATGCCATTTTGCTTCTTTACGGGCAATCTGATTCATATCAAACCCCGCCTCACAAAAAGCTTGATAAACTTCATCCCCTACTTCAAAAGCCTCCAATGAAATACTGGGACCGATGCAAGCTATGAGATCTTTCCCTTGCGAGCCGTATTGGTTATCCATGACTGAAACTGTCTTCTCCACAATCCGGGCCACCGTACCACGCCATCCGGCATGAATGGCAGCCACTACCTTCTTTCGGGTATCATATAATAAAACAGGAACACAATCGGCCGTAGATACACACAAGCAATAACCGGGAATGTCTGTTACCAATGCATCCACTCCTTCCAATTCAGTATTTACCTGAATAGTATCCACAACTTTCACATGGTCACTATGGGTCTGATGCGGAATTACGAGTTCTACCGATTCCCCGGGTAACAAGCTACGCAGCAATTCCCGGTTGCGATTCACATCTTCTGCCTCGTCCCCACAATATCCGTTACAATTGAACGAAGCGTAGTTTCCCTTACTACAACCTCCGTGACGGGTGGTAGAAAAACAAGAAATGTTGGGATATGCCTTCATCAGCTCATATCCCAACATTTTATTATCTGATGTCAGCCGTTTCATTTCTTTTCCTCTTCTTCGTCCCAATTCTCATCTTCATATTCATAATCGAAGTCATCATCGGCATCTTCTTCATATTCATATTCAAAGTCCTCATCCTCACCCATGTCTTTCAACTCTTCCTGCAGTTTGGCAACATCTTTGGCGCGATGAACAATTGTTTCCGTACGGACACCTTCCAACTTATTGCTGTCCTTATTCAATTCTGTCCATAAAATATCCTTCAGCTGCTGTATCCCCAAGCCAGTTACCGACGAGATAAAGATATGCGGAACATTATCCGGCAATGTCGGCTCCAACATGGCAATCAGTTCTTCATCCAACATGTCACTTTTGGTAATGGCAAGCACACGTTGTTTATCCAACATTTCCGGGTTGAAGGTAGCCAACTCATTCAGCAGGATTTCATATTCCTTACGGATATCATCTGTATCACCCGGTACCATAAAGAGCAACAAAGAGTTGCGTTCTATATGGCGCAGGAAACGAAGTCCCAGTCCTTTTCCCTCACTGGCCCCTTCAATAATTCCGGGAATATCCGCCATGACAAAAGATTTTCCTTCGCGATAGGACACGATACCCAAATTCGGCTCCAGCGTAGTAAACGGATAATTGGCTATTTTAGGACGTGCCGCCGATACGGTAGACAATAAAGTGGATTTCCCTGCATTTGGAAAACCTACCAAACCTACATCAGCCAACAGTTTTAATTCCAAAATAACCATCAGCTCCTGCATGGGTTCTCCCGGTTGTGCAAAACGTGGCGCCTGACGGGTTGCTGTACGGAAGTGCCAGTTTCCCAATCCCCCACGTCCTCCTTTCAACAGAATTATTTCTTGTCCGTGTTCGGTGATATCACAGATATATTCACCTGTTTCAGCATTATAAACAACTGTACCACAAGGCACTTCAATAACTTTGTCTTCACCATCTTTACCAAAGCTTTTGTTCTTCGATCCATTGCCGCCGTGTGTGGCAAACACGTGGCGGTCATACTTCAGGTGAAGCAATGTCCAATAATTACGGTTTCCCCGCAAAATAACATGACCTCCTCTACCGCCATCACCACCGTCAGGGCCACCATTGGGTACATACTTCTCACGACGCATATGCGCAGAGCCTCGCCCGCCCTTACCCGAGCGGCAATATATCTTCACATAATCAACAAAATTCGATTCAGCCATAATTAATAATTTACTAATTTATCAATTTACTAATGTGCCAACGAAACTGTACTCCATGTATCATTATGCAGACTGACACATTGGCGGACTGCTGCATCAGCACATTAGCATATTACTATAATTTTTCAACAGCAGCAACAATGTCGGCAAAAATAGCATCCATCGTACCCAAACCGTGAATGTGCTGATATTTACCTTCGTTCTTGTACCAGTCAATCAGCGGAGCCGTCTGCGAGTGATAAACAACCAAACGTTTCTTTATTGTTTCCTCGTTATCATCCGCACGTCCCGATTCCTGTCCACGCTTAATCAGGCGAGTCATCAATTCTTCTTCGGGTACATCCAAGTCCAACATAACAGATACTTCCTGTCCACGTTCGGCCAGCATTTTCTTCAACGCTTCTGCCTGGGCGATGGTTCTGGGAAATCCATCAAAAATAACCCCTTTGCTTTCCTTAAAGCTATCCAGCGTACTTGCCAGAATATCAATAATCAATTCATCAGGCAGCAACTGGCCCTGATCGATATATCCTTTGGCTGTCTTTCCCAATTCTGTACCCTTCTTAATCTCAGCACGAAGCACATCCCCTGTTGAAATGTGATTAATACCGAATTTCTCTACAATACGTTCACTCTGAGTACCCTTACCAGAACCCGGAGCTCCAAAAATTACAATGTTCAACATCTTGTTTTACCTTTTATTTTTATATTTAGTTGTACAAATTTCATTCCATTACGGTGTAAATATCCCGATAGTTACGTCCCAAGCCATCATAATCCAGACCATACCCCACAATAAAATCATTGGGAATACGCATGGCCACATAATGTATATCCAATTCCACCTTCAATTTATCAGGTTTCAGCAGCAAGGTAGCGATACGGATCTCTTTCGGTTTTCTAGCTTGTAATGTTTCCAACAAGTGCTTCATTGTCACCCCGGTATCCACAATATCTTCCACAATCACCACTGTACGACCCTCAATATCATCATTCAAACCTACCAACTCTTTTACCTTTCCTGTAGAAGAAGTTCCTGCATAAGAGGCCAGTTTCACGAAAGAAATTTCACTGGGAATGGTAAGGTTACGCATCAAGTCGGCAGCAAACATGAATGCGCCGTTCAATACACTTAAAAACAAGGGATTAGTTCCTTCTAAATCCCGATTAATCTCACTCGCTACCCGTGCCACTTCTTTTAAGATCCGTTCTTCAGGAATGAAAGGAGTGAAACGTTTATCTTTGATTTGAATGGTATCCATAACCGCTATTTTATTAAATTGCTGCAAAAATAACATTTTTATTCCAAGTATCGAAGTATTCACATAACCTCTTTTTGTAAATAGTGTTATCTTTGTACGTTCAAACAAAAGAGATTGTCATGAAAATTATTTCGAGCACCCAACTAAAAGAGCTGGACAAGTACACGATTGCCAAAGAACCGGTTGCCTCCATTGATTTGATGGAACGGGCAGCCGAAGAACTGACTCGTGCCATTACCCACCGATGGGATACTTCTTTCCATATTGTAGTATTCGCCGGACCGGGAAATAACGGGGGCGATGCGCTTGCCGTAGCCCGTATGTTGTCTAAGCAAAACTATCACGTAGAAGTCTTTCTGTTTAACACCAAAGGAAAACTGTCGGAAGAATGTCAGACCAATCTTGAACGGTTAAAAGAATGCGGCTCGGTGTACTTTACTGAAGTAAGCACACAATTTGATCCTCCAGTCCTGACAGAAAGGCATCTGGTAGTAGACGGATTATTCGGTTCCGGACTCAACAAACCACTGAACGGTGGATTTGCTGCCGTAGTGAAATATATTAATGCATCCAAGGCACAGGTAGTAGCCATTGATGTACCTTCAGGATTAATGTGTGAGGACAACACTTATAATATCCGTCAAAACATGATACGCGCGGATGTCACTCTCAGCATTCAGCTACCTAAGTTATCCTTTCTTTTCCCCGAAAACGAAGACATTGTAGGCGAATGGCAACTATTGGACATCCAACTGAAAAAAGACTTTATTGATACAGCACAAAGTCCCTACTATATCACAGAGGAAGAAGAAATTCGCAGCCTCATCAAACCGCGGAAACGATTTGCCCACAAGGGAGCTTTCGGCCATGCACTGCTCATCGCAGGATCTTATGGCATGGCAGGAGCATCCATTTTATCTGCCCGTGCCTGCCTGCGTTCGGGAGTGGGATTACTGACTGTCCATGTACCTATCCACAACCATGATTTACTTCAGACCACTGTCCCCGAAGCCATTGTACAGACAGACATACACGACCATTATTTTGCCGAGCCCGTGGATACAGACCGTTATCAAGCCATAGCCATCGGTCCGGGGTTGGGACAAGAAGAAGATACAGCGTTGGCCATGATGGAACAAATACAAGGTTGTCCGGTACCTTTAGTGCTGGATGCGGATGCCATTAATATTTTCGGCACTCACCGCAACTGGCTCAGCCGGATGCCGAAGCGCTGTATTCTCACCCCCCATCTAAAGGAACTGGAACGACTGATAGGTAAATGCATGGATACTTACGAACGGCTGACAAAGACGAAAGAACTGGCAGCCTATCTGCAAAGCTATATCATTATAAAGGGATCATGGAGCACAGTTGTCACCCCCGAAGGAAATTGTTATTTCAATCCCACCGGGAACCCAGGTATGGCAACCGCCGGCAGCGGTGATGTGCTGACCGGTATTCTGGCAGCCTTATTGGCACAAGGATATACTCAAGAAGATACATGCCGCCTGGGCGTCTACGTACATGGTCTGGCAGGAGACATTGCAGCGGAAGAAAAAGGAGAAATAGGAACCACCTCAAGTGATCTTATTGACGCATTACCCGCAGCATGGAAGAAATTAACAGAAACAAAAGGCAGATTTACAAAAGAATAGCTATATTTGCTTACATATATGATAGAATATAGAAATATGAAAAAAGGATTAATCGCAGCAGGGTTACTGGTTTCATTGAGCGGCACCGCACAAGATGTCAGTACATATACTCCCGGAACCATGGGAGAAGGAGTGGTTTATTATTTGCCTAAGACCGAAATAGAATTGCAAGTCACCGCAACCAAAGTTGTCTACACGCCCGGAGAATTCTGCCAATACGCCGACCGCTATCTGCGCCTTACAGGCATATCATCCCAACCGGAAGAACATTGGGAAATAAACAGTATCAAGGTAAATTCCATAGGCATTCCTGACCCGGACAATGCATACGCTGTAAAACTGAAAGACAAAAGTGCGGCCTCACAGGTAGAATTGACTCCTGAAGGAATCATAAAGGCTATCAACACCACCTCTCCTATAGAGAAAGCACCTGTGACAAAAGTTGCCGATACGGCCAAAAAACGTATTGACCCACGCAGTTTTATGACCGAAGAGATTCTGATAGCCGGTTCTACCGCTAAAATGGCTGAATTGGTGGCGAAAGAAATCTACAATATACGAGAAAGCAAAAACAGCCTGACCCGCGGGCAAGCAGATTATATGCCCAAAGACGGAGCCGCTTTAAAACTCATGCTGGACAATCTGGATGAACAGGAACAAGCCATGATGCAAATGTTTGCCGGCACAACAGACCGCATAGAAAAATCATTTACCATCCGCATAAAACCAGAAGCGAACATGAAAGAAAAAGTAGCTTTCCGTTTCTCAAAGAAACTAGGGATGCTGGATGCCGATAATTTATCCGGTGAACCTTATTATATTTCCATCGTCAACCAAGAAACATTGCCACCGATGGATCCGAAAGGCAAAGAAAAAAAGAAGACGGATGGTGTTATTTACAATATTCCGGGAAAAGCTCAGGTTACCGTATTCACTCCAAACAAACGTTATTTTGACGGAGAACTACCTGTTACACAATTTGGGACAACGGAATGTCTGATAGATAACCTTTTTAATAAAAAAGTAAATACACGAGTGATCTTTAATCCTAATACCGGAGGAATTGTGAAGATTGATAAAGACTAAAACTCCATCTCACCCCTACATAGCAAAATGAGGGTATCCATAATGCACTGGACACCCTCATTTTCACTAAAAGACAATCAATTATTTTTTAATATTTGGTTCCTCCAATCCATACCCCTTTTTCTTATTCTCACCTTTCAGCCACAAAGCAAAGAACAATGCAGCCACACCAAAGCCTGCAAATATCCACATGGGAAGTGTATAATCATAAGTCTGCATTCCATCTACTACCGGTCCTTTGCAATACTCATTCAAGACAAAACCAATCAAAGCAGGTACACCCATCAACCCCCAGTTTTGTACCCAGAAGATCAAAGCGTAAGCTGTACCCAACTGCTTTTCCGGAATAATTTTAGGAACAGAGGGCCACATAGCCGATGGCACCAAAGAAAAGCCAATCCCCAATATAATCATAATGATAGTGGCAAACCACCATACATTCAAGACAGGTAACGCAAACATTGTATGAACAAAAATCAACAGCACAGAACCGATGATCATCAGCGTAGCTCCCTTGCCTATCCGATCGTACACATTACCGAAAAGCGGAGTAAGGAACAAAGTTCCCAATGGTAACAGGCTAGGAATAGTACCCGCCAATTCCGGATCTACATTATATTTCTGCACCATCAGGTCTGTAGCATATTTCAAGAAAGGGAATACGGCAGAATAAAACAACACACACAGCAACGCAATCAGCCAAAATCCTTTATTGGTTACAATCAACCAAATATCTTTCATACGGAAAGGCTCTTCAGGTTCCGCCCCTTCTTCTTCTAAAGAAGCATCCAGTTTCTTATCATAGAAAGTATAAATAAAAAATGCTACCGTACCAATACAAAGCATAGTAAGACACAGCAACAATGGAGCAGGGATATTAGGATGGAACACACCCTCATCATCAGTAATGCCAAAGAAAGTAGCGATAGGAACCGTAACAGCCAAAGCCAGCATAGTGCCTAAACGGGCTGTCGCCATCTCCATACCCATGGCCAGAGCCATTTCTTTTCCTTTAAACCACTTCACAATAATTTTTGAAACCGTGATGCCTGCAATCTCTACACCGACACCAAATATAGCATATCCCAACGCAGCCAGTCCTACCTGGGTTTTCATTCCAAGCAAAGTGCTTCCCTCAGCAAATGTAGTAGAAATAGCATAATATTTTAATCCACAGCCCAACACCATCAAAAGGCATGCTCCCATACCAGTAAAGCGCACTCCCATCTTATCCAAAATGATACCACCGATAATAAGCATAAAGGCAAAGACATTGAACCAACCGTATGCACTGGTAAAAATACCATAATCCAGACTATCCCACAGCAGCTCCTTTTCAAGCATCGGTTTTAAGGGGGACATTACATCGGTCAAAAAATAACCGCATAGCATGGTGAAAGCCACCAACGCCAACACACTCCACCGAAGAACCTTGGAGTCATTGAGCTTTTTTTGAATTTGTTCTTTCATTCTTTTATAAGATTTTTGATTAATAGTTTTTCATGTTCAGCTTACAAAGATACAGTTTTTTAGGTAGAGAAGCCTCTTTCCATAAAAAAGTTCTATCTTTGCGTGACGATTAAATCGTTTTATTGTAGAAAATCGTCATAAAATTACTTTTTATAAACTTAACTTTATTGATCATGAAAAAAAGCAAAACATTTCTTGTTTGCGCCATGTTGAGTGGCAGCGTCTTATTTTCATCATGCATCGGTTCTTTCGGATTATGGAATAGTTTGAAAGACTGGAACCAGGGGGTAAGCAACAAGTTTGTCAACGAACTTATCTTTCTCGCTTTCCATATTGTCCCTGTTTATGAAATTGCTTATCTGGCAGACGCATTGGTTTTAAATTCCATCGAATTCTGGAGCGGTTCCAACCCTACAGCTTCTATCGGTGAAGTAGAAACAGTGCAAGGAGAAAATGGCGAATATTTGGTAAAAACCAACGAAAACGGTTATACCATTACCAAAAAAGGAGAAGACAAATCTGTAGATTTGGTCTATAACAAAGAAAACAATACATGGAATGCCGTAGCCGACGGACAGAGCTTCGAACTTGTGAAAATGAACGAAGACGGAACGGCTGTTTTGAGCCTGCAAAACGGAACCTCCATGACTGTCACTCCTGATGCACAAGGTATTGCTACCGCAAGAATGGCTACAGGAAACTCCTTGTTTTTTGCTGCAAGATAATAAACACAACATCATTTAAACACAAAGAAAAGAAGTTGCCCATGCAAACAACTTCTTTTCTTCCATAAAACAATACTACTATGAAGAAGCAAATCATGCTGGGCGGCCTACTCCTATTATTAGGCTCCTGTACTCCCCAAAACAAAGCGAATGACCCGAATGCAATTGACATTGCCGTAAGCCTGGAACACCTCACAGAATTAAAGACCTCCCAATTGGGAAAACAAATCCGTTATATCCCTTTGGAAACAACAGACTCATCCCTGATTGGCAACTCCTATTCCATCAAGTTATCTAAAGACCATATCTTTGTCTCTACCAACGGACGATGCCTGTCATTCAACAAGCAAACCGGAAAATATCTTGGCAGCATCGGGCACAAAGGAGAAGATCCACAAGGCTACAGCAATGCCAACTGCTTTATTCACCCCCATACCAACAATCTCTACTTTTATCGCCAACCCGACAAGTTGGTAAAATACGATACAAAAGGTAACTATCTAGGGCAAGTACACCTACCACAAAAGATTTCCCCATCCCTTTACTTTACTTTTTCCGACTCCCTTATTCTTGCTCATTATGGAGAAGGAATAGGACAACCGCAAGCAAGTGCGTTACTTTACTTCAACGAACAGGGAGAAGTAAAAGACTCATTGCCGGAATTTGCCAATCTGGGTGATCCTATGGGCATGGACCAGATATCCAGCATCAACGTATTCAAGCAATTACCCGGCAACGCCAACATAGGAGGGTTAATATATATAAATTATCAGGATGGAACAATGACTGTTCTTCCTATAGACCAGCCTTCACTTTGGCTGAGCAACGGCAGCATACGTTTCAGAAAAGCGTTCAATGACACAATCTACGACATTAAAGGACACGAAGCTACTGTCCATACCACTTTCCATACCGGACAATGGCATTTCCCGGCTGAAAAAATGGGACAAAAAGAGGATACAGAGAACTACATCGTTATAACCGGTATTCTGGAAACTCCCAAACATCTCTTCTTTATATCTCTACAAGGATTATACGATAAGAAAAAACCGTTCTATGGTATTTACGACAAAGAAAAACATATTACTTATATGAATAATGCCACTGTGGGGCTGACAGATGACCTGACGCATTTCATGCCTTTCTATCCCATCACTTGTACAGAAGAAGGAGAGTATGCCGCTTTATTGGAGATAGGGAAAATAGACGAATGGATGGATAAAAATCCGGGAATTGTCCAAGAAGGAAAGCTAAGTTTTTTACAGGAAATCAATGAAGAATCTAATCCGGTTTGTGTTATAGTAGGACCTTGACAACCATAAAAGAACGCTGCTTTCCTCACGGAGAGCAGCGTTCTCTTTCTTCAACACGTTGAAGATAACAGTATGCTAAATTAGTCACGACCTCCACCCAATGCCTGATAGAGATTGATTACGCCTTGCATTTCAGTAAAACGGTTAGCAACCTGAGTTAACTCCGCATTAAGCAAAGTCTGCTGAGCCGTCAAAACTTCCAGATAAGTCGTATTCCCATGTTGCATCAGCAAAGAGGTACTTTCCAAAGCTTTATTTAATGAATTTATTTGTTTATCATAATAAGCTGATTTATCACGGGCCGTCTGATATTTCACCAAAGCCTCGTTCACTTCACTTCCTGCATTCAACAAAGCCTGTTGAAAACTCAGTTTTGCTTCTTCTTGCTGAGCTTTAGCTATCTTTAGCTGTGCTATGTTCGCACCTTTATTAAAAAGTGGCTGGGTTAACGAAGCTACCGCCGTTGCAATGAACTTGCCCGGATTGACAATCATACTTCCTGCAGAATTAGTCCATCCCGCACTTCCACTTAAAACAATAGAAGGATAAAAGGCGGAACGAGCCTGATTTGTGGCATAGAAAGCTGCTTCCAACGAACGCTCCGCACTGCGTACATCGGGACGGTTGGCAAGCATTTGCACAGGGATGCCTACCGGGAAATGTTCCTTCAGCATATAAGAACTGTCCCATGTGCCCGTTCTCTCAATAGCATGAGGAGATTCAGCCAACAACAACGACAAACTGTTTTCTACCTGGTTAATTTGTTCTTTCAGATCAAGAACTGAAGTACATATAGTATAATATGTAGCTTCCATTTGTGAAACGGCAGCTTCATTTGCCAATCCGGCTTCCATCAGAGCACGGGTTGCATCTACGGTTTCTTTCCAGGACTTTTCAGTCCGGACAGAAATGGCCAGCTGATTGTCCAGCATCAGCAAGGTATAGTAAGTATTAGCTATACCGGCTATCAGCTGTGTCCGGACAGCCTGTTTATAGTCACGGCTCTGTTCCAGCAATGCTTTCGCCTGGCGTTTCGCATTACGGATGCGGCCGAAAATATCAATTTCCCAACTTGCCGCCACCGGTAAAGTATAAGTTTGTACAGCTTTTCCTTTGTCAAAACTACTTGCTGTCCCCTGAGGTGACAGAGCGAAAGAAGGCAGATAAGCCAATTTGGCTGACAGCATAGCAGCTTCCGCCTCTTTCACACGCCATTGTGCTGACTGCAAATCCGTATTGTTCCGCAAGCCTTGCTCTATCAATTCCTGAAGCCGCGGATCTGTAAAAATCTCCTGCCAGCTCAGGTTGCCGATATTATCCACGGTATCAGCAACTGCCACCTCTTCCCCATACAAATTATCGGGCACTTCGGTTGCAGGTTTATATTGGGTATATATGCCGCAGCTACTCAATGTGAGCGCTGCGACAGTCAGAGTGATGATCTGTTTTTTCATTTTTTCTCTTCGTTTTTGCTTTCGATGTGGTGTTGTCTCTCTTCTTTTGCTTCTACACATTCCTCTTGAATCTGCCAATCGGCCGCCGGCTGAAACTGAATAGGACGTACCTTTTCCTGTAAATATTGGAATACGATAAACAAAGAAGGTACAATAAACAGCAACGCCAGCGTACCGATCACCATTCCACCCACAGTACCTGTTCCCAGCGAACTGTTTCCATTAGCACCTACTCCACTGGCAACCATCAACGGGAACAGACCGAAAATCATAGTCAGTGCCGTCATCAGGATAGGACGCAAACGGGCTTTGGCGGCAGAAAGTGCAGCGGAAGTCAGGCTCATACCTGCCTTACGACGCTCGGTAGCGTACTCGGTCAGCAAAATGGCAGTCTTAGCAAGCAAACCTATCAACATAATCAAACCGGTCTGCAAATAAATATTGTTCTCCAGTCCCATCATCTTCGCAAACAGGAAGCTACCCATCAGCCCAAACGGAACAGACAACAACACCGCAAACGGAATGAGGAAACTTTCATAAAGTGCACTTAAAATCAGATAAATCATCAAGAAACAGATAGCAAAGATGATAATGGTAGTACCTCCCTGGTCGGTCTCTTCACGGGTAATACCACCAAAGTCGTACCCAAAACCTTTGGGAAGTGCCTGTACGGCAGTTTCCTGAACGGCACGGATGGCATCACCGGTACTATACCCTTCGGCAGGCATTGCATTTACAGCAATAGAATTGAACATATTGAAACGGCTCAGCGATTCTGCCCCATAACTGCGGGTCAATGTCACAAACTGGCTGAGAGGAGCCATCTCGCCATTAGACATACGCACAAAGATATTATTCAACGAGCTTTCATCCACACGATACTTCGGATCTGCCTGAATCATAACCTTATATACTTTAGAGAAACGATTAAAATTTGAAACATACTGCCCACCATAATAGCCGGACAATGTGCTTAGCACAGCATCCGGAGTGATACCGGCACGCTTACATTTGGACGCATCCACTTCTACCGTCCATTGCGGATAACGGATATCAAAAGTAGAGTATGCCATCGCGATCTCGGGACGTTGGTTCAGAGCACCCAGATATTGTTGAGTGGTATTGAAGAAAGTGCCCACATCACCACCTTGTTTATCCTGCATATGGAGTTCCAACGCATTACCCATACCATACCCCGGAATCATACCCGGAGAAATAGCAAATATACTGGCATCCTTAATGTCTGCCGTACGGCCATATACCTGTCCGATTACTGCCTGAACATCATTTTCCTTTCCTTCACGCTCATCCCAAGGTTTCAGTTTCAGAATCAACATACCAAAAGAGTTACCCTGTCCGGCTAGCAGACCATAACCTGCCACACGCTGCACATGCAGCACCTGAGGAATATCCATCATGCGCTTTTCAATACGCATCATTACGTCATTAGTCGTTTTCAATGAACTACCTGCCGCCGTACTGACATTCACAAATACAACCCCCTGGTCTTCATCAGGTACCAAACTGGTTTTAGTTGTATTCATCAAGAAAGCCAATAGTACTACCGAGGCCGCAAGAAGTGTCCATACCATCCATTTGCGTTTGATAAAGAACAATACCCCTTTCTTATATCGTTCAATCATTGCATCGAAAGCAGCATTGAACGCTTTACGGAAACGTGCTGCAAAATTGTTTTTTTCCGTTCCATCCTCATTGATATACGGTTTCAAGAACAAAGCACACAGCGCCGGACTCAAAGTCAGTGCATTGACGGCAGAGATACCTACGGCAACCGCCATAGTCAAACCAAACTGAGTATAAAAAGTACCCGAAGTTCCACTCATAAACGAAACCGGAATAAACACAGCCATAAATACCAACGAAGAAGAGATGACCGCATTGCTAATTCCCTTCATCGCATCAATACTAGCCATATAAGAAGAACGATATCCCACATCAAAACGCGCCTGCACCGCCTCGACGACAACAATGGCATCATCCACCACCGTACCGATCACCAACACCAAAGCAAACAGGGTAATCAGGTTGATACTGAATCCTGCTATGGACATAAAAGCAAATGTACCAATCAAGGACACGATGATCCCCACCAATGGAATAATAGTAGAACGGATATCCTGCAAGAATACATATACAATTAAGATTACCAAAAAAATGGCCTCGAACAAGGTCTTTATCACCTCATGAATAGATGCATACAAAAAGTCATTGGAGCTCATTACCTGAACCATCTCCACCCCTTTGGGCAGATCCTTCCTTGCTTCTTCCAAAAAGGTATCAATATTATTGTTTACTTCTGTCGCATTCGATCCTGCCGTCTGAAAAATCATACAGGAAATACCAGGATGACCATTCATAGCCCCGTGATAGGCATAACTTTCCTCGCCCATCTCTATATCGGCAATTTCTTTCAGCTTCAACACTTCGCCATTATCCGAAGACCGGATCACAATTTCCCCAAACTCTTCCGGAGTAATCAGACGCCCTTTATACTTCATTGTATATTGATAAGTTTCATCAGAGTTTTCTCCGAATGAACCGGTAGCCGATTCAATATTCTGTTCAGCCAACACTTGGGTCACATCCGATGGAATCAATTTATACTGGGCCATCACGTCAGGCTTCATCCAGATACGCATACTATAGTCACCCCCCATAATCATCATATCACCCACACCCTGGATACGAAGAATTGCAGGTTTCAAGTTAATACTGATATAGTTGGACAAGAATTTCTCATCATACGAATCATCCGGACTATATAGTGAGAACATCTGCAAAATACTGGTCTGCCGCTTTGAGGTAGTCACACCCACCTGCGTTACTTCTGCCGGTAACTGTCCGGTAGCCTTCGATACACGGTTCTGCACATTGACCGCTGCCATATCGGGGTCTGTCCCTTGTTTAAAATACACAGTGATATCCACAACTCCGGCATTTGAAGCGGTAGAAGTCATATAAGTCATATTTTCCACACCGTTAATCGCTTCCTCCAACGGAGCGATAACACTCTTCTGAAGAGTTTCCGCACTGGCACCAAAATAAGAGGTACTTACCTGAATGGTAGGCGGAGCAATATCAGGATATTGTTCGACGGGCAAAGTGAACAGCCCGATGATACCCACTACCACTATCGAAATAGAAATAACAGCCGACAGGATGGGGCGTTCTATAAAGGTTCTTAAATTCATAGTCTTTCTTAGTTCTGTTTTACTTTAATGGGAGTACCTTCACGCAGCAAACCTACGCCTTCCGCTACAATGATATCCCCCTCTTTCAATCCATCGTTCACGATATATTCCTGTCCTCCATTTACACGGGTCACACTGACAGGAGCTGATTGTGCCTTGCCGTCCACGACTTTATATACGTATGTAATATCCTGAATTTCAAAAGTTGTAGCCTGAGGAATAACCAAACTTCCTTTCATCGTAACCGGAAGAATCACATTTCCCGATGTTCCGCTATACAGCAACCCATTCTTATTCGGGAATACGGCACGCAGACTTGCGGTACCCGTATTACGGTCTACCACCCCACTGATGGTTTCAATGCGTCCCTTTTCGCCATACATAGACTTGTCATTCAATTGCAGTTCCACTTCCGGCATATTTTTCAACGCTTCTGCTTTGGAACCATATTGACGGGTCAGAGCCAACAATTGATTTTCAGTCATCGAAAAGTAGACATACATATCCGAATTATCAGAAACCGTAGTCAACGGTTGTGGCAAACTGGCACTAACCAATGCACCTACCCGATAAGGCAATGTACCAATCACCCCGTCCGAAGGACTTTTCACCTTGGTATATGAAAGGTTATTGCGAGCACTGACTTCCTGCGCCTTAGCCTGAGCCAATCCAGCCTTAGCGGTCAGGTAAGAGTTTTCCGCAGTCTTCAGATCAAACTCTGAAACCACCTTTTTGGCAAACAATTCTTTCTTGCTGTTATAAGTCAGTTCGGCTGTGGCAAGACCGGCTTTAGCCGATTCCACATTGGCGACAGCAGTTTCCAATGCCGCCTTATAAGGCACTTGGTCAATAATAAATAAGACTTGCCCTTTACGCACTGCCTGTCCTTCCTCCACACAAAGCCGGGTAAGGAAACCGGAAACTTGCGGATAAATATCAATATCCTGGCGGCCACGGATCGTAGCCGAATAAGTAGTAGACAAAACTTTGTCCGACGGTGATACCTTTAATACCGCATATTCCGCCTCCATTTGTGCAACAGGCGCCTGTTTACACGACGCTGTCAAAGCAGCACAACCAACCAATACCATTAGTCGCATCCATTTTTTGTTCAATGTCATCATATTCCAATCTTTTAAATTCGGACGCAAAGGTAGATGGAATTTTTCAAGCCGACACATTCAATTATTAGCTACCATTGTTCAAATTCGGAATAGATTTCCTATTATAACAAAAATAATAGTTAATTTTGCATCAAAACAAGAATAAATATGGAAATATTGAGTTTACCAGAGAATGAACCGTTTATCACCGGAATAGAAGAAAGTATAGATATATGCTCCAATCAGATCATAAAGTTAGCAGACGCATCTATTTTTCATTGCCGTAGCGGAAAAGCCCACATAGAAATTGATTTGCAGGCATACGAAGTGACGGAGAACACCCAACTTCTGCTTCTCCCCGGCAGTATCTTCAATTGCACCTGCGCCAGCCATGATTTTACCGTTTCCTATATTGTTTTTTCCGACACCCTTTTCAGGGAGATCACCTCACGTCTGGATCCCTCCTTCTTTCACTTTCTAAAAGAGCATCCATGCATTGTCATCCCTGAAGAACGTGTAAAACCATTCATCGGACTCAGCTTGGTCATGAAAGATCTTTATGAAGACAGGGATAATAGTTTCCGCATTCAGATCTTCAAAAATTTCATTCAAAACTTCATTCTGGACTTCTATGACAAGACCCAACACCTGTTCCTGCAAAAAAAGACCGAAGGAATAAATCGCCAGGAAGAGATATTCAAACGTTTCATCCAATTAATTCATAAACATTGCACCACCCAACGTGAGGTATCTTTCTATGCAGCCGAACTATTCATCACTCCCCGTTACCTTTCCACAATCGTACAAAACGTATCCGGCAACACAGCCAAAAGCATTATTGACCGACATGTAATTCTTGAGATTAAAGCATTACTACAATCCACATCTCTAAGTATTCAAGAGATCTCCAACCGATTATCTTTCCCTGACCAATCTTTTTTTGGCCGCTATTTCAAGAAACATACAGGCAAGTCCCCTCTTCAATACCGAAACCGGTCTTAAAACAAAAAAAGCTGCCTTCAATAAAGAAAGCAGCTTTTTTCTGTTTATATAGGATGAATCAATTATTCAGCCAATTTATTGTCTGAACCCAGCACGTTAATAATTTTGTGCTTGTACAGTTTTTCCATATTGTCACGAGCCGGACCTAAGTACTTACGCGGGTCGAATTCTGCCGGTTTTTCAGCAAAAGTCTGACGGATAGCAGCAGTCATAGCCAAACGAGAGTCTGAGTCAATGTTGATTTTGCAAACAGCAGACTTGGCAGCCTTGCGCAATTCTTCTTCAGGGATACCGATAGCAGCCTTCAATGCACCACCATACTTGTTGATTGTTTCAACTTCTTCCTGAGGAACTGATGAAGAACCATGAAGAACGATGGGGAATCCCGGAAGTTTTTCCATTACAGCATCCAATACTTCGAATGCCAAAGGAGGAGGAACCATACGACCTGTAGCAGGATCAATGTGGCACTGTTCCGGAGTAAATTTGTATGCACCGTGAGAAGTACCGATAGAGATAGCCAATGAGTCGCAACCTGTACGAGTAGCAAAATCAATTACTTCTTCAGGGTCAGTATAAGTATGATGATCAGAAGAAACTTCATCTTCCACACCGGCCAATACACCCAATTCACCTTCTACAGTTACATCAAACTGATGAGCGTAGTCAACCACCTTCTTAGTCAAAGCTACGTTTTCTTCGTAAGGCAGGTGAGAACCGTCGATCATTACAGAAGAGAAACCTGAGTCGATACAGCTCTTGCAAGTTTCGAAAGTATCTCCGTGGTCAAGGTGAAGAACGATTTCAGGTTTTGCACAACCTAATTCTTTTGCATATTCTACAGCACCCTGAGCCATGTAACGCAACAAAGTAGCGTTAGCATACTGACGAGCACCTTTTGAAACCTGCAAAATAACCGGAGATTTTGTTTCTACTGCAGCTTTGATGATAGCCTGCATCTGTTCCATATTGTTGAAGTTGAATGCAGGAATTGCATATCCACCTTTGATAGCCTTAGCAAACATATCTCTAGTGTTTACCAGACCTAAATCTTTGTAATTAACCATTGTTCTAATATTTATAATTGTTAGTGAATTAAATTCCACTGCAAAAGTAATCATAAATGCGCTAACTATGGCAAGTTCACACCAAAAATATCTCATAAAAAATGATTTTATTAACTATTTTCTTCACTAAAACATACAAACTGATTATATTGTAATGTCTACCTTACAATACTATAAAAGAAGAAAATAAGGCTTTTAGAAGAAAAAACAGCCCGAAGTTTTTTCTATTTCAAAGAAAAGCAGTATCTTTGCGGTCCAAAATGGACCATTACACCCAATATTGTTTACCAGACAAGTAAAAAAAATAATAACAATAAAATAATATACAGAAATGAAAAAAGGTATTCATCCTGAAAACTATCGTCCCGTAGTATTCAAAGACATGTCAAACGGTGATGTATTTTTGTCACGTTCAACTTGTAGCACAAAAGAAACCATCGAATTCGAAGGTGAAACTTATCCGTTGGTAAAACTGGAAATTTCTAATACATCACACCCGTTCTACACTGGTAAATCCAAGTTAGTAGATACAGCTGGTCGTGTAGACAAGTTCATGAGCCGCTACGGCAACCGTATGAAAAAGTAATTTGTAACTTATACATAAGTTCCAAAATAAAAGGCTGCAACCCGATAAGTTTGCAGCCTTTTATTTTATCATACGTATCCACCTTTATTTCAAAGATACATCATTATACTTTCCCCCCTTCCATTCATACACTACAGGTTCTTTCCTGATGTATACAACCAATTTTTCCCGTTCCGTCTTTGCCAGATAATCCGGAGTAGTATAAGTAAAAGAAATAATAGGTTTGTCTTCTGATAAAGTGGCTTTCACCAACTCCATATCCGCCTTCTCTCTAATCGCGGCATAAGCCTCATCGGTCAGCGTATCCACCGGCAGATAAAAAGCCCCGACGGAGGGAAGCTGAATAAAATCCTCCTTCGCCAGTTGCTGCCAGTCCGTATTATAAAAACGAACTTCACTATCACAAGCCGGACCGCAAACAGTATTCACTACACAAATCACCTTTACAGAATCATTCAAGGGTAACAGTTTCATTTCCATAGAACTACTTCCGGTGGTTTGCAGAAACAAATAATCATCCGTCAGTCTTTTCAGTTCAGATACTTTGCCAAAACGATTTTTCACTTCCGCTTTCATATTGCTTGCCAGAAAATCCACACAATCCTCACGATTTACCTTTGTCAATAAAGGAGCCACCGAATCGGGCATGGCAATAAAAAGAGTTTTCATATCCTGAGCGTACAATGAAAGCCCACATAACAGCATACCTATTACAAACAATGTCTTTTTCATCACATTTTCAAATTAAAATCCTCCAAAGATACATATTTTGTCAGCTTATTCCCAACCGCATTATATTTTTTTCTATTTTTGTCGGACTGATAACCAACTAAACAGGAAATGCTATGTATTTACACAAAGAGTTAGAGACCCTGACACGACCCGAAATTGAGAAACTACAATTGGAACGACTGCAAAAGACTGTCCGCCATTGCATGAATTCCCCTTTCTATAAACAACGGTTTGCCGAAAATCATCTGAGTCCGGAAGATATCCGTTCATTGGATGATTTACAGAAAATCCCGTTTACCACCAAACAAGATCTACGTGACACTTATCCTTTCGGACTGGCGTCCGTACCTTTGGAAAAAACAGTCCGCCTTCACTCATCCAGTGGAACAACTGGAAATCCCACTGTCATTCTGCATACCCAAAAAGACCTTGACGAATGGGCTAATGCAGTGGCCCGTTGTCTTTATATGGTAGGATTACGTCCGGGAGATATTTTCCAGAACTCTTCCGGCTATGGAATGTTCACCGGCGGGCTGGGCTTTCAATATGGTGCTGAAAGGCTGGGAATGCTGACTGTACCTGCCGCTGCCGGAAACACCAAACGCCAGTTGAAATTCATCTCCGATTTCGGAACCACCGCCTTGCACGCCATTCCCAGTTACGCAGCCCGTATGTACGAGGTAATGCAGGAAATGGGGATTGATCCGCGTCGTGACACCAAATTGAGAACATTGATCATAGGAGCGGAACCTCATTCCGAAGAACAACGCCGCCGCATCGAAGATATGCTGGGTGTAAAAGCCTACAACTCTTTCGGCATGTCCGAAATGTGCGGTCCCGGTGTGGCTTTTGAATGCCAGGAACAAAACGGATTGCATATATGGGAAGACTATTATATCGTAGAAATCATTGACCCCGACACATTGGAACCTGTGCCCGAAGGTGAAGTGGGCGAACTGGTACTGACCACCATCAACCGCGAGGCGATGCCGTTATTGAGATACCGTACCCGTGATCTGACCCGCATTCTGCCGGGGGAATGCCCCTGCGGCCGCCATCACAAACGTCTGGACAGAATGAAAGGGCGCAGCGACGATATGATTATCCTGAAAGGGGTCAATATCTTCCCCATTCAGATTGAAACGATTTTATTGCAATTCAAAGAATTGGGCAGTGACTATCTGATCACACTCGAAACCGCCGAATCTAATGACGAAATGACTGTAGAAGTGGAATTGAGCCAACTGTTCACCGATGACTATGGACGCCTGCAAGCATTGACCCGGGAAATTACCCGCCAACTGAAAGATGAGATATTGGTTACCCCACGTGTGAAACTGGTACCCAAAGGAGCACTGCCTAAATCGGAAGGTAAAGCAGTCCGTGTGAAAGACTTACGTAAAACCTTTTAAAAAATAAGTTTATGACTATACAACAATTATCCGTCTTCATCGAAAACAAATCGGGGACACTACAGAAAGTATTGAACTTATTGAAAGAAGCAGGCATACAGCTGATTGCCTCTACCATTGCCGATACAGTAGAGTATGGTATTTACCGTATCATCTGCTCGGAACCCAAACGCGCATACGAGACGCTGAAAGAGGCAGGAATCTCCGTGGCACTCTCCGATGTGTTCGCCATCACACTAGACAATCAGCCGGGGCGGGCGGCAGACGCCATCACCATTTTCAGTGAAGCCCAAATAGGCATTACTTATCTGTATTCCTTCCTGTTAGGAAATAAAGGCATCTTGATTTTCCGGACAGACAATCCGGACAGAGCAAGGGAAGTGATTATTCTTAATAATCTCTCTTTTGTAGCCGAAAAAGATTTATCAACACTGATTTAAAGTATTCCTTGTAGGGGCGGAGCTGCGTGTCCGCCCCCACAATTATCCTCTGCGTTTCAAGAAATCCGTAGGACTTTCTCCGAAATATTCCTTGTAACACTTGGTAAAATAAGAAGGAGATGTAAAACCTACCTCATACGTTATCTCGGATATGGTTTTCTCAGAAGAAGCCAACAAAGAAGCAGCTTTCTTTAATCTGGCAATACGCACCAGTTCATTGGGAGAATAATTGGTAAGTGCCTTAATCTTACGATAAAGCTGCACCCTGCTTAATCCCATCTTACTGCCTAATTCTTCCACACTTAACTCAGAATCTATCAAATTTGCTTCTATCAGCTCTCTGAAGCGCTCCACAAATCCTTTATCCACCTCGCTTACAGACTCTTTAGACAAAGTAATCTTATCTCCGAAAAACTGTTTCAACCGCTTATGGTTATCAATCAGATTCCGAAGACGCACCAGTAACAATTTGGAATTAAAAGGTTTGGAAATATAAGAATCCGCTCCACATTCAAACCCCTGTATCCGCTGTTCATCCAAAGAACAGGCAGTAAGCAACATCACCGGAATATGAGAAGTCTGTAATTCCATTTTCAGCTTCCTGCAACATTCCAATCCGTCCATCACCGGCATCATCACATCACAGATAATGGCATCAGGCACATATTTCATAGCTTTCTTTAATCCGGCATGTCCGTCGGCAGCCTCTATCACCGTATATTCCTCTTTCAATAATGATTTCACATAGCCACGTACATCCGCATTATCGTCAATTATCAAGATGCATTCCTTATTCTCATCCGGAAGCCGTTCTTCTGTTTCCGTTTCCTCCAATTCCTCCACCACCGTCGGCTGTGTAGTGTGCGGTTCCTGTATCCGATCTACAGACTGCTCCTCCACTATCTCCATAGGAATATCCACCGTAAACACTGTTCCTTTTCCTTCCACACTGTCCACCGTTATCACCCCGCCGTGCAACTCGACAAAAGCCTTTGCCAAAGCAAGACCAATACCTGAGCCCGCATGGTTCACATCCATCTGATAAAAGCGGTCGAAAATATGCCGGATGTGCCGGACAGAGATTCCCGAACCGGTATCAGCAACTACCAGACGGACATATCTTCTATTTTCCTCCTTTATTAAAGTAGAAAGTGTGACAGTGATAGTTCCATTCTCCGGGGTAAACTTAAACGCATTGGACAACAAATTAAAATAGACACGTTCCATCTTTTCGGCATCCAACGCCATCAGACAGTCTGTCCGGTCATCGTTCACGTCCAGAACAAAATGGATATGCTTTCTCAAAGCCAATGTTTGAAATGCATGGCTCCATTCCTGTAATTGCGCACGCAGGTCCATATTGGTTCTCACCAACTCCAGTTTACCATTTTCATACTTACGGAAATCAAGAATCTGGTTGACCAGCCTCAACAGAATATTCACATTCTTATGTACCACTTTCAATAAGGATCGTTGCTTAGAGGTCAAGTCTTTATCCTCTAAAAGCTGTTCCACCGGATCGGCAACCAAAGTAAGCGGAGTACGGAAATCATGAGAAACATTCGTAAAGAAGACCAGTTTGGCATGAGTCGCCTCTTCCAACTGCTTGGAGAGGCTGATCAGTTGGTCGCGTTGTTCCTCCAATTGTTTCTTTTGACGGGATAACTCCATGTTCATCCGGTTCTTTGTCCAATACGCACGGACGATGATCGCCAATAAGGCAGCAAACAGTAACAGGATAATCAGACATGCATACAGAAACATGGTCTGGGCAGAGTATCTTGACCAATATTCGTCCACCTGATTATTCAGCCGTTCTATCTTTCCGTCCTGTTCGGCAATGTGGTCTGTCTGCAACTGCATGACACGGGCATTCGTTTTATCAACAAGGGCTGTTGATAACTTAGTATCCCGTTCATACGGACGCTTCTCCAAAATATCCATCGCCACCTGCATCACTTTATCTCCTCCGGTAGGGTAAATAAAAGTGGCATCCAACACTCCTTCCAGTACCTGCTCCACTCCATACCCCTTGCCAGGCAACGCATCAATACCGACAAACAACATTTCCTTTTCCAACTGTCGCTGTCTGGCCGACAAATAAGCCCCGACAGCCATGCGGTCATTTTGGGCAAAAACCAGATTTATATCCTTATTGTCTTGAAGTATGGAATCCATTTTCTCCCCAGCCACACTTTGCAGCCAGGCTCCGTCCACGCTGGCGGTAATTTCTATTCCAGGCTCTGCCTTCAAGGCATCCGCCAATCCTCTATGACGCTCCATAGCCGGAGTGGAACCTTCCAGTCCCGTTATCTCCAAAATCTTCCCTTTTCCACCCAAACGGTTCACAATATATTGTCCCACATCTTTGCCAATCTCACAATTATCAGCACCCACAAAAGCCGTATAACGGTCCGACAAAATCTTACGGTCAATTACCACAACAGGTATTCCCAGCCCGTATGCCTTCTCCACAACAGGAGTGACAGCCGCCGCCTCATTCGGAGCGACAATCAATAAATCAACTTTCCTGTCAATAAAATAGTTGATATCTTCTATCTGATTCCGGTTATTATCTTTCGCGGTACGGATCTCCACCTCCACCCCATCATAAAACAAGGCTTCACGTACAATTTCATGATTCATTTTATGCCGCCATTCGTCATCACTACATTGTGAAACACCAATGTAATAGCGCGTATGTTTCTGACTGCACGATGTCAGAATTCCCATAAGGCATAAAATCAAAAACAAAAGATGTTTTTTCATGTTCCTCAAGGTATTTATAGATAACAAAGATAAAAGGTAACCGCTAATAAAACAAACATCTGCAAGAGAAAGTAAAAAAAGAACATCGCGAAGAACCTGATTACATCTACTTTGTATTTACAGGTTCTTCGCGATACAGCCTCAGACAATATGATTTCCAATCCAATTTGAATGAGTATCCGCAACCATTAAAATTTAAATCAACTCATTCTTTAAACGAGCCGGCAACTCAGGCATAGCCCCGTTTTGCGTACATACGTATGCAGAAACCTCAACAGCCAGTTTATGCGCCTCGGCAACCGGCTTTCCCTTCAAAATAGCAGCTACAAAAGTCGCCGTGAACGAATCGCCCGCACCTACCGTATCGGCCACCTCCACCTTCGGAGTCTCTACAAATGAAATCTCACCCGGAGTAAAGACATAACTGCCATTGACACCACACGTTAAAATCAACATCTTCAGATTATATTTCGCCAACAGAATCCAGCATTTATCCTGCAAGTCTATGCCGGGATAACCGAACATACGGCTCACTGTGACCAACTCCTCGTCATTAATCTTTAAAATATTACATTTTTTCATCGAGTTGCAAAGAATCTCCTTCGTATAGAAACCTTGGCGCAAATTCACATCGAAAATTTTACATTGTCCTTCTCCTTCGGGCATCACATCCAGAAAACGGTTGATTGTTTCCCTTGAAACCACACTACGCTGTGCCAACGAGCCGAAACATACGGAACGGGTATTCTTTGCCAACTCTTCCAAAGCAGGTGTAAAAGGTATATTATCCCAAGCCACCCCTTCTTTTATATCATACATAGGTACCCCATTAGGGTCCAGTTCCACCTGTACGGTTCCTGTGGGATAAGGCACTTTCTCTATCTGATACTTCAAGTTCTTACCATCAAAATTCTCAAGTATCTCATTACCCAGCTTGTCATCGCCAATCGCACTGACCACCCGGCTGTCAAAACCGAATTGTGACACATGATAAGCGAAGTTTGCCGGAGCACCACCAATTTTCTTTCCTTCGGGCAGCACATCCCATAGTGCCTCACCCATTCCTACGATGATTTGATTCATGATATTATTTACTGTTTACAATTAAAATCATTTCTTTATTTTCAAGGTATACATCAACAAATAGATAACTCCGACAGTCATCACCGCCACAGCGCCACTCTGCCCCATGGCATCACCGGCAACTCCCATGGCCAACGGAAATACCGTACCGCCGAACAGCCCCATAATCATCAATCCGGAAACTTCATTTTTCTTTTCGGGCATGGCAAACAATGCCTGCGAGAATATAATAGAGAACACATTGGAGTTACCGAAACCAATCATGGCAATGCAAATATAAATAATTGTTTCCGAATGGAATATAAATAATCCCACCATTGCCAGCAACATGAACACGACACTGAGAGCAAAGAAAGACTTTGCAGAAGCCTTTTGCAAGATAAAGGCTCCGAGGAAGCAACCCACCGTACGGAAAATAAAATAAAGACTTGTTGCAAAACCGGCCTCAGCCAATGTCATATCCAAACGCTCCATCAAGATTTTAGGAGCCGTTGTATTCGTACCGACATCAATACCGACATGGCACATGATCCCAATGAAAGACAAGAGAATAAACGGTTTTCCCAACAAGGAAAAGCACGCTTTGAAGCCGGACGCTTTATCGGGTTTCTCTTCCTCAATAGGGGTCAGCCCCAACAACACGATGGCAAAAACGGCTATCACCATATAAACAGGAAATAATACCCGCCAGCCAAGCCCGAAAGTAGGAATAGCCTGCATCGCTCCCCACATGGCAATGTAAGGGGCAAGAAAGGAAGCAATAGCTTTTACAAACTGACCGAAAGTCAATGTACTTGCCAACTTTTCCCCCGCAATAATATTACTCAGCAACGGATTCAAAGAGGTTTGCATCAACGCATTACCGATACCCAGTAAAGAGAAAGAAATCAACATAAGCGTATAGCCGTCGCCGAATATAGGGAGCAGCAAAGAGGCAAAAGTGACAATCAGACTCAGAAGAACTGTCTTCTTACGCCCTATCTTATTCATCAGAATACCTGTAGGTACAGAGAAAATCAGGAACCAGAAGAAGACCAAGGAAGGAAATATATTGGCTTGAGAGTCTGTCAGATCCAGATCCGCTTTTACATAATTCGATGCAATCCCCACTAGGTCTACAAATCCCATGGCGAAGAAACACAGCATCACCGGAATTAATTTGGCATACAGATTTTTATTGCTATTCATGGCTTTATACTTAGTTTACAAACCTAACTTATATATTGTGAAATTTGAAATCTTCATCTCTCCTCCTTTACTATAAAAACGCAAAGAGTTATAAGGTTCATTCGGGAATACCAGATTAGTCATGGCAACGCGGCCACCGTCAACAAACAACTCCACACTTCCATTATCCACAAAAACTTGAATTTTATGTGCCTTCGCGGTGTTTATCGGAGCCCAAGTACCCAAAGCAAAATCATTTTTATAATTCACCGTAACCTCTTTATAACGAGCATAACTTTCTTCAGTATCCAAATCATGCGGTTTTACCTTCTTGCCAAAATCTACAATACCACTTTCCGCACGGTCCATTACCACACGTCCCTCCGAAGCGTCCAAATAAATCTTCACCTTCTCACCCAAACTGTTCAGCAATTCAAAACCAGCCTCTTTACCAGCCGACACCAGTTGCAATTCCAGTTCAAAAGCGCCGTCGTTATTTTCAAAAAGTGTTTCTAAACGCTTCTCGCCATTTACTGTAAAATCATCCAGCTTTTTAGAATCTTTCCGCAAGTGCTCCGTTTCCTTTACCGGTGCGGCACTCAGATAAAGCTGTTTGTCTTCTCCCGTATACAGACTCAGCTCACGTGGCAAAGCATTGGCACTGCGGAACTGTTGTATAGGAGTATAGTTAGCATACTGCCAGTTGCTCATCCAAGGTACGGCAATGACACGGTCGCCGGTATTCGAGAAACAAACAGTGGCATAATGGTCTTTTCCCCAGTCGAGCCATTTCACCACCTCGGGTTTCGTATCACATACAAACTGATGCCCGTCAAAGTCGCCTGTAAAATACATCGTACCGCTGCCTCCATAGACAAATCCCGGATTGATATTGACAATCATCACCCATTTCATCCTGGTCCGGTCACCATCTACAGGCAGTTGGATGAAATCCGGACATTCGAACTGATTGGGCTGAGGACCAAATCCTTCTCCAAACTCACTCATGTATTCCCATTGCTTCAAGTTGGCAGACGAATAAAAACGCATATTCTTATCCGCACTGACAATCATAATCCATTTCTGTTCGGGTTCATACCAAAAGACCTTCGGGTCACGGAAATTCTGTAGTCCGTCAAACGGAGTAAGAACCGGATTCTGTTCATACTTCGTATAAGTACGCCCGTTGTCCGTACTGTATGCCATACTTTGCACCTGGCTCTGCCCACCGGGTATATTACGGTGCGAAGTATAAAAAGCGACAATTGTATTTTCACCGTAGCCTGCGCTGTTCTCTTTATCCACAATGGCACTTCCCGAAAAGATATGCCCCAATGTATCACGGGCAATCGCCGGGTCAAGATGCTCCCAATGAACCAAATCCTTGCTCACGGAATGTCCCCAGTGCATATTTCCCCATACGGAGCCGTATGGATTATATTGAAAATAAAGGTGATATTCACCGTCTTTATAAACCAGTCCGTTGGCATCATTCATCCAGCCATAAAGCGGAGTGTGATGATAAACCGGACGGAACTTATCCCTGTTTGCCGTATCAAATGTATCCGAAACCCGGATGCTGTCCCAACACAGCGCATCTGCCGCCACCTTCTTTATAATGACAGTAGCTTCCTCACTTCCCTGAGGCAAGGCAAACGGAACATAATATTCAACGCTGTCTGTAGCCAGACGCACATCCATATCGGTATCTGCGGGGCTCCCAGTATCCAGCCTTACCAGTCCTTCCTTGCTGCTCTCCTGAATCGGAAGCAACAAATAGTTAGCGGGACGGGCAATATGTACGATTGTCACCGTATCTCCCTGATGTTCGAAAACCAGGTCATTTTTTTGTGACTGACAAGAAACAGCGCCTCCTGTAAAGGCTAAACCTAATGCAAGGTTAACAAGATTTGTTTTCATGAAGTATAGGATATTAAAAGTTTTGTTTGATTGTTTTTCGTTATCGGCAAAGTTAACGGAAACCTGCCTTACCGGCTGAAACATTTGTTTCATTCTTATGTATAAATGTTACTTTTCCACCATAAAGAAGAATTAAATCCCTCTTGAATCAGAATGTTATTTTCGCCGCAAATTCTACGGTGAACGGACGGATATAGCTGCCTGCCATCCATGCGCCGTTATATGCCGCCGCATTCTCCTTATCTACCAGCTCGGCTCCCGAAATACTTCCTTTCGCCCCGGTCTGGTTCAAGAAGTTTATCACAGTTCCGCTTAAGGACAAATGTTTGTTCACATTCCAGTTTATTCCACCGAATGTTTCCCAACGGCCGTTGAAATAATAGGCATTTTTAATATTTGCATACGTCTTGCTGAAGTAACGGAAACTGGCCCATACCTTCAAGTCTTTGGTAATGTTGTAACTAGGGTCCAGTTCAATCAGCACCTTCGGAATTTCGGTAACGATATTGCCGGTGGCATTGATACCCGATGTTGTCCCGTCACTAAAGGTCACTCCCGTTTCATACTTCTTATACTTCGGGCTTTGGTAAGTGAACAGGAAGTGGAAATCAAATCCTTTGAAAGGTTTCACCACCGCATCCGTCGTCCACCCTATTGTTTCAATATCATAACTCAATGCGGCCGCCTTAATATCCTTATCATTATTCGGATTAATCAGATTCAAGGTAGAGTTGTTGTTAGTCTTGGCAATGTAACTGAACAGTGAGGTCAGACTAATCCAGTCATTATTGAAATAAATACCCGCACGCCCCAACGGAATTGTAATCTTATCTACATTCGGCATCTCGGCAGGAGCAAAGTTCGACATATTCGGCCGCTGGGTATTGTAGGTGAAATCGGCGGTAAAGCCAAACTGCTTTGTCATTTTATAAGTGGCGGCAGCCGTGAAAGCCATGTTCAGCCAATTGTAACTGAAATAACGGGGAGCTATCTTCGTACCATCGGCTGCAACTGCCCCGATATGATAACCGGCAAAGCGGCCTACCGGATTGCCTTCGGCATCCAGCTGGCTGTGACGGCGCTGCTGGCTGTTACCCTGCCGGTGTGGGGAAAGGTTCATCCGGCAACGGAGGCCGGAGCGCAGGAGCAGGCAAAGGACCTGCGCCTGGGAGAAATTGCCCGGATTCCCGGCGTAAAGCTGATGTGGACGCTGTTCATCGCCTCCTGTGCCATCGAGTGCACCTGCGGGAACTGGGCCAGCACCTTTCTGGTGGAGGTCCGGCATATGGCGGCGGAGCAAGCCGCCGGACTGGTGATGCTCTACTACGCGGGCATGGCCCTGGGGCGGTTCCTCTCCGGACTGCTGGCCGCCCGGCTGGACAGCTGGCGGATCATCGGCATCGGCCAGGCGGTCCTGGGCGCGGCACTGGCGATCCTGCTGCTGCCGGGCGCTCCATGGATCGCGGGAACCGGCCTGTTCCTGGTGGGACTGGGAAACGGGCCCCTGTTCCCCAACTTCAATTACCTTACCCCCCGGAACTTCGGCCAGGAGGCGTCCCAGGCTGTCATGGGCACCCAGATGGCGGCGTCCTACGCGGGCATCCTGGCGGCTCCGGCGGTCTGCGGGGTCCTGGGACAGGCGGTCCATATGGGAATTTTTCCCGTTTATTTGCTGGTCTTTTACCTCATCATGCTGGCCGCCTCGAGAAAAGCGAGACTTATTCCACCAAAACGCTGAAAGCAAGGAGACACGTCATGCCCATCCGAATCCCCAACGAGCTGCCCGCCGCCAAGACGCTGAAGGACGAGAATATCTTCGTCATGACGGAGCAGCGGGCCGTCACCCAGGATATCCGGCCGCTGAAAATTCTGCTGCTGAACCTGATGCCCACCAAGATCGCCACGGAGACCCAGCTCAGCCGCCTGCTGTCCAACACGCCCCTCCAGGTGGAGCTGGAGCTCATCTGCCCCCAGGGCCACGTGCCCAAGAACACCCCCCAGGAGCACATGCTGGCCTTTTACCGCCACTTCTCTGACGTGAAGGAGAACAACTACGACGGCATGGTCATCACCGGCGCGCCGGTGGAGCACCTGCCCTTTGAGGAGGTGGAATACTGGCCGGAGCTGTGCGGGATCATGGAGTGGAGCAAGCGCCATGTCCACTCCACCTTCCACATCTGCTGGGGGGCCCAGGCGGGCCTCTACTACCACTACGGCGTGCCCAAGTATCCCCTGGAGCGGAAGCTCTTCGGCGTGTTCCCCCACGTGGTGGAGCGGCGCAGCAACATGCTCTTCCGGGGCAGCGACGACGTGTTCATGGTGCCCCACTCCCGCCACACCACGGTCCGGCGGGAGGACGTGGAGCGGGTCCCGGAGCTGAAGATCCTGGCCACCTCCCCGGAGGCGGGGATCTACGCTCTGTCCACGGAGAGCGGCCGCCAGATCTTCATCACCGGCCACTCGGAGTACGACGCCCGCACCCTGGAACAGGAGTACCTGCGGGACAAGAACCTGGGCAAGCCCATCGAGGTGCCGAAAAACTACTACCCCGATGACGACGATACCCAGCCTCCCCGGGTCACGTGGCGCTCCTGCGCCAACCTGCTCTACAGCAACTGGCTCAACTACTTCGTCTACCAGACCACGCCCTTCGACATCGCCGCCATCCAGGAGCGCGGCAATCCGTAAAAGGAGCCCGGTCCGTCCCCTCGTGTACCGAACCAGTAAAAACGGACAATAGACAAAAGCCCCCTGTGTAGGATAATAACAGAACCGCCCCATATTGTGCGGACAGCACAAAAAGGCCCCTGGTAGAAAATAATAAGAATTAAGCGGAGAGGCGATGCGCAAGCGGCGTCTCTCCCGTTTTCAACTGGATGCGCTCGTGGTTATAGAAATAAATAAAATCGTCAATCAGTTCTTTGGCTTGCTGAAAAGTCCTGATTTTCTGCCGGTATATACACTCAGTCTTGAGGATAGAGAAGAAATTTTCTGCCATAGCGTTATCATAGCAGTTTCCACGTCTTGACATGGACGGTGTAATACCGTATTCTTGTGTCAGGTTGAAGTACCCCTGTGAAGTGTACTGGAACCCCTGGTCGCTGTGGAGCTGCAACTCCGCAGCGGCCCTCTTTTTCTCATCTTTCATGGCAAGGCGTATCGTGTCCAGAACCAAGCTTACCGTCTGCTGAACAGCGGTTTTGTAGGCCACAATGCTGTTGTCATAGAGATCTCGGATCATGGACAGATAGATAACCCCTTCGTCTGTATGGATATAAGAAATATCTGTTACCCATTTTTGGTTGGGAGCATCTGCGTGAAAGTCTCTGTTGAGAAGATTCTCATACTTGTGCATCTGCTGCCCCATCTGTACCCACTTCCTTGGCCTGCGGATTTCAGCCAAGATGTAATACTTTTTCATCACTCGCAGCACTGTTTTGGGGTTGTGGTGGATCCCCTGCTTCTCTAACCACAGCCACATCCTCCGGTAACCATAGGTCTGCCTGCATCTCTCTTGCTGTGACTGAAGAAGCTCTGCCAGCTCCGCATCCGGTTCCGGATCGCCAATTCGCTTGCAGAAACCGTAATATCCGCTCCTGGATACTCCAAAGAATTGACACATGACCGATATGGGATACCGCTCCTTGTGCCGGTATATTACCATGTACTTTACCTTTGCCCTCACTTCCTTTCTGTGAACTGCAGAAAATCCCGCAGCAATTCATTCTCCATTTTCAACCGTTTGATTTCATACGCCTGCTCTGCCACGATATCCACTGCTTCCGCTCTTTTCCGTGGCCTTCCTTTCGGGCGCAGCTTAAGCCCAGCTTTTATCTTTCGTTCTTTTCGCCTTTCTCGTTTTAATAGCTCCTTTACCACATTTTTATCTCTTAACCCCAAATGCTCCGCTATTTCCCGTTGGCTTCTTCCTTCTGACAACATTGCCTTTATTTCTGGCAATAGCTCCTGTACATGCGTGTATCTCCTTGACATATAGTACACCCCCTGATGTAGTCCTATTTTCCTACATCAGGGGGCTTTTGTCTATTGTCCGCTTTTACTGGGGCGGTTCATTTTGCCGGGCTTTGAAGCAGATATCAAACCTACAGGGGCAGAGTCCGCAGGGGGCAGTCGGACAGGGACACCCGTCCCGCCAGCTTTTGCAGGCCGTTGTCTTGAAGGTAGTCCTGGAACATGGCCAGGGACTGGGTGGAGTCTGGCCCGATAATCATTTCGGTCACCAGGTCCTCAATCCCAATCCCGATTTTCTCACACATGGCGCTCAGGTCCAGAGGGTAATACTTCTTGATTCGCTCCTTGGTGATATGGTAGCATGGCCGGATATGGAGGTCCTCCCTCTCAAAGGGGGCCACTACCAGACGCATCTCATACTCCGAGCGGAAGGAGGGGGGTTTATAGGCCACCGGGCAGGCCCAGGCCTCGCACATGGCCCGCCGGACCTCCTCCCCGGACAGGTCGGCCCCCTCCTTGAGCAGCCGGCAGAACTCCTCCACCATGGGGTGGCCAGCCATGTCGTTGCGGTAGAATACCATCTGAAGGGACAGGGCCCCTGTGGCCATTTTTTCCAGATATTCCCGCCGGAACGCGATGCACACCCCCCGGCCCCGGTTGCCGTACCGCTCCCACTGGGCGGCGTCGTCCCGGTGGAAGGAGAAGCAGGCGGCAAAGGCGGAATACTCCTTTTTCAGCTCCTCCCGGAACCGCTGCCGGACCTGTCCAGCCCCCTCCCGGTCCCCGTCCTCCTCCAGGCGCTGGGCCACGG